>Ga0209149_1002473_pt1 | contig 10382 bp, 11 predicted proteins | sample WorMetTyACAVOLI2_FD_187423 | JGI IMG/M metagenome (GOLD analysis project Ga0209149, IMG submission 187423) | Marine gutless worms symbiont microbial communities from Max Planck institute for Marine Microbiology, Germany - Olavius algarvensis... ...
AATGGCTGTCCTGACCCGTAAGGCACACACAACCGGCACACCTACATACCTCAGCCAGCATCTTCATCAACGCACCGCAACTTACTCCACACGTTCGTCATCACTCCCACTGCTTATGGCGCTTTACAAATATGTTTATGATTATGATTATGATTATGATTAGTTTGGTGATTTCTCAAACCGCAGTTCTCACAGCGAAGTGGAACATTAGGTGGACCATGTGGTTGACCATCATTAGGTTTACCGTGTGTATATGGCTTATTGCCATTACTGTTTGCTCTCTTATCCTGGTTTCCATTTGGAAAACCATGAACTTCATAATAATCGTTAGAAGCCTTTGTCATCTCTTTTAAGCTCAACTTCTTTTTCTCTTTTAAGAAAGTTTGCAATGACGTATCACAAGTCAAAAAATATTGATCTCGTAAGATTATGTCTTCCAGGCTGTCATACCGAGCTTCGTACCCAGCCATTACTCTCCACTTTTCCAAATAATGCCTTAATCGCTCAACAAATTGCTCAGGCGACTCTGCAGGCTCTAACTTTCTCATCTTGAATTTTTTCCTGTAACCACCTTCGGTTAATCTAAAACGCTTCAATATCTGTACTTTCAAGACTTCATAATCATCAACTTCTTCATCAGTCAGACGCTGATATTTTGCAATAGTCTTGCCAACTGGGTTGACCTATGTTCCGGTTGTACTTCAAACGCTACACATGCTCGTTCGAACCTTGTAAGATACGCATCCCAATCGTCTTTCTCCTCATTGAACGGCTGTAATTTTAACGCCTTCATTCCGGCCGACCTGGATCCATGACCACTATTATTATCACGATCTTGGGCGTTTCTGCATCTCCGCCGGCTCCTGAGTTTCGGTTTCTAACTTCAATTTCTCTCATTCTGAACTTGTGTTCCATTCTTGCTTTCACGGTTTCTGCCTCGACTTTCAGTTTCTCAGCCTCTGCTTTCGCTGCTTCCGCTTTAGCCTCAGCCTCAATTCTACGTATCTCTGTTTCTGCTTTTTCTTTCGCTTCTGCTTCGGCCTTCGCTGTTTCTGCAACTGTCTTAGCTTCACTTTTGACTTTAAGTTTGTCTAGTTTGAAGGCTCTCTCCTTATCAGCGTGGTTCACGCTCCCGTTTTCTTTCTTCACGTTCCATTTCTTTCTCTTTATCCAGTCTCATTCTTTCGTCAGTAATAAACGGTTTCAGTTCATCCCCGGAATAACCTAGGGACGTTTTTACTTCAATCAAAGTTTTAATTTTCTTTGCGGACATTGTCGCAATTAATCAATAATAATTCTAATTTATTGATCAATTTATTATACGGACGTCTAATACTATGAATAGTATACGCCGTTAAATCAATAAATACAACGAGTCATATCATTTTTTATGACAAACGTGCTGTCGTTCTAATCTCGTTACTTATTTAACAAGCTGATTTAGCAGTTACATTGCTATTGGTAATTATGACGTCACCCGTAAACAGTTTGACTCAACGAACACCGAAAATGGCGGCCCAATCAATCTAGGTTTTCTGTTACCCTGACCACTATCCCGGACGAGCCCCCAGAATATGCAGATACCCGTAATAACTACGAAGTATCTGATTAACTTAATATGTATACATGTCGCGGCCGTTTGTCCCCTTTGACTGGATCGGTCGGACAAGTTCGGATAATGTTCTGTTGTTGAGTTGTTAATTACGAGTGTGTCATGTGCCTATCAACAAACGTCTAACTTTATAGATGTTAAAATTTATTATATTAAACAGATTACAAACATTTATTATAAACAAAGGCTGGCACTTTTCTATATATATATTAAACAGTTTCTACATGTGGGAATGCTAGCTGCAAGCACGCAATGCTGATGAATGGCGCAAGCATTGAGATCTCACAGCAGATGATGACTCCTTGTCTCTTCTGACGAGATTTTGCCATGTGCCTCTCGTTCACGAACTTCTTCTGTGACTGACTGTCGGTTGATCTTGACTTGCCAACCGCGCCGTATGACTAGAAAGTACTTTGTGTCTTCTGTCGAACGTATACTTCTGTGGAGTCGTGGACAACAAAAACACGGCTGGACCTATCAAAAGGCTGAGTTCGTCAACAATCGCTTTTCTCCACAATATAACAGGTTCAGTTGCTTCCTGCTACAAGTCCCACAGACTTTCAACTAGTCTGTGACCACCAAACTATGTGGTTTTATACATGACTATAATGCGTCGTTTCAAAGTTCGTCTCTTCTTTACTTCAAACTTTTATCAACTGTCGTCTGTGACTTCATCATTTAGTGATGATCCTTTGACTCAATTCACAGTAAAACCGTTTTTTACAATGCAAGCAAGCACATGAGGCCAATGCACGCAAGCGTGCGAGGCCACTTATAGGTGCCAGCGACTTAAGGCCATATATATAACAATAATGCTTCGTGCCAGCCACTTAGTACATTCACATAGGCCTACAATGTAAGGTGGGCGACCATACTACTTTACAAACGGGATGGCAATATTCTGATAGAAACCCCTGAACGGGGCATCGAATGCAAGGTGGTATGAAAAAATCACGATTTTCGACTAATATCTTGCTTTATCTCGCAAATGATGCAAGACAGAGCCATAGCTAGTGTGGAAGGCGAATAGGAAACTGCGCCCAAGTTTTCGAATGGTACCGGTTAAAATGACATTGGGTGACCTCTAACCCAGATATCAAGGTCATGATGTCATTCAGCGTCAACTAACTCAAAAATGGTACTAGATAGAGCTATATTTACAATGGCGGACCAATAGAAAGTCGTATATGATCTATCGAACGGCGCCATTTTCAATGACCTCGAACAACCCCTAACCCACTTTGCAAGGTCACGCTATTCTTTGACGCTGAATATCTCATAAACGGTTAAAGATACGGCCATAGTTACTATGGAAGGCAAATAGGAAACTGCACCCAAGCTTTCATATGGTACCAGTTTGAATGACCTTGAGTGACCTTTAACCCAGATTTCAAGGTCATGATATCATTCAACGTCAATAACTCAAAAACTGTACCAGATAGAGCTATATTTACAATAAATGTAAAAAAAAAACTGTGGTTTATACACGAGTTAACGGCGCATTATACATCGAAAACTGCAAAAATTACAAAAAGGTGATTACCCACCAGCACATCACCTAAGTGTCAATGTGCTGTTGAGTAATAGCACCTTTTTGTAATTTTTGCAGTTTTCGATGTATAATGCGCCGTTAACTCGTGTATAAACCACAGTTTTTTACATTTATATTTGCATTTTTATTACGTTTCTGTAGCTGTATTGTTACCATATTCAGGGTACGTAGTACGTGGTACGGTGTACGTGGTCTGCATCATTTTTGAGGTGCTCGCGTAACCCAACAGCCACTACCTACCAAGTTTGGTATTAAAGTTGTTACTGCAACTTACTATAGTTCAGACTGTAAGAACAGCTTGTACTACCGTACACGCCGTGATCAACCGTATAAGCTGTTGTATAAGCTAATGTCCAGTGCATGATTCCATAAAATTTGATGCATATATCTTCATCCAGTCCGGAGCTACTGACATTTTTTTTATTTCACATAACCTAAAAATCCAAGATGGCGGCAGCCGGCATCTTGTATTTTGAGGTTGTGAATTTGACCATTCCGGCGTGTAGAGAGTGTGAAATTTGAGATCTGTACCAAATTTGGTTCAAATATCGAAGAATCGGACGCAGTGCTTGCCGACACGGCAATCGTCATCGAACCATGGATCTGATATCCTGTGGCGAAATCTCATAGCTCTTACTGGTACTAGCCAGTCCAGGATCGCCGTCAACTTGTCGTCGTACAGCTGTGCCAACGCGTCGACGGGTAAGTTGGACCAGGCATCGGAACAGCAAAACGACGACTGCAGTAGTTCAGCACGAAACTCGGCCAGGTCTAGCCGATTCCACAGCCGACTTGTCACTGTCGAGTAGGACGGACACGGACGAACCAATGGTGCCTGCCAGGAAAGCAGGCGATGGTCCGACAAGTCGACGTCAGTCACGTTGACGGACGGTGCCGGCAGGTCGTCGGGCATGACGACGACATCGAGCATTATGCCGCAGACGTGCGTTGCCGACGTGACCCGGTTGGTGCAGCCGTATGAAGCCAGGTCGTCGACGAGTGTAGCAGCTTACGGGTCGAAGGGACGATCAAGCCTGATGTCGAGATCACTGATTAGGAAGATTGGCTCAGCAATGCTGTACAAGATATGGACAGAGTTGCAACGGAATGCTAATTAGGAATTCATATGTGATGTATCAAAAGGTGACATTGCCGGTGATCTTGAATGACGTTTGAAGGTCACTTTAGCTGCAGAAACCACTTGAGTACCAAGATGTCGGTTACTTATTATGCCCCAACCTCTGTAGGGAGGGGCATTAAGCGTTGATGGCCGTCATCTGTGTGTCCGTCTGTCTGTCCGTCCCGTGTCTCGACCTAAGTCGAGAACTGAAAGGCGCCGGAAGCCCATATTTGGCACCATGGAAGCCCATGACCCGGCTGACCTGTGAGCCCATTTCAAAGTCAAAAGGTCAAAGGTCAAGGTCACCGCGCCGACTAAAGCTAACACACTAAATGCGCCGTATCTTCCGAACACGACGGCCTACGAACTTCAAACTTGGTAGACGGACGGAGCCTAGATTTGCGAAAGTCACCATATTAATCCTTCTACTTAGAGCAGCCGTCAGCGACTAACCAAAATACTCAACAATACGAGGCATCGCGCGGCCTCTCTGCAATAGCTGAGTTTCTTGTTGATGCTTAATATCAGAAGTGGTACGACATACAGACATAGTTTCAATGAAATACTAATACCGACTAACACACAATAGTGTCATTTCGAATGACCTTGAGTGATCTTGAGTGACTTAGCAATATATTCAGTGAGACGAAGCATTGTGTGGTCTCCCTGTGACAGCTGAGCTTCTTGTAATTCTTTCACTGTTGTATTCTCAGATCTACTACTGAGGTAGATTGTATTAAACCGACCATCTCACCTCAAGTCTGTTTCCGCACTACCTTGCAAAACTTGAATGTGCAACTGTACAACTTTACAAGAAAGTTATCAAACTCAGTATTGTGCAACAATGTTTAATTTCAATAAATGTCTACCAGGAATGTTATCCGCTTGTTTGTGTGTCTATGCAGATAAATTTACAGCATGTGTTCAAAATGTTAGCCTCCCGAACGCATGCATGCATCGGAACGTCTCTTGCGTACACATCTGACATTTAGCAAGATTGTTATCGTGTCCGTCGGAGTTTCAAAACTCGGCTGCACAGAGTTGTTTTTCGTAGAGCCGGGGGTAAAAATAAATGGTGCTTATTACAGCGATGTGCTGCTGATGCAGACGTTATTGCCAGTCATTAGGCAGATATCAGGGAATGAGTTCGTGTTTCAGCAGGATAGTGCTTCAGCACACCATGCTCGTGAGACAGTTGAGCTCTTACGTCGAGAGACGTCGTACTTTATTTCACCGGAACAGTGGCCACCGAACGGTCCAGATCTTAACCCGGTGGATTACATGACCAGTGGCGTGTGCGAGTCAAAGCATGCATGCATGCGTTCGGGAGGCAGTCAATTTGAGCACATGCTGTAAATTTATCTGCATAGACATACAAACAAGCAGATAACATTCCTGGTTGACATTTATTGAAATTGAACATTATTGCAATTGCACCGTGTAGAGTTTAATAGCTTTCTTGTAAAGTTGTTCAGTTGCGCATTAAGTTTCGCAAGGTAGTGCGGCAACAGTCTTGAGGTGAGGTGGCCGTTTTAATTCAACCTTCCTCAGCAGTAGATCTGAGAATACAACAGTGAAAGAATTATTAAAATTGGTTTACATTTGCCAAAGTTATTGCAAAAATAAAAGTGGCACCCTTTTTTTGAGATACAGTGTACATGTACATGGAGGTATATGTGAAATGGAATAGCCAGGAGTCACTTTGTTGATTGATAATGCTGTAGGCCAAATTTATAATTGAACAGCATTTTTTTTTAGCGTAAAACGGGTCTTGGAAAGGGAGTGGTAAGTCTCAGCCTAGTGGTAACCGTGGTATCTCGCGCAGGTGGGATAAGATGATGAAGACAGGAGTTTCGTTCGCAAAAGTTCTGAAATAACAATCTTTATTATGTCTAGTCTCTATTGATTCAACTTCATTAACAAATAGAACATTAGGGTAGGAGTACATGCCACGGGTAATATTAAAAATTATATGGATAGCTCATTTTTGTATTATTCAAGCTTCTGAGCCTTTGTGCGATTAATGAGGTGATGCCAGACCGGCGCAGCATATTCGAGAATTGGGCAGATTACTGCAGTGTAAAAATGGAGAAGATGGTTTTGTGGGACCCCCGCTGTCTTAAGCTGCTTCAGGAAATAGAGCTGTTTGCTAGCTTTTGAGGTAATATTGTTAATGTGTACGGACCAGGACAGATTTGTGTCAAGGTGGATTCCCAGTAATTTAAATGTGGCGACACGTTCAACTGAGCCTGAACAGGTGAAAAGTGCTGGCAAACTGATCGAGGGGGACTTGAGGGGAACCAAGGATCATTTCTTTTGTTTTATATGTATTAATTTGTATCATTATTGGCTGTCCAGGTGAGTAGAGAGGTAAAGAAAGATGGCATGTTACTTACACAATCAGTTAATAGAATTAGTTCAGAGAGTGTGGTATCGTCTACAGATTTATGGAGTTCGTAGGCAGCTCTGAGATCATCGAGTTCAACGAGGATTAAAAATGACAGAGGACCTAGTCGGGACCCCTGGGGCATACTGCCTCAAAGTGTTTTCCATAAGGAAAATAGGTGTCCGACCCTAACACGTTGGCAATGCTGTGACAAATAAGATCCAAACCGCTTAAGCAAGCAGTGGGGGATATTGTACTTCTTCAGTTTACTGAGAAGAGTATCGTGATTATGTCAAAGGCCTTTCTGTAGTCAATGAAAACTGCACATCGGACAGAACGTCTCTTGTCAAGTATGTCTATCCATTTATGCAAAACTGCAATTGATGTGTGCGTGGTGGACCTGCTGGGGCGTCACCGAATTGGTTTTCATTTAAGAGTGGGTCTAGTTTGGAGGAGAGATATCAGTCTAAGATTATATTGGATAGAGGTAGGAGGGTGGACCTTGGGGATTGCAACCACATATGCTGACTTCCAAATTGGACGGAAGAATCCCTCTCTAAGAGATGCGTTAAAAATTGCTGCAAGCGGATGAGATAACAGTTGGCTAAAGTCGGTGAGATACCAATTCGGGATGCCGTCCGGACCGGGAGCCTTGTGTAATTTAATGTTGGCAAGATGCCTATTGACTTCAATGGGGTCGATGACAAAGTCAGAGTTACAGTCAATGTCAGAGAGTATATTGCTGTATAGTGCAGCGTGTCCAAAACGTAAACAGACAAATGGTGTATGGAACCACATAAACAAAGGTATGATTCATATGGCATCCGCAGACTGAAGAAGTACAATATGCCCCTCTAATGACAGACATTTGGTTAACCATTGACCCATTACAAGAAGCCCTAACCATCGTTTAAAGTTAACTTAACCCAACTGGGACCGAGCTCCGTTGGTCGGTTAACCAAATGGTTAATCTTGCGAGTATAAGATAGTGGACGATTTGTTTATCACATTTGATAACTTTAATAACTTTTTCCCGCCTTTTTCCGGAACAGCGAGCGTAAGTTATTACCAGTAGCAAATCCGTTAGAAACTTACGATGAAAATGATCTTAGTTTATGATAACAGAGTGTTTTGGAAGAAAGCTTCCAGAAGCTAATGCCCAACATCAAATTTGGTTGTTGATATATTTGTTTAGTTATTTAACTCTTTTGGTGCTGAAGTCGACATAAGGGGTTGAGTGCGGTTGTCGACAAAAGTCGACACCTAGGGGGTGAGTGCTGTAACGTGCAGTAGCCGTCGACAAAAGTCGCCTAGGCAAAATGACAGTCAAATAGTCAAATATAAAAAATATATTAAGCACTGGCAAGAAGTAAAAAAAATTTATTCAGCACCAAAAGAGTTAATGACACCAAGTTATGCATGAATTAGTAATCAATCTGATGACTTGGTTACATTTTTATTGTTATGTGCCTTCTGCCTTTGTGTATATTACGATTTATTGGTATTTAAACAACAGGTAAATTATCTTTCTGAATAATAAAGTAGCTAAGTATGTAAGTTGTTAAGCTCTCACTATTCATATCCCTGATGTTTAACTGTGCAATCTTGAAAAGCAGTACATTATGGGCGTACATCATGAGCTTATAAAAGTAGTACGGATTTTGCAGTGTTTGTCAAATACGGTTCAGTGCCATCAGGTGGGCAGGCCCATTGTGATACGCGATACATTCGTGACTTGTATCTGCTTGCCAGTCTCTTGCCATTGCATCTTATTGGAACCACAGTGTACTAAGCAGTGTTATTAAGCAAAAAATACTAATGCTAAAATGTGATTGGTTTTCAACCTGAATATTTCAAGTAGCTACATTTATTTTGACAAATGTGAAATTATAGTTGGCATCGGGAAAGTGGTTGAAACTGCTAAGATAGTGTATGACATCATGTATTGTGAAAGGTTATGTTTGATGTTCAGACGATGATTGACGATGCTATCTCTGCCGCTAAGCGTGAGCAGCTTGTCGCATTAAGCCATGAATGTCTGCTTTCAATGGAAGATCTTGATAGTACAGTTCAACCAATCATTGACAGCTGCACAAAGGAAGCCATTTCAGTCTGTACCTTTTTGCACTGATCTTCTTGTAAATTTCTCATTTTCACAAAGAAATAACACTTGTTTCCTCATCTGGTGATAACTGGCAGTATTCTGCTTTTTGTCACTTGTGTTTCTTAGTTTGCTCGTTAATTGTGTGATTTGTTTGTTTATTTAATTCTGTATTGCTGACATCACGGGAAAATGGTCACAGCTGACGTCATGAAAATAGCAGAGTAGGTTGGCACTGGTACTTGTCTTATACTGGTACTTGTCTTATACATTGTGGACAAAATTTAGGCTGTAATTCACATCACCCTGATCAAAAATGCAGCAAAATACTGAATACTGTGATGCCACCTAATGAAAATAATCAAACTGCTGCTAGCTATGAAGTAGTTGTGAGTGGCGCAATCTAGTGGAAAGCAGGGAGGTTTGTTATTCCTGTACTTCCCACGACTGCAGTCAGAGTACCGGCGCGGGCACTCCACAGAGACGGCGTTACTGCACGTCATGAACACGGTGTACGCAGCCGCCGATGCCAAGAAGATCACCGCACTGGTTGAGCTCGACATCTCAGCGGCCTTCGACACCATCAACCACGATGTGCTTGCCAGCCGCCTCGAGTCACAGTTTGGTGTTGTCGGCGCTGCCTCCAGCTGGCTACAGTCTTATATCCACGGCCGTCAACAGTTCGTGCGTCTTGGCAGACACTTGTCTCCTATGACCACGTGCGACTGTGGCATAACGCAGGGTTCAGTGCTCGGCTCGCTGCTGTTCACTGCCTACGTGTCAGCTGTTGGCGAGCTGATCGAGTCATACGGCTTGTCATACTACCAGTTCGTCGATGACATGCAGCTCCTCGTCAGCATGGACAGCACCAACGCCACGCCGGCCATCGACTGGCTCGCTCACTGCTCGACCACAGTTCACCTCTGGTTCCTGCAGAACGGCCTCCAACTCAACGCTGACAAGTCAGAGGTGGTCCTTCTCGGCAGCCCTGCTCAGCTCTGGTAAGCTGCCAACATCACCACCGTCGACGTTGCCGGAAGCACTCTGCCTGTCACATCAAAGCTCAATTTGGCTTGACCATCGATTCCAACCTGCGGTTCGACTGTCACGCAAGAAACGTTGCAAAGGCCTTCAACTTCCACATTCATGCTCTGCGCCACGTGCGCAGTGTACTGATTGACGACGTTGCCCAGACAGTCACGTGCAGCATTGTCGCTTCCAGGCTGGACTACTGCAATGCACTGTTGAGTGGCGCACCGGCGGCGACTTTCAACAAGTTACAGCGTGCTCAGAACAACCTGGCCAGAGTCGTTTGCCAGAGCCGGGGTCGCACCTACGCCTGTCCGCTGCTTTATTTGCTACACTGGCTTCCGGTGAGGCAGCGGGTCACCTATAAATTGGCTGTACTGTCTCACTGCACAGTCACTCCAATGTATCTCAGCGAGCTGGTACAGACCCATGCTCCGATGCTCGTCGTTCCTCGCATACACACACCGAACTGGCCCGTCGCGCTTTTTCTGTTGCTGCTCCATCCACCTGGAACTCTCTACCTGCTGACATTCGACTGTGCAAAAACATTCTCACTTTCAAATGCCACTTGAAAACCCATCT
>Ga0209149_1002474_pt1 | contig 10381 bp, 9 predicted proteins | sample WorMetTyACAVOLI2_FD_187423 | JGI IMG/M metagenome (GOLD analysis project Ga0209149, IMG submission 187423) | Marine gutless worms symbiont microbial communities from Max Planck institute for Marine Microbiology, Germany - Olavius algarvensis... ...
TGGAAAGATCGATCAACATCGTCGACGCTTGAGCTATGTCGTACAAGTAAGTGAACCCACTGGCACACAAACTGGAAAATGCATGATTTTGTCTCTCTCATGTGGAAAATATTCCGTCGGAAAAAAGCGTTAGCGTGAATGCTGCACGAAACTTTACAAAGTCAGATGATGACTTGTTCAACTCAGTGTGAAACTACCGTTAACGCAGCTTTCAAATGTTGCTGTCAATTCAGTGTTGAGTATGTGTGTTTGTCACTTCAAGGATCATACTGATTTTCAAGGGCGCGCCGTTATTCGACGACTAATATATAGGAAATGATACAAGATAAAGCCAAAATTACTGCAAAACGTCAATAGAAAGTTTTTGGGAACTTGTATGTGATCCATCGAGTGGTGCCATTTTCGGTGACTTTGAATGACCCCTAATACCGATTTTAAGGGCATGCCATAAGTCGATGCTGGATATATCAGAAACGATACAAGTTAGACACGTGGTTACTACATACCAGTAATGGAAGGTAATATGTGGACTATTGAATTGTACCATCGCCAATGATCTTGAGAAACATTTTCCGGTCATTTCAGATACTATAAACGGTTTCATTGTCTGTGTCTCAAAAATACAGCATATACACCGTGTCCCCAAAAAAGGAACTGACAGTATTTTGGCCGTAACTTTGACGAATTTAGAAAACTTTTAATAATTTTGGCATTTGCGACGATGTGCTACATAAATTGACGTTTTACTTACTTACTTACTTACTTACACGAAGCATCCCGACAATCCATGTGACTGAAAATTGTATAATGTCCCATCAGTACTTGCACGACGTAATTGTGAGGACACGGTGTCAATGACAGCGGTCGGCGTCACGGGTCAACAATTATTCCTGCTGTCGTATTCGTTCGGAAAGACTGTTAAATAAATGATGCTGAGCGCGACCTGTCAGCGATCGTTCTTGTATACATATTAACATTAGGAACGTATGTCGTTGAGCTTATCGCAAGGGTGGTTACCGGCTAATAGACTTAACATTTTTTGCAGGCCTGGCCTGGCCGCCAGCGTTTCTATGTATTACTTCTGGAATACAGTATTAAATGAACCCTTTATGGGCACATTATAACCGCAGAGCCATGCACCATTATAGCCTACAGCGATACGGTTATTGGTACACTGGCCGTTGATGGGCGGGCTGTTACATTTGGTACAGAGAGGAGGCGCCTGGGAGGGCTGGGGCCCCGCCCAATCCCCTAGTCGCTGCACCAAATGTAACAGCCCACCAATCAACGGCCAGTGTACCAACTTGGGAGGGGACTTGTCCACATATTTTGATGGGTGCCTCCCCGGCGCCAACCTAGAACTGCCAGAGTTAATCGTCGTCATCATCTTATCTAACCATCTTGTTCATTTGATTCTTTATAATGTGATATTTTTAACAAAAACATAACTTGTTTAGTGATTGCAGCTGAGGTATACAAGGCTTCGCTTAACGTTATCTACGACGTCAGACATCATAACCTCGAATAAACTTCAAGCTCTGAGCGTGCAGAATGGCTGCGGAGTTTCGACCTCGTGACTAAGACTAACTTGTTCCTCTCTAGTTGGCGCGATCTGCGATGACGTCATGAAGATGGAACCTGGACCATGATCCCTCATTACGTCATCTGGGTTTCAGTCTACGCCAGTAAGTAACCAAATATTTTGTCGGATGTTCTTTATCTTAAAGCACGGAGTTTTACATTTTTGCCGTATACGCAAAATATGACTACATTTAAGCCTCGAGCACGTCGGTGATAACCAAATTTAACTGAAATGTTACTCAGTTTCCAAGCAAGCCTAAACCTTGACCTGGTTGTCTGCGATGCAATGTCGACTAGGATGATGTCGTCATTCACCGAATACCGTAACCGCCAAAATATACAATGAAGTCGCAGATACTAGCTCTGCGTCGCTTACGTCTGAAAAAAACCGGCCTCATTAAACACGATTATTGTTGACTAAGGCTTAGACTTCGGCTGGAACGGATCTTGACTAAGTACGTTAGTGAATTCCTGTGCTTGACACTCGCATATTACAGTGAGCGCGAAAGGCCGTCGCACATTGGCCACAACAAATTGGCCACGAACACTAGTCTCGGTTGTAGCATCTGCCGGCCAGATTTTCGGCAGTCTGATAGTGCCTTCGACCTTCGTTCTCAGGTCGCTGTCAGACCGCCTCAAGTTGGGCCGTCACGACCTCTCTCCCGAGTGCGGTCAGCTTGTTTCGCTGTGGTGTGGACAGTGCCCTCTTATCACTCTTATCCGAGAGTCTCGCCAACGAATGACTAAAGTATACTATACTTAGGGGGTTTAAAATGGTACCATTGAATTAATGTTCAATAGTAACTATAGCTATAGGGCGACGACGCACAGTACACAAAATAACCAACAAAGGACAAACCAACGACCAACCAACCAACAACGTCACTCACAACACCGTCTATCGCCATACGCGCCTCTCATAGTGAGTGAAGCGCATAAAAACCAGGCGCTAGTGACTGTTGGCTATAACGGAATAGGAGTTGAATTAAATGATGTGATTATAACGAAGAAGGTGAATGACGCAGGAAGCTGACGCGATGGACTGCAGGGTGACACGTGTCCAATTAACTATGCGTGTGATGATGGTGACTGTTAGAGACGGAACAAGCTCGGCTGTCGCAGCTAGACCGCGCAACGCTTCCTGTCATTGAATTTGCTAAGCCACTCAAGGTCACTCAAGATCATTCGAAATGACACTGTTGAGTAGGGCGTGTGTAAGTCCCTATTAGTATTTCATTGAAACTGTGTCTATATGTCGTACCGTTTATGAGATATTCAGCATCTAAGAATGGCGTGACCTTGAAACTGGGGTAGGGGTCGTTCAAGGTCATTGAAAATGGCGCCCGATAGATCATCATATACGACTTTCTATTAGACATCTTTATTCACAACGAATGGTAGTAATTTAAAACAAAACGAATAAGCAAAAAAGCAAGTGCTATATGTAGCGGTACAAGATAGAGCTATATTTACAATGGCGGACCAATAGAAAGTTGTATATAGTCCACTTTCAATGACCTTGAACCCCTAACCCAGTTTTCAAGGTCACGCTATAATTTGACGCTGAATATCTAATAAACGGTTAAAGATACGGCCATAGTTACTATGGAAGGCGAATAGGAAACCGCACCCAAGCTTTCGAATGATACCAGTTTGAATGACTTTCAGTGACCTTTTTAAGGTCACGATTATTCAACGTCAAATAACTTGAAAATGGAACACACAGCTATACTTATAATGGCCGACAAATAGACAAAGCTCTGTCTTGTCACCATTTTTGTTTGCAGTTTATGTTGACGATTTAGCTAATCTATGTACATTCTCACGTGGTCTGCATATTGTTCTTTGTGCTGAAGATATTTATTACTAGCGCCATCTATCAGTGGCCTTGAAAGTTTGTTGAATTTGTGTGAACGTAAACTTGATCAGCTTGATATGGTGATTAATAATAGGAAATCATGCTGCATACGTATAGGACCTAGAAGTAACATTGCTTGACGTTGAAATTATCATGACCTTGAAATCTGGGTTAGAGGTCACTCAAGGTCATTCAAACCGGTACCATTCGAAAGCTTGAGTGCGGTTTCCTGTTCGCCTTCCATAGTAACTATAGCTCTATCTTGCATCATTTGTGAGATAAAGCGAGATATTGGTCGAAAATCGTGATTTTTCATACCCCCTTGCATTCGACGCCCCTGTTAGGGGGATCCCCGTAGGAATATTGCAATCCCGTTTGGTGTGGGAAAACTAGAATGATGGGGCTACCCGATGGTTAAAAAAATTGAGGATATGTGTAATCGTTTAAACACAATACCGGCGTGTGACAGTCACAGACGGACAGACGGACGGACGGACGGACATCTTGCCACGGCATAGTCTGCGCTCTGCATACGCGTCAATCAATCAATCAACCGCGTCGCGCGGTAAAAAATGGCGTAATTTGAAGACGGAGGTGCAGTGTGGAAACACGGTTTATTTCTCGGCGTCGACCGATTGCAAAAAAAGTACGATCGTGGATACGCCGTGAATGTCCATGTAATTTTTATCGGCGTATTTTTCCTGGCAGCCAATCACAGGTTCATCCATGTTCGTTAGTTCGCTGAACAGTGTCACTGTGGAATATGTTTCACGAACCGGTCGTTGTATGATTCACGGCTTACAAGTTACAGTATTCCAAGTTGCTCGATGTCGTTTCTGTACGTAAACGTGCCTTGCGTTAGCGACTGTCAGAAAACCGTAAGCCACGCCCGCTATCGCTATTTCGTCATCGTTGTCACCTTCATCATCTGTCATCTTCGACGTACGCCATGAAACAGTTTTCACTCAGAACGAATATTCATAGACGTTTGCTATAGAACAGTATAATACGATCGCGTGCAGGGCGTCGACTCCCTGCACTTAAGCGTAGACGCCAAAAGTGCGATCGCATTTTGAGCGTCGTACGATCGTATCTAGCGTGCATCACCTGTTTAGTGCGTGAAGCCACGGCGCCTTGTGACATTTGCCTAAAAGCGCGCCGTATGTAAATCCACTTACTTACTTACTTACTTACTAGTGTGGCACCAGCTTTTGATATTAACAAAAAGGTACAACAAACCTTGCCGCTCTTCGCTAGGTGGCGTCACTTGCCAGCGTTTTATCGACATCAGCTTTGATCGTTTTCCTGTAATCTTAGGAGCCTAACACAGAAACAAAAGAAACAAACAAACGCATGGGTCCACAAACAAAACCTTGTCTGCTGTAGCCGGGACGAGGTACTAAGAAATGTGGCTGGGTTCGACGCCGTAATATAGCTAGCTCATCCCTTTCACCGACGATGAAGAAAGTCCGTAGAATGCGGCGGCGACGACCGTGTGAAAGAAATCCGAGATGTTTCCATTAGTTGCGGACAGATGAAGCGAAGTTTGGCTGCCGCCGGCTGCGGAGATTGCGGAGATTGAACTCATCGTCGACTTCAGCGGCAGATCGCTCGTTGCCGCCTCACGCTCGTCGTATATTGACTTCCGGCTTGCAGTAGTCTCACGCGTGCGCTCATGTGTCCGTAAGCAGAATGATGAATTGTCTGATACGTCTTGCTTCACGGAAAATGCTACCAAGCCAGAATTATCTCTCTATATATGCGCCGTCATGCTGATTAACTATAGACTTAGCGCCGAACTCTCACGCAGTTGCACACCTTTCAGCGACCTGCCAACAGTCACTTTCAACAGACTACTAACAGTTCTACAATGCAGCGAGTTATGTGCGTGTATGATATCACTGAAGTCATGTCCGAAACAGTTCAAAAGAGAAATTATAAAAAAATTATAATAGAGTATTAATTGTGAGACTTTATTTATTCCGCAGATGTTTTCGCCTCGGTTGCTGATTCCATTTTTATTGTCACAAACTTGTGTACGTTTATGTTATTAGCACGTTTAACAAAAAGTGTGGCCGCCGGGTTTGGCCGACACGGTATGCCCCCGCCCGCCTGTAATGACACAGGTACAGCATTTTGTTTCCCGAATGAAGAAGAGGCAGAGATGAGACGTACAGACGAGTCAGACTATCCCTAGACACGGACTCCATCAAGACGCTCGTCCATGCCTTCGTCATGTCGTGTGTGGACTACTGTAACGCCGTTTACGCCGTATCACCAAGATATCAGCATGAAGATCAGAAACGCACAACAGGTTTTCTGCTGACCACGGCGTCTATTGTCAATGTCACTGTATTTCGGAACACATTTCCACCGCTACGTGACAACTTCCGTATGTATCTAAAAGAGGCTCGAACTAATTAGGAATGTAAGCACAAATAGCCTAATGTAGAACGAGCCGTCATTGGTCGGTACGCTTGTTATTGATCGATCGAGGCTAGCAGCAGTGTTGCTACTTTAGAAGTCCCAAATCGACAAATAACTGTTTTTCGGAGACAAAATTCTAGATGTAGAAATCGATTGTCGAAAATTGGGCTCCGTTGCAGTGTTGCGGTCCCTCATTAGAATACTGCGTGCGAGTTTGGCGCAAATTGATGCGGAAATGGCCGAGAAATACGCCAACCAGCGTTATGCGGTAACTTCCCGTTGAAGATATGCAGCAGGTGTGTCGGCATCACAGCTTAATTAGCTAATGGTCAGCATTAATGGTCTTGGTGACCTTGATCTTTGACCTTTTGACCTTGAAACTGGTATGCCAGTCGCATCAGAGGTGAGGAACCTTCATTCCGAATTTGGGTACGCTAGGCCTTGGGATTCTCGAGTTATTCACTATGTACGCGACGGACGGACGGACAGACAGACAAAAGCAACGCTTATTGCCCCCTTACCTACGGTCGGGGGCATAATAATACATGCGTCACAGTATATCACGGTAGTGCTAACTGTTTGTAAGGGTCATGATCGGTATGTATAGGAAATGGGGAAATTGTGGGTACCGTCGCTCCCTAACCCCTGAACCGGTTGAGCTGAAATTGTGCACGAGTGATTACGTCGCCCATCAGACCCCACATGCACAACGGGGTAACAATGGGTTCACGGGGGTAAGCACTGCACAGGGGTAAAATGTAAACCTCACGGCGTAGTCATTCCGTTTTTACCGCGCGACGCGTATGTATAGCGCGGACTATGCCGTGGCAAGATGTCTGTCCGTCTGTCCGTCCGTCAGTCCGTCCGTCTCTCCGTCACATGCCGGTATTGTGCCTAAACGGTTACACATATCCTCAAAAAATGTTACACCATCTGGTAGCCCGACCACCCTAGCTTTTTGATACCAAACAGGATGGCAATACTCTGACGGGGACCCCCCTAACGGGGTGGTCGAATGCAAGGGGGTATAAAAAATCACGATTTTCGACCAATATCTGGCTTTATCTCGGAACTGATGCAAGATAGAGCCATAGTTACTTTGAGAGATGATTGAAGTGTGATTTTTGCCTGATATAGTTATACTGTTTATGTTGTGTGTTCTAGTCTGTCTTTTTTCTTTTATTTTATTTTCTCTCTCATTGTATATTTTCTGTCTGCTGCCTTATGGCGAATAAAGATTTTATATATGGAAGGCGAATAGGAAACCGCACCCAAGCTTTCGAATGGTACCATTTTGAATGACCTTGAGTGACCTCTTACCCAGATTTCAAGGTCACGATATTACTCAACGTCAAATAACTCAAAAACGGTACCACATAGAGCTATATTTACAATGGCGGAACAATAGAAAGTCGTATATGGTCTATCGAACAGCGCCATTTTCAATGACTTTGCACAACCCGTAGTCCAGTTTTCACGCGGTCGTGTTATTCTTTGACGCTGAATATCTCATAAACGGTTAAAGACACGGCCATAGTTACTATGGAAGGCGAATAGAAAACCGGACTCAAGCTTTCAAATGGTACCAGTTTGAATGATCTTGAGTGACCTCTAACCCAGATTTCAAGGTCACGATATTATTCAACGTCACATAACTCGAAAACGGCACAACATAGAGCTATACTTACAATGGCCGATCAATAGAAAGTCGTATATGATCTATCGAACGGCGCCATTTTCAATGACCTTGAATGACTCCTACCCCCGGTTAAGGTCACGCCAGTCTTTGACGCTAAGCATCTCACAAACGATACGAGATACAGACATAGTTTCAATGGAATACTAATAGGGACTTGCACATGCCCTACTCGACATTGTCATTTCGAATGACCTTGACTGACCTTGAGTGACTTAGCTAAATATTCAATGACACGAAGCGTAGCGCGGTCTCTCTGCGACAGCTGAGCTTCTTGTTACCCGCTATTCGCTTGTTAGAGCGAAGGGCGAACGGTATTTGATTTGTGTATGTTTTTTTGTCTGTTCGCTTTTTTGTCAACGATTTCTCGACAACCCGCGGGCTGATTCATGCAAAATTTTGCATGCGGGCGTACTCTGGTTCCGGATGTGTCTTCTCCTTTTTTGGGGGTTGGCAACCCCTGGTGGGCGGAAAAAGGAGGAAATGAAATTTTCGTTCAATGGGAAATTTTTGCATTTTGGCGGTTTTTAAGCGATATCTCAGCAACGCGTGGACGGATCCACACCAAATTTTATTTGTATAGGGACAATGTCTGCCGACGTGACCCTCCCCCTCTGGGATCCATCGGCCTCTGGGGGGCGGGGGGGAGTTAAAAACTCAAAATAATTGGGGGCGGTCTCATTCGTGCGTAAAACAGCTACCATTTCTATTTTTCTCAGCGTTGCCAAATGTGGTTCAATATGTAGGGCACAGACCTGCGCACATTCTGGTGTAGAACCGTCACGATCGGCCAAGGCGTTTCTACAGAGTGGGCCGAAAAGTTCGAAAAAATTTCGAATTTTTTAACATTTCGAGATTTTACGTCCATATATCTCATAAACTATTAAAAATAGAGGCATATAAGTAGCGTATGGAAAAAAGCTTTATCTCTCCCTATCCAACTGTCGCAAATGTATGGACCCATCGCTCACGGGGTTCTACAGGGTGAGCCAAAAAGTGAGTGACGTAATACCAGTTTTGCAGCTTACGCCTATAGCAACTCAGCCGTCTGCCGTTTCTGTTTTCCTTAGCGTCACCAAGTGCGGTCGCGTATGTAGGGCACAGACCTGCGCACATTCTGGCATAGAGCCATCCACTTTGGCCAAGGGGTTTCTACAGGGTGGGCCAAAAGTTCGACAAAAATTCGAATTTTTTACCATTTTTAGCCTTTACGTCCCCTATATCTCAGCGACCGCTAAAAATAGAGGCTTACAAGCAGCGTATGTAGCTTTTTGACCCTCCGTGTAGAAACCCTGTGACATCTGTGCTCCGTGGAAAAGCTATTTGGAATGCGAATGGCGGGTTTGTGTCAGTTCTACTGACGCACTTGTTTATGTTTTTGTCATTTCGTTGCCGCGCGTATACAGACTAAGGTATTTAGAGCATCTCCACAATTTTTCACCAAACGACGTAGATCGGCAGTCATTGCGTTCCCACGGGTCCCCATTAAATATCTTCGCCTCTTCTCTAAAAATCCCCCAAAAACCATTTTGTGGGACCTTTTCATACAAAACGTATTATAGAGAAAGCTCTCCGTAAGTTGCACGTTAATGGAGCTACGAAGCTGAAACTTTACAGGAAGTTTTTTTTACATTAATAACGTTAGGACTTGCCACGATGTGACATCAGAAGATGTAGCGTTGAGTATGATAAATAGTTGATGCACGTCTTAATTTATACCAAAAAATAGTGAAATCCATAAGCATAAGATGTAGGATACCTTGCAAAGCTGAAGCATGAGTGACAGTGATATATTTCAAATTACTGTGGTTCAGTTCAATTTAATTACTGTGGTTCTGAGTTTAGGGGCAAAATTGTTTCCTTCTGATCCCTCCCCATCTTCTGTTGTTTTGTTCCTGGAAAATGAAGAAATGGACACAAGAGTGACAGTAAGGGTGGTGGTTCAATAAACTATCTTTACTGTCCCATTTGACTGTTAGAGACGTCATTATACGCCTATCTTTTCATTCATCTACCCACCCATTCATTCATTCATTCATTCATTCAGTTCAATGCAGGCAGCAATGATCCACAAAACGTCAGAAAGAAGAACAGTGCAGTAATGCATACGAAAACACGAAAAATACAAACTGTTCAGTGGCCCGTCCACTGTTCTGGCAGTGAATACGGTGTAATACCGCTAAACCCCTGTCGGTTTAAGTGGCTGTGTGGTCACTGTGACGAAACTGTACAGAAATTACCAACTATGCCGGCTTGGCTTCACTCAGTGCATTCACACCATTTCCACCGTCGCGGACGTTGTTGATCGAGTTTCGTCAGTCCCGCAGAGACTGTCATGGCGCCGGTGAAAATAGCGGACAGATGTGTGCGCATGCTCCCGGCGGGAAAACAAAACAGCATACGTGCCGAATGCCAATCAGCGCCGACTACACTAACTGCGTACAATATCCACGTCGATGAGCATTAAAATTAGAGCGATAATCAATATCCGAGTTCTGGCTACTGCTAGAATGCGATTGCGAGCACGACTGCACGACCATGCAGCAAAATCCTGTTTTACCCGCCATATACATTAGTATTGAAGGGTATACTGGTTGTTGTTTCTTCTCTGTCCGGTTACAAATATCTCGGCGACGGTGGCACCGATCGGCGTGAAATTTTGCATGATGGTACATATCGGTCCTGGTGTCATTTATAATGTGGTAGAGTAGTCTCGCTGCGTGTGGCCACGTGGGCGTGGCGACGCGTGCCGGCGGTGTTTTGTTTGTAACGCGTCGCGACACGTGCGTGCGCGCGTGCCGGCAGTATAGTCAGTTGAG
>Ga0209149_1002475_pt1 | contig 10381 bp, 4 predicted proteins | sample WorMetTyACAVOLI2_FD_187423 | JGI IMG/M metagenome (GOLD analysis project Ga0209149, IMG submission 187423) | Marine gutless worms symbiont microbial communities from Max Planck institute for Marine Microbiology, Germany - Olavius algarvensis... ...
TATTAACTTGGATAGAAAACTGGTTACTTAATAGGAAACAAAGAGTCGTCGTAAATGGTAAACTCTCGTGGTTGATAGATGTTTTAAGTGGAGTACCCCAGGGGTTAATCTTAGGACCTTTGCTGTTTGTTATATTTATAAATGATCTTGATAAATGGAGTGATAAACAAGTTACTTAAGTTTACTGATGATACAAAAATTGTCAGTAAAGTAGGGACAGCAGAAGATGTAAAGGTATTGCAAGATGATTTGCATAAACTATTTCAATGGTCTAAAGATTGGCAAATGTTATTCAATACAGATAAAAGTAAATAATTCATTTTGGTTTTAACAATAATGAGTCAAGTTATGTGTTAGGAACTAGCACTTTGTGTACGGTAGATGAAGACAGTAATAGAATAATAGGTAATAATAGATAAAACCCTAAAGCCAAGCAAACAGTATGCAAAAGCGGCAGGTGCTGCTAATGCAGTGTTAGGTATGATTAAACGAATTTTTCTGTGCAAAAGCAAAGAATTAATATTACAGTTTTGAAGATTGCAGTATAATTTTATTGATGGTTTAATTTTCATGTCATATTTTTAGAAAGAGGAGCTGCCTTGGTTCAGTGATTAATTCAACAGATACTTACCTGGCTGATGCAGGGTCTATTTCTGCTAAGAAGTACACAGGCCCAAAATTACTGTCAGTGCACCAGAAAAAGTCTCATCTTACTCTATGTAGGCATGTCTGAACCCTCAAGTTTGAAGTGCATGGTGTTAAAAGGTGACATTTTTTGAAATTTAAATAATAATAAGAATAATAATAATAATTTGATATCACCGAGGGAGAGTAACCTCTGCTAACGTGTCTAACCTCAACCAAAAGTGAAGTGAATTCTGAGAGTGATCCAGGTCTGTATGTATGTCTACCAGATCACTCCCAAAATGTGGTGGATTCATTCCGTTGTCGGTGTCACTCATTTTGCACAGTTTTGTTAAAGCCGACGAATGACTGTATGAGAAGTGCTAATAAATCTCCTAATATTCCTTGTTCTCTAATGGTAAGAGAAGTGGAAACATTATCCAGAATCCGTATCTGGGACGTGATCACCACCCAATGTTAATTGATGCTTTCCATCGGCAGCCCAGTCACGACACCAAGTTCCAGTGAAACTTGCTGTGTCATTATTAACAAAACTGAATGGCGGCTTATCTCGGCTACACTCTACAGATGAAGACGCTGTTTTGTGGCTGACCAGTTATGGTTGATGACACGCATACGAGAAGAAGAAGATTATTAACAGAATTATTTTTATATCTAAACTGTAATAATTACACTGTGTTTACAGACGTATGGTATCCGCTACTACACTAGTTCTGATGCTGATCTCTGACTAATGAAGATCGGTTGTTAAACTAACGTTACGTTTTCACTGACATGTTCAACAAAACTGTGCCAAACCAAACAGTTGAGCTGAGCTTGAACTGTGCAAATATGCATGTGTTTTATATTTTATGACTATCTTTGTTTACAGCTGAAACTAATAGTCAATCCACAAATTCAGATTAGGGGTAGGGGGCAGGCAGAGGTATTGACCAATTTTCTCCCCTCCCTTCCATTTACTACATATACTCCCCGCTGCTATCCCTCCCCGGACATCCAGCTGTCTGCCCCTGCCCGTGCCCACTGGTTGAATCTATTGCCTTAGTAAGCCTGCTTCTATTGCATGCATAGAGTATTAGTTATGAGCATTTGTGTAGCAGATGTGCATTATTTTATTACGTGCTACTTATTGTGAGATCTACAAATGCTTAATTTGGCTTTCATTACTGCAGCTACCATTGTTGAAGGATGTTATTGTATAGGTACTCTCTCAAGTGTTGTATCTGAGTTCTGTAAACAAGATATTACAAAAGCTTTCGGATGGATTTTAAGTTCGTGCTGGGCCATGGAAGTCAGGGCCTCATCAAATCCAGAATTAGGCGAGTATAAAAGAAGTATAGGTTCTTGTCCTCAGGTTCTTCATGTTTCTTTCAGCTGTTTCCTCCTGGGTTCTCCCTAGTATTAGACCCTAGAGGTACAATGGGGCGACTGGGGAAATTTTGAAAGTGCTTGTGAGGAAGTTGAGGACAATGAAGGTGGTATGAGTAGGTTACACCATAGTCTGGAGTGTATATCACAAGAGACGATGGTATAACCTACTTATTTCATGACTGTCGTTCGTGCCTATGTTCAGCGCGATAAACTGGTCACGCTTCAGTGGAGTGGGTTATGGGACGTTATCTCACTCTAGACACTGTGTTGAGAGATAGGTGATGAAATAAATTGGGTTAATGTTTCTGAGAGTTCTGATACCAGTTCACCTGGGTTGTCCCTGTTGAACAGTTGTTGCTGCTGCTGGGCCGTGGGAGCCATGGTTTTGTGTCGAACAAACCTGATCAATTTCCTCCGTGAATGTCATAAGATGCAACTAGACCAGGGTCAGTTTGGTTGTGTTACGTGTAGTTGTTTTAATTTTTTGCCATTTATTATAGGTTTGCTTTGTTACTCCCACAGCCAAGCAGTTGGCTGGAAAGACCTATCAAAACAGACCCGTACCATAAGTCAAGTCAAATACTGAGGTCATCTGCACGCAGACCAGGTCAAGGAGGTGTGTTTTGACAGATCGTTTGTATCTTGGTGTCATTTAATTGATTCTCAATTTCTCCTCATCAGTCGTGAGCTCACACACATAGATATATTCGTATATATGTATTATAACTTGCGTTTGTCTGTCTTAAAAGTGTTGTTAAAAGCCAACCAGCCAAGTTGAAGCAACCCTTTGCCATTGTAGGAGCCGCTGGCCTGAGTAGGAACAGTTTATCTATTGGAGTGAAACTGTAAAGCAGACGGTTGGGGTAAGAGTTTCCACTTTCCAAATAAGTTGGCATGGAATGGAAATATGTCCAATCAGAGCATCAACATGTAGTTTTACTCATTTTGATGTTATGATGAGTGACATTTCTGAGGCTTGACTGCAAAACAAATCAGAAACTTATTGAATGGAGCTGAATACAGTGAAGTTGAGATCACTTCAAAGTCAGCCATTTAGTTGCCTATTGGTACGTTTGATACCACAAGACTAGTTTTTCAGCCCACGTTACCCATGTTGATCTGTCATCATGTCGCCCTGGTGAGGTGTTTTTTCTGGTCGTCTGTGTTTATAACTTTGTAACGACGTTTGTCACAAGGTTATGTGAAAACAGTTACAACTGTTGTTGAACAAATCTGTCATTAAATTCACCAGTCGGCAGCATCCTGCCGTGGGAGCTTGGACACATCCTGCTGTGGGATCGTGGTGAGGTTTGCTATGCATCACTTCTCCTTGGACACTTTTTAGATTATTCTTTCGGTATTTTAACGTTGTTGTTTGGGCGTCAGGAAAGGATTTCTGTTTGTGACAACCCAGTCCCAGCAATCTGTGTTTCCTTGTCGAGACTTTTCAAGAACATGGCAAAATCGTTGAACGGAACTGCAATGATCAGCATGAAAAATGTACGAGTTAGACATAAATGCGTGGATAATAAAGAGCCATCTTGTACTTGTGCGTTGTGAAAATTCCATTAGAATAATAAAAAATGGGAATATATGCATTGTGTATTAAGTGTGCTAATTTGTGAATTATTATTGAATGCTGTAAACCATTAATATTAGCAACGGTGAGTTATGTCATGTATGATGTGTGGTCTGTTTAGACCGATAGAACAAACTGTTAGTAAGTAATCAGTTTTGAGCCAGGGTATGGATGTATGGGTGGCGCCAGGCAGGTGGGTCCGACCACCTAGCCACGAGATTGTCACAGAACGAGGCTTTTTGTGGCTTATAGGAGTCCTCCCTGACAACTACACTGCCATAAACTGAAATATATCCTGAAAATTTGAACCTCGTAGCCTTACAAACCTGGCTACGCCACTGTGGGAATATGTGAAGGACATATTAGTATAACTTGTGGCTTTCATTTGAAATTATTTGTTATGCTGGTTGCATTTTTTATATGTTATTATTTTTTTCAATATTCATGCAGATCCCCATCTAGATTCTAGGACTAATGCTGTAGTTTTTTCCTGCCGGTATCTGCTACTGCAGCTAGGCATTAGTATTAAAAGTCTTAATTATTCGGGCGTTTAAAGCATAGTTGATTCTTTCACGCTGCAAGTTTTATGAGCTGTGGTTGAAATTTTCTTGAATGTTTAAATATGTTTGTTGTGTTTGCCTTAAATGTGTGTTGAAACTTTATGCAGTTTTGATGTATTTATGTAAGTTCTTCTGTTGCCTTGCGTTCCTCGTTAATACGTATAAGAGTATTTTATGCTGCGTGGCCGTAATATATCTAAATAAAGTTGATACTGATGATGTGGTGCTGTGGTGCTGTTGTACGTGAATGGATCGTTACCATTGCCTTTAAAGTTGCTGTAATTTGCGGACTTCTAATCGGATTCTTAGCCTTTTTGCCGTCTAAAAGTCTGATCGAAAAATGGGCAGTGGATCAAACTTTAATATCTTCCTAACAACAGCAACGTCTCCTTCATACACTTAGGCAACGAAAAGGCCCAAATCCTAAGCTGCTTTCTAGACAGGGTCTGATTGAGTACGGATGTGTGCCGACGGTGTTAAAGAATACTAGAATGACCTATCGCCATGTTAGCAGCTGCTGCTACCACAGCTGGGAACCGGAACAGCGCGTTGATTGATTGGAGGCTGTTGGACATTGAGCCGTGCAGATCGAGTGCTGTGCCAGATATATTACGTAACTTAGGCTACAGAACAGTAGCGGCTCCAGGCTGCCACAATTAGGGGGCAAAGAGGGGCAGAGGTTCTTGTAAGGGGGACGGGAGACCCCCAGCGGGGTCCATGGGAAGAGCCCCGGTCGGGGGTCTGGGAGACCCCCAGAAGCTTAAGCGTTTTGTCTAAATAGATATCAAATGCTAAGCATACATGCGAGAAAATTTATTGAATTAGGTTCAGCGCAACAGAAATGTTAGAACTGCTGTGCGTGGAGTCAGATAACGCAGTTGTCAAATGGGTTAACGGGGGACCAGTAATCTGCCAAGGGGGCCGCGGTCCCACCTGGTCCCCCTTGGACTTGGAGCCGCCACTGCTACAGAACAAGTGTGCGGGCTGTAAAGGACGATGTGGTATTTTCTTTGGAAAGTACGCTGCGGGACAGTGATTGAGCGCTGAGGCAGAACGTCGTCAGCTGTAGTTGGCGGCTGGTCATGACCGAATGATTCAGAAGCTGGGGCCGTGCACGGTTCTACGTTTGGGCTGCGGGCACACGACCCCCAGGTGTTGACCATGCCGCAATAATTCCCCCCACCTCCATTATTACCGGCGGTTGGGTACATTTTTGGGCGCGACACGTGGCTCTGTGGGTCCGTCCCTCAAATGGTACGATTTAGTTCAAATAAAGATCAAATGTTCTATAGTGGCCCCTGTGTTGCCCCATTACATATTTAGTTAAGGCGAAATGTTTTGGCCGTAACTTAGCTGCAAATAGTCCGATTTGCTCCAAGTGAAGATCAAAATGTTCCTCGACGGTCCCTCGATCACCCCGCTGCACTCTGATGGTTGAACCATCAAAGTCAGGGACTCGAAAATGCCAAAGTCGTTCTTTAGCCTATCCCCGCCGCCAAATGTTCCACAACGGTCCCTTTATTGGAGACTGCAGTGGTTTACATGTCATGAGTTGCGAACTACGAAGTCCACTTTTTATAATACCATCGCGTCTTTAATAGTACAGCGGAACAAAGTATACTTGAGCACATACAGTCGAGTCGAACAGTTCTTTGTTTAAATGTAGCATCACTAATTACAGCTTTTGCAACAAGTCGCAAACAAAACACACAAAACTCAAAACTAAACAAGCGAGCGAAGAGCGCGGATCGGTGATGCCTGATACGATATGATACGATACGATAGTGTGTATTTAACGTGCAGTAAAAAGCTGACGGGTAGCCAGCTTAGTCTACCACACGGAATAAACAAAAAATTAAAATGCGAAACTAAAAATAAATTGATGAGCGTGATAGGTCCGGTCCAGTCCCGTTATCATGAAGGCAGTCCAGTATTATAAAAGAAGTCTAAGGTGGGAAGGATTTGTTGAAAAGGTAGGTTTTGAGCCTGGAGTGAAAGAGTGATGGATGACGAAAGCGGGGATGATGACAGAGATGGGTTGACAAGTGGATGAGGAGGTGAATCGAGACAAGACTGGTGAGGCTGACGAAATGAATCTGGAAGTTGATTCCAAAGACGAGGTGATGCATATCGAAATGAGCGATCTGTGATTTTCAAGGACATGGTTGGCGGGCGAGAAAGAGTGACAACAGATGACGAGCGGGTACTGCGAGGAGGTTGAACAGAGATAAGGTTGTGAAGATAGCTAGGTTGAGCGGTTGTAAGAACTTTGTAGGTGAGAGAGAGAAGTTTGTATTCGATGCGTTCGTTGACCTTTAGCCATTAAATGAAATGGAGAATGAATTAATAAATGGATTAATTAGGCCTACCCAATGTGCAATATTTATCTAGATAGATTTGGTGACAGAAATTTTCTTTAGAAATCGGTGACAATGACATTATGAACTGCACGCATTGTTTCCACTCGACTACGACAAAAATATGCATAATTTTGTGATTTGTGAAAACGGTTCCGCTTGAAAACATCGTATAAGATAACACTGAAAGAGATAGCTGCATTATACACTGTGATTTAAACAAACCGGACTTTACATTTTCAAATAACTCCGTGTCAAAAGTTGTTGTTTTTGGCCCACGTCGTATGCAGTTCACTGTAAACAAAATCGAACGTGACTATTATGCATCACATGCGCATATTATCAGAAATAACTTCCCCAGAAAAATCCACCGGGCAGAGATATTAGTGCCTAAATATTCGTACCCTTAGGCCTATAGCATACAGGTAGTGGCTGCACGTTAAGATATGCCGCATATCTTAACGTGCAGCCACTGCCTATGCCTATACAGCCTGAGCCATACAGAGCCAGTCATTTAGCCTACGAAAGTGACATTTGTCGTAATCGATACATTCAACGTGATCATTGACATTGACATGGTGTTGCGTCTCTACCATGCACAGAAATAACCTTGGGGTACACGCTTTAATGACGTGGTCCGCAGTGGCATCTCATTCAGTTTTCCAGATGCTGTAGGGTTGGCTTGCGGAGATCAGCGCCGACTTACGGGAAACGGTAGCGCATTAGAGGCGCTTGGCGACGATGCGCTATACAAATCCATGTACTTTTTTACAAGCAATCACCAGTGATGAATTTCTCTCTGGTAGCCTACCATTACTTATGTTCTATTGCTATAGGGGGCCTATTTCACTTTTCTTTATTGTTTTTTTGGTAAATAAAAATATTTGATCTGCAACCGACCACGCAGTTTTCCAGAAGCACGTACCAGGCGTCGATACATCAAAGGCAGGAAATGCAACAGTAACACGCACGGACGTAGGCTAGGCACATGGCTAGCATTTTCAGTTTGAACGCTGAAGCTTAAAGCCTCGAAGGTGCTACGATCAAGGATTTTCTCTTACGGCAAGCTCTAGAATGTTCATCATAAAATTGGATGTTCCGCTGATTTCTGGCGCAGCGACTCGTCCATAGTCAACGATGATCCACGGACGCAGGCTGATCACAGCCTCTATGCCGAAATGCATTATGGTTAACTTGGGTGGAGGGGCTAGAAGTCTAGAAGTTTTCCACGGGGGGGGGGTTCAGTCCCACTAGCGTATACGTTACTTCACATACGAACAAAATGCAGCTGCTGAAGACGAAGGTTGAGACTGCCAGCTGGCCATGGTGTTAGCGAGCTGGGCTGTGAGGAACGTAAATTGTGAACCTTCAACTCGTAGGTCGGTCTCGTTCTTCTAGCTGTTAGTCTAATGTTTAGACGACGAACAGCTCGAGTCCTTGAGTCATCCACCTCTTGGACCACCGGAGTAGTGGTCTAGTGGAACCTTCTGCGGGTTTGAGGGCGGCGTGCAACTGATCTACGAGGAAAGCCCGATAACAGAACCGGTGCCCCAGTTCCCCATTCCCCATGCAGAAGCTGGAAGTTTATACAAAACTGCTAGTCAATATACGAATTTTCACTTCATTAACCGCGTAAAAAGACTGAGACGGTTTGGTCACGTCTGCATTACATGGCAACAGGCAAGTAGGCCTAATGACCGAAGAAGACCTCAATAATGGCTGAGAACTGTAAGAATGAACCTCAGTTACGTGGGTTCGAAGCGACATGAAACAGATGTTCACAGGCTGTGAGACAAACAGAGGCGATTCTAGTTTGTGCCAGGGGAGCAGAGGCCTTGAGCACCCCTGGCCCAACCACAGGCCGCCAAATCTTGTCAAGTCCCCAATTTTCAGGCTTAACTTGATTATGAGGTGATACCAACGCTTATGCTGTATTTCCGTGAAAACACGAATTTGATAGGGATAGCAGGGGCGTTTTGGGGGTGGACTGTGGAGTCTTCCTCCAAATCTTTTCCGCTAAATTTTTGGGATTTGATTTAACAATAAATGGATACCGACGTCCATATCCTGTTCCGGTACTCATAAACAAAAAGGATAGAGCCCAGCCTGTCTAGAACCGTCCGGATCCCTGAAGTCGTTTAGAATAGCCCCGAGAACAGAAGCCAGTGAGGAATCGCTAGCCTAAATGGCACGGGAAGAGGGAAGACCCAAGTCCAAGTAAGTAACTGTCGCTACAACAGTGGGTGTGGCTGCCGGTGGGATGTGGGCGTGGCTGGCCTGGTGGCGGGACGTGGACCATGGACGAGAGAAGAGAACGACGACGAAGAAGCTTTGAAAGACGACGTGAGAAGTCGATCACTGGTAGAGCAGGTTGTAGAAGAGACTGGCAAGACTGATGTTGACGACGAGCAGCAGCACGAGCATTCGTCGACGTTCACACCAGTCCTGCCACAACAAACAATCAACACGTACACGTAGTGCAAGGCACAACAAACCTCGCCACGTGCCCCATTGCAGGGTGCTGCCACCTGGCGAATGTAATGGCACGGTCCCAGAGCCACGATCCATTGCCCGTCTAGCTATGCCGTAAGTTTCACGACAGTAGCTGTTTAGCCTGTAATTGTTTTTGCCGCGCGATGCTATGCAAGCGCCGCTATTCCGACGGGAGCCCCTAACGGGGGCGTCGAATGCAGGTGGGGTAGGCAAAAATCGCGATTGTTGACGAATATCTGGCTAACGGATCGATTACTGCTGGAGCTAGTGCAATCAAAAATTGACGGTCGTCGGTGCAGTAGTGTGTAACAGCTACGGTGCACGTCTGTTCGCGGCACACAGCGCCACGTATCAATACCCCGAAGAGAAGAGAACAGAATAGAATTTAACTGTACGCATTGGTAAATCTGAAGCCAAAGTAACTAGTAATAAAAGACAGCACTCGAGGTATCGTACTGCTGAAACTAACTACAGACAGACAAGAAGCATTGCGAGGCGTCTCTGATGCGTCTCTTTAACGTTGCTGGGTTACACGAAGAACGTTACAAAGTCACAAAGTAGCAAACACCGCCACAAAGTGACACACTAGCCGACCGAAAACAACACGTCGCTCGTTATTGCACAGACAGCTAACTAATTAACCAATATTTTCGCCACTGAGCAGGAGGTCTACGTCGTTCAGTAGAACAGTGTCAAAGGCCTCAAGACCTTCAGCGCTCAGCGCTGCATTGTGCACCATGAGCTACAGGCATAACATCACACCATAACATCACACCATAACATCACACCATAACGTCACACCATAACATGATGCTTGGTTGCCGGTTTAGCGTAGCGGTAACACGTTGCGGCTGATCAACGTAGTTACTCTACGCTAGGCCCGGTTTGTGCCGAGGTGTGTGACCGTCTTTGGACGGATAAACCACCTTGGCGCTGAACCAGGCAACCAGGCCTACTCAGCCTGAGCTTGCCTAGGCTGGTATGAGTGCCCGGCGTAAGCTGGGGAAATAAACAGGCATATCGCGTGATACACCAACCCGTATCACGTGGTCTCGCAGTGTTCGCTGATGCCTGGCAGTAGAGTTGGCTTGCGGAGATCAGCGCCAACTTACGGGAAACGGTAGCGCATTAGAGGCGCTTGGCGACGATGCGCTATACAAATCCATGTACTTTTTTACAAGCAATCACCAGTGATGAATTTCTCTCTAGTAGCCTGCCATTAATTATGGACGCCCGCTCAGCGTAAGCGAGCGTCCATGTTATATTTTGCCAATGTTTTTATTTATTTTTTTATGGCCGCCTTATTCTCTGGCCCTGGTGAACGGAGGTTCGCGAAAGTTTTACACGTGGTGGACCTTGAGTGTCATTGAAGAAGT
>Ga0209149_1002476_pt1 | contig 10380 bp, 9 predicted proteins | sample WorMetTyACAVOLI2_FD_187423 | JGI IMG/M metagenome (GOLD analysis project Ga0209149, IMG submission 187423) | Marine gutless worms symbiont microbial communities from Max Planck institute for Marine Microbiology, Germany - Olavius algarvensis... ...
TTGTGTCGACAAAAAAAGTTAGTTTTTTGGGGGTCGCCGAGGGACGTTTTCCGGCGCCCCTCCGCCGCGCCTGAGCCGATCGCGCCCAATTTTTTACACACCACGTTCCCTTCGAAGTACTTTGTCCTTGCTGAGTTTCATCCCCCTCGGTTGAGTTTTGGGGGTTATGCCGCCGACGCCCTCTTTCGCATCGTTACAATACGGCCTGCCATATAGTATATGGCAGGCCATAATAATCTATAACACCAGTGTAGTGTTACAGGTACATTAAAAAGGTTGTTATAAAAAAATTTCCCTTACTGCACAATTTACTGCATTTTCTCAGACGACCATTTTACAATTCAGATTTTTGAGAGAAGTGGTAAGCCAAGTCAAATAATACCATGTATTTGCAATTGCAATCTTCGGTTAGATGTCGCTCAACGGTCATTGAAAAAGACACTACATGTACGGTACTCCGTAGATCACAGTGATTTTTTATTGGTCCACCATTATAAGCGTAGCTATATCTGTACCATTTTCGAATGACTCAAAGAATGTTCTGATATTCAGAATTGCTCGAGATCATTGGAAATGAAACCATTTGATAAATCCCACACGATGCTATTCATCTTCCATTGCAACTATGGTCATATCTTGTACCATTTCAGACATAAACCAGATACTGTTTGCAAATCGTGATTATTTCATACCTCCTTCAGGCCTTCTGCATAATTATAGCCCCAGGGGAAAAAGGTTTGAAATATTTTTTCGCTGTTTTATCACAACTGAGTTAGATACGCAGCTTAACAGCTGGTGAAAATCCTCTGCAAAAAGTCCTTTGTATATTCACAGTTCATGCGCTTTACAGATGGAATTTCCGTCGCCCTGAGATTTATATAATGCTATCTCAGTGCAACGAAAATTCGATCTTAACAGTGTAGCGTTTACTTTGTAGTGGTCACTAAAAATGAAGTCACAAAGTTCCAAATGTCCATTTCATGTTTCATGTAATACTGGTACCACAAACATTTATGCACAAAATTTTAATGTCATTCAAGTGTACAATAAAATCTATGTTTGTACAGAACCATCACATTTCTCTCTCTCTCTCTGGCAATATATAACAGAAAACAGCTTCGGTGAAATGAACATCATTATGTGATTATAAGCATTATAAGCACATGTAAGACACACCAGTTAGCCATTTGTGTCCCTATGCACACTGTGGTTACTGTTACTGGCAACATCCCAGTCTATGATTGCATGCCGGATGCGCTTCACTGCAGCAATTCTCTCAATTTAACTGATTTAGGACCTACAATCACACAGTATGCTGGTCTTCACACTCTGAGGCTTGCTAATCATAGGTACCACAAGGACCCCCATTAAATGCACATCCCTGCACAGTCTGTAATACCCTTGCAACATATATAGTACATACACATTAGATATTACACCAATCACAAAAACCTATTATTGACAAAGATGGTCATGCAACATCCACTACACAGACTTCCCCAATCTTGTAATAACAAGGTGTCATCGTTGGAATTACGAGATGAAGCTCACTGATGTCGATCTTCGACAAGATTAAAATGAAGACTGCAAAGCCACCAAAACAGTGTGATACAAGTCACAGGGTAACATTCAATACTGCTGAATCATCCTTTTCATTGAATGTTCGAGACACAGTCTTTCCTGATCAACGATAACTGCCGGTAGCCAATACGTACGACAGCTTCGCTGACAATTCGACAGAGTTCTGGTAGCAAATGCCTCGAAAATCAGGAACTTCACGAGTGGTGCTTGAAGTCGTGCAAGGCCGACCGCTCCAAAACACTTGAGCATACGAGTGATTCGCAGATAGTTATGAAAAGATCTGTAACATTTAAGTTAGCAGCAGTTAGCACATTCATCAATTAGTTTCTTCTACATTGTGTCCCAAAAAAGTAGTACACCAAACTCAAGGCGCAAATTTGACACTGTACGACTTCTCGAGCAGGCAACGCCTGCTTTCATTCCATCGGATCTGTGGCCACAGAACAGTCCTGACCTCTACCGTGTCGACTAAACCTGTTAGATATGGGGCATCATCCAGAAGGAAGTCTATCAGAGGCAGGTGCACAACAATGATGAACTGAGGCAGCGTTTGCTGCATGTTTGGCATGGCATTGACCAGACCATCATTGACAATGCAAATGAAGAGTGGCATGGGCGTCTTTGCGCAGGTGTGCGAGCAAAAGACAGATACTTCAAGCAACTATTGTGAAACATTCAGCCGTATGTAAAGAGACGTTTCAGTTTTTGTCAAATGTGACACAATTTTTAGATTGTTTTTCTTCGTAAAGTACACTGTTTAACTTTGTAAAGTACCACAAATTCGAACTTCTAACTTTCTCAAGGTAGTGCAGCAACATACTGAAGTTATGGTTGGAAGTATTACATGGGTTTTGTTGGAAATTTTGTTCTCTTTTCAGCAGTGGAAGAATTTTGAAAATCCATTACAAATTGACAAAGTTATCGCCAAGAGTTTGGTGTACTAATTATTTTTGGGACACGATGTAGATCAGCAATGGCTTAACGCATTTGGGAGTGGGTCAGAGAGTCTGCCAGTAGAATTCAAACAGTAAGAAGGTACGGCCTAATTGGCCGGTACGTTTTATGTCTAGAATTTGAACATTTCAGATTACATATTCATCTACACGAGTTAACGAGTAAAAAGTTTATCTGCTTGTATTTCTATAGTATTTTGTAATGAAATGCTCTAACAGCTTCATATCTGTGTGTATATGGTATAGCAAGATTTTACAGGTCACATGACCCAACCAATAGCGTCATAGCACTGAAGGATGATGGTTACTCAACCAGGTCAAGAGCCAATCCCACTAGGCTCAGCTCACTAAAAGGTAAAGATAAGGATATAAGCAAAAAATTTCAATATATACATATATAGCACCATGAAGACCGAAGACACAGAGGCGCTTGGAAGACAGAGAGCTAAACCAAGCAAGATCAAAGCCCGATACTGTCTGTGAGTGTATAATTGTGCATAGCAGCAATAATAAATAACAGATACCAACTTGTTCAAATGAGCCATTCTCTCCCTCCAGTTCTTGGAACGCTGTAACTTGCCCTCGCTCTTAAGCTCGATTCCAAAGAAGTCAAGCATCATCCGATAAGCACGCAGCATTCGGTCTTGAGCCGCTCTGCTGGACTTGATAAACTGCAGTCAAATATATACGACTACGGGCGAAATGAACCCACATGAAGGAAAAATGCAACTGAGAGCATTTATTGTCTACGTGCGTCCAATTGTTGAATATTGCTCAGTCGTCTGGTCCTCTAGCCTAAAAAAGGATATTGAACTAATTGAGAAAGTCCAATGTCGTTTCACAAAAAGACTGCCAGGACTCAAACACATGTCATACAATGAAAGACTGCACTGTCTTGGCTCGTCGAGTCTGGAATTACGACGTTTGCATTTGGATCTGATATATATATCTGGGGGATAGGCAACCATGCTTCAATATTTTTGGCAAGTCCTTAGAGGCGTTGCCAGGTGTTGCCTACCCCGGTTTCAGGGACAACCGCAGCACCTTAAATACCAAAACCGGATATAAAAAATAATAAAAAAATACTGTTATAAGATCGTCTTTGGTGTAGTAGATTTTTTTGAATTCAGCTCGGTAACTGCTACTAGGGGCCACGTGTACAAACTGTACAAACCAAGCTGTGTTAACAGTACTCGAAGTAGGTATTTTGCAGAGAGAATTGTCAATGCATGGAACTTTCTACCATCAAGTGTGAATTTCTCTACGCTGAATGCTTTCAAACATTCCATTGTACCTATAGACTTTTCTTTATTTTTGAAGCGTGTTACGGACTAGTTTTATGTGTACTTTTCTAGGGCAGCTATTAGTGGCATCAGTGTCCTTGCTGTCCCGCTCGATTTGTTTTGTTGCACATGTTACTTTGTCGTGTTTTTGAGCCAATAAATTGATGATAATAGCAGTCTCACATCTCATTCACTCATCTATGCAGGTGTCATCACTACTCCACGTGCTTAGAAGCTTAACAACAAATTGCGCATTCTCCATAAACATTATCAGTTGAATTATAATCACATTACTACGAAAATTATAATAAATAATGAGAACTCACAAACGACTCACTTCTAATTAAATTTGAATTTGGTTAATTTTGCAAGAATGAGCATTTTTCAATGAAATCAGATTACATCATCTATTACGTAGTATCGTGCAAGTACTGATAGGACATTTTACAATTTTTCGGTCACACGGATTGTGAGGATGATTCGTGCCAAAAATTATGAAAAGTTGTCTAAACTTGTCAAAGTTATGGCCAAAATACTGTCAGTCCCTTTTTTCCAGACACGGTGTATAGAAGTTATATAGCACCATGAAGATTGAAGACACAGAGGCTCTCGGAAGACAGAGCTAAACCAAGCAAGATCAACGCCCGACACCGAGATGCCATCACTCATTCACTGCAGTCAGCATGGTGATGATGATTACTGGATACTGTGGAGTGAAAGCTGAAACCAAATTTTTAAAATAAACTTTGAAAATTTGAATTTCATTCCCTAAACATAATTCGTATCACAATAACAAACTTAAGCATTTTTCATATTTTCCTACTTACTAACTAGTAAAATTACAATTAACATTCCTGACAAGTCACAACTAAGGTCACAGTTGAGCAGCTATTTTGTGACAGAATAACTTGCAAACTGTAGAACAAAGCTCTGGTGGTAAAGTCGTCTCTATGGTCAAAATGCAGTCAGTATTAGAGGTCGCAGCTATGTTCTTTATGCTACACAACATATATTTCAGTGGCAATTGTAAGTCTGCAGTTAATGCCAAAATAAATTATATTTAAGCCAAATAACGCACTGTGGCTTGGGTCGTAGAAACGGTTGAAGAGTTAAGACTGTAACAGAGTCACACCTAGAAGACTGGGGTTCAATTCCGAAATTGAGACTGACATGAGGGTACGGTGGTGCGGAGAACGGCATCTCAACAAAACTTCTCCGATTCTCCAGAAACAGCATGTCCAAGCCCTCGGATGAGACATGTATGATATAAAAATGCATCTCATTAACTTAAGGCTATAAAAATAAGTAACTGGAAACAAATGAAACCTCAGCTTCGTTATCAGTCAGAGGCTGAGCTTCATAGTTCATGCCACTCTCACGAATTGGAAACAACCTGCAGAGTCATGCAGTGCATTAAAAGCAATGTACTCACTAGTTTGCGGCATTTTTCAGCATCTGTACAAGCTAATCTATACAAGGAAGTAAGTAACTAAGTATCGTGCATTTATACAGCGCATTAAAGAGAAGCTGAAACGTCCGCAATCACAACGTCAGTTGAAAGGCAGATGTATTACAATAACAACGTCGCACAACACAGCTTGCATAGAGAAGAGATAAATGAACACAAACTAAATTAAAATTCATTACAATGCTTGCTGCCTACATTGCTGCCACCTAGCAGCAAAAAGATCGCGTGATGTCACAAGTTACCACAACTCAAGGTCAACACTAATGCACCGCTTTATTATGGTAGGTATTTTTGACAAATTATTTTGTATAATAGGTTGGGAATTTAATTGGCTGTCCCACTGCTAAAACAAAAATTTACTGATAAACAGTAATTATAGGTAATCATATATCTTGAATATGCCAATTTATAAACAATCTGCGAACGGCAGACAAATGTCTGGTGGGACGACACCTGGCGAGTACATAGTGCATCCGGTCACTTGTGACTCACAAGCGACCGGTTACATTTTGCCTGGTGGATGGCGCCACTATTTATAAATATATTAACATTTGATTTATTAGGTCAAAATAAAACAGATCACTTTTGTGGATCGTAATTGTGCAACATTAGCTCCATTATATATTTTTTGGTGAACACTTCAGCTTCTCTTTAAGTGAGATCTCCCTAATGTGCTAAACTGTAACGTAGCAATGTTATCGCTGTTGTGTAGTAACTTGACAAGTGACAGCATTACAGTAACATGTTAAAGTAACAATTAACTGTAACAAGTTACAAAGTCAACTACAGAGGTCTGTTGGCCTAGAGAGCTCTGGGGCTGCTGTTAAAAAATATGCCAAAACTTTTAAAATCAAAATTTCGAAAATCTGTTTGGGTGTTTCTTTCTGAACACAGTGTATAACGAGTTACTTTTTAAATGAAAGTAAAAGTAACTGTAACAAGTTATGTTGTAACTATAACAGTTACAGATTACTTTTAAAAGTAACTTCCACAAAACTGAATGTTATAATCATTTGCAGAAGAATGCTCACTGGAACGCTGAATCTAATACACATGAAACCATCACATTATGACAAGTGTTAAGCCCGGTACACACTGGCGACGATGTCTAATTTGATACGGTCGACTTTGTCGAAAGTCAAAAAAGTCGATCGTGTCGCTTTGGCACTGTACACACTGGCGACAAAGTCGAAAGGGCGTTAGACATTCGGGCGACAAAAATTACTCACTTTCAACAAAGTCGACCGAGTCGAACATGTTCAACTGTGGCGACAATGTCTACCGCGACACGGTCGACAAAGTCAAACGAGCCGGCAACAGTTCACTTTCTACAAACTGGCGACAAGTCGAAAGTATCGGCGACAAATCGGCGACGAAGTTAACAGTTGACTTTGTCGCCACGTTTGGCAACTGTTGACTTTGTCGTCCGTGTGTACCGGGCTTTAGGAGAGTTGCAGAATTTTTATAATATGAAGTTGACATTCTGTTACATTCTTCCATTCTATGGCTATCTGCATAATGATATCTCAGTATTCTTGTCATGCAATTTCAGCAAACAACAAACTTTTCCTATAAATTAAGTCAGTTTCTAGTGCATAAATTTACCACTGAATGTAGCCATGGTGCCTTTCCAATCTGCCATAGTCACCCTTCCAATGGAGTAGTATCTCTTCAATTTTAGCACCTAAACACGTTATAAGTTTATATGTATGAAATGCAAGCACATCTTTGATACAAAATGGGTGACAATATTCAATAACCAGAGAAATCTTGAGTTTTTTAATGGTGAAACTCAATAGTAACAGTCCTAGAAGCAAAGGAGGGCTTCGATAAAGAGCACTCAGCACAGACCCATCAAAGCTGGCCAGTGGCCACCCATTGTTATCTACAACAAGCAGTGTGGCATATGGGTTCGGCCGACATAGTATACCACGCCCACCTCTAACCCTGACCTATGACAACATGGAACAGTCTTCCTGCAGACATTTTAACTTGTGACTCAGAATCTGGTTTTAAGCGACTTTTAAAAACTCATCTTTTTAACAACTGTTTTAACATCGCCTGATTGACTCATTCACAGCGCCTCCGTAGCTCTGCCTATGGCGCTTTACAAATATGTTTATGATTATGATTATGATTATGGCCGTTTGACCTTGAAACTGGTATGCAAGTTGCATCTAAGGTGGGGAACCTTCCTTCGAAATTTCGGCACGCTGGGCCTTTGGGTTCTTGAACTATTTGATATGTACGCGACGGACGGACAAACAGACGGAGAGATGGACGGACAAAAGCAACGCTTATTGCCCCCTTCCCTATGGTTGGGGACATAATGCAATACTAATATTGACATAGCAGGCAAAGTGCATCATGCGACTAAGAGCAGGTGCAAACAACAATAGATAACTGTGATAGATAAGCTAGTTTCTAATGCATTAAGCCAAAAAGTACAAAAAATGCAATAGGACTGTACACAAAACAACCATAATGTACAATAAGGAAAATAATGCAATTTACAGCCATTAACTTTGCAGCTACAAACCTCTGGGAACTGACTCAATTTTGTTCATGTAAAACTCCACATTCTTCCATTTACTGCTCTGTAAAAACAAGAAAAGCAGAAAATACCGACATCTGCACTATAAAACAATGTGGTCAACTTTCTGAAGTGAGCAGAATGCTGCAGATATCACAAAAATTGTTTTTTACTCTGCCTGCAGGAAAGCATTGATCTATCATTCTATATCTCCTTGCACTTTTCACAGCCATGCTTGTCAACACTCATTACCATACAACACTGCAGATTGCCACAGCCCCCGCACATACAACAAAAAGTGTCACCACCGGAATCATCCCAAATAATGCCGTAGATAAGTAGTACCTCGGAGATAACCGCCTGCTATTTGTTCGCGAACTTCGCCTTTAACTTGACATTAATACATAGCACCAATTAAAAATTATTTCACGAAAGCAATCAAAATATTGCGGAAAATTAACGCATTTAAACAATATTACTTACGCAAGCCGGAACTTGTTTACTTCTGCGCGATGTAGTTGTGATGCGGTTTATTCCTCCACCCAATGGCAGCTCGTATTTCGAAGTGTCCGCCATTTTTGGGATGGTAATTTTGATGACATTCGTCGTAACGCTACGAATCTATGGAATTGCCTCTAGAAATTTTATATTATTATCTCTATGCAGATTGCAACAACAGGCGTTGTAACAACATGAAAACAGGATATGCAAGAAAAGTACAAGCAAGTTATTCCCCTGAATTCAAAAAGAACGAGAAAATAACTGCATCTTTCGATGCCACAAACAGATAAACATTACAGGCACACAACTTGTAATACATCACACAAAATATACAAACATAGCATATAAAGCCTGTGAAGAATGCAAAAATTAATGAAATGGAATATTTTCTGCACATAAACATTTATGGTTGTCAACATAATAATTACCTTCTCCATAAACCGTCGTCTAGTAGCTTGGTAAGTCAATTGCAAGGAATATGATTCAGTGTCTTCCACACGGCTGTCAGTATTTTCTTCCGTTACTGGTAACTTGCTGGAGAACTCCTTATCATCATCAGCTAGCAATGGACTAGGGATATCTATCGACAATAATTCACTGTCCCTCACATCTTCATCCTCATCCGACTCACATAAATGATCTGCAGGCTTATGAAGTAATGGAGCATGTCTATCAATATCTTTTATCTTCGGCTGATGTTGAAAAATCGCTGCACGATGCAACGGTTGTTGAACTGAACTTGTAATGCAGTGCAAATTGTTACTGTCTAGCAGACAGTTTGCTAGCTCAGCCGTTTCTGACTGGTCAGCTGCCTCGGCACTCACAACAGCAACCGTATTACCGTGTTGAATGGATTCTCTCTTCATCCTGCCAGTTAATGTTAAACTATTGTTGGCTACAGTTGGAGATGGCGGAATGACGTCAGATGAGTCTGAATCTGACTGCTGTGAAGAATAAACAGTAGACACTAAACAAACTGGCACGCTCGATTTGAAACAATCATATTTACCATCATTTGCTGGATCACACTGACGCAAATCCTTGTCTTTCTCCACATCTGTATTTTGTGCGTTGGATGCTGCTTTCTTCTTTGCATTTTCAGTTTCACTGTCTGTGTTATGTATGTCAAGGTTTCTTCTTTTTCTCTTTGGCCTATTACTTTGTGATGCAAAATAACTAAATATAGATGTTTGTTTCTCAGCTGGCTTATGCGGAGTGTTTCTAGCACTGGCAGAAGAGCCAGGCGACAGAGAATGAGACATTCACTGCAATCTGTTGCAAATGTCCAATGATAAAATCAGAAGTCACTTCTACTGACATGAAGTTCAGCGACTGTTCTTTGAAGCACCGGACACCAGTCTGCAGTGCTGAAAATAAAACAAAATGCACTATTTCACGCAGCAGCAAAGCAAATATAAAATGTGAGCATGTGCTGTTTCTTGATTTTAATCTGTGTACTTTTGAACTTTTGTTTTTTAGAGTTTATTGCACATCAAACGACAGTTGTTTCATGTTTTGTTCATTATACATTTATTGTACCGGTATATGTTGTGTGTAATGAATGACAACTACTGTTGCTACAGTTATGTCAGAATTGATCAACGTCAGAGCGCAGATCAGATGCAACAGCAGTGACAGTGAATCAGACTTTTCGTTCCAGAGCATTTTCATTCCTGGGAATGAAAAGTCCACTGAGAAAACTTTCACGCCTCAGGAGTGACTGTTAAAAGAACTTTTGTTCCTTGGAACTTTCACTGTTGTGTAACTTTGGCTCCCATACAGTAAAATTTGGGGAAGTAGTGTCCAGAGCTATCTGTCCTTCAGCATATTTTGCTACATGTTTACTGCTTACTTCTGCGGAAACAACATTTACAACAGCAGTTTGACTGTGACACCACTGCCGACAGTTGGCATTTCTAGCATGTGCTGGCAACTCACTCACTCACTCACTGCTGCGCTTGACCAGCTGAGGGTCGTAGCGTCCTCCACATCGAACGATCCTGGCCCGCGATCCAGGCAGCACCAACAGATAGGCCAACGTCTTCTTCCACTTGCTGCAGC
>Ga0209149_1002478_pt1 | contig 10378 bp, 8 predicted proteins | sample WorMetTyACAVOLI2_FD_187423 | JGI IMG/M metagenome (GOLD analysis project Ga0209149, IMG submission 187423) | Marine gutless worms symbiont microbial communities from Max Planck institute for Marine Microbiology, Germany - Olavius algarvensis... ...
AAAACAATGTCCTCAAATTCCTCACAAGCACTCCCAACCTTCCTTCCCAGTAGCGTCTCTAGGGTCTAATACCAAGGAGAACGCGGTGGAAACAGCTGAAAGAAACACAAAGAACCCAAGGACTAGAACCCACACTTCCTTTATACTCACCTAAATCTGGATTTGATGAAAGTAAGCAAGCAAGTCAGAACACTTATAAGGCGCTAATTCTAACGGCCTAAAGAGTCACGAAAATGCCAAGCCACATCCCGTAGGCCAAGTGAATGAGCCCTCGTTAAGTCATCTCTCACTCACATCTTCCACTCCCTAGCAGGCCTGCAGCAGCCACATGGATCAGGGACATAGTTTAGCCATGCTCCCCAAGGTATTTTTACGCTGGATGCCCTTACTGCCGCAACCCCCCCCCTATTTCCGGGCTTTGGCACCGGCTCAGAATATGCTCGTTTGCATACCCTAATTCCAACAAACACTGCAGCAAAAAGTGATGAGGATGCAAACATTTCCAACAAGTCATCTGGAGAGTTTCAGACCAATGAGTCTTGTTGAATGTGACTTATACACAGCATCATACATTAAAGACACTGCTAACAGTTGTGACTTGAGGCTAGTAATATGTATCAGGACCAAAGAGACATTTAATAATCTCTCAGAGATGGGATGGTTGGGCAATAGTAGCTTCCTTAAAATAGAACATAGCATACCAGGTTAAGTCACTGAGTGTGTGGTAATGCAGGTTTGCAAGGTATGCAAATGGCCTCGGCTGCTGGGTATCATACAGATGCACTGCGTCTTCACTTGCCACAGCAAATACCATCCGATACGGCAACCTAAACGACACAGTTCAGCGACAGATTTTCTTCACAAATCAGTTGTGACAAGCACACAATGAAAACAGTAAGTAACCAAAAAATAAACGCACAAATTCGACATCGGTGACAGAAATGTAGTGCAACTGGAATGCTTTTAATTAGTCACCTGAACAGCGTCTCGTACTTCATCCATTCTGGCTGATCTTCATTAAATTCTGATAAAAACACACCCATTTTAACATTCATTAAGTAAGTAAGTAAGTAAATGATTTATAAAGCGCCGGCCGACGTCTATAAAGAATCATGGCACGTAAATGACTTGCTGTGTAAACTGACTTGCTTACTTACTTTCATCATTTTCCGTGTCTTAACCAAGGAAACCAATAGAATTGATGGAGCAGTATTTTTTACTGGCTGAATGCCCACCTGACATCAAACCAAAGTCAATGGTAGGCACACATGTGTACACTACTACTATGTATCAGTGTGTATTAGATATTAGTATAACTCTGTACATGCACCTATACACCGTGTCAGGATAAAAAGTGTGCCCCTAAAACATATCATCATAGCTACTAGAAATGTTAGCCAATTTAAATGAAAATTTCAGACACTACAGCTGAGCGAATGCTAAATTTAAATATCTGAAAATAGTTTGTCTTTTTGTTCAATATTCGTTGTTAGCAGTGACGTAAAGAAGACGTTAGTAGTGTGTCGCTACAGCAACAGGATTTACTACTTAAGGTGAAAATCTCACTAAACAGTTGCGAGTAAAAAAGCGTAGCAAAACGATTGCTTGTTTGACAGAAAGTAGAAACTCGATAGGCTAAATACACTGATCAATGAAATAAGTGCAAGATCTTTAACTTTGCTGATCTTTGCGATTACATGGGAAGTGTGTGGTTGATCAAAACCCTTGGGTAGGGCATGCGGAAGTCTATTTTAGTATTTCATTGGCGCTACGCAATCTTAAGAGTTGCATGCCAGAAACGACGACAACGATTGTAACCATGTCTGTATCTCATACCGTTTTTGAAATATAGCATATAGTATGCCGTGACCTTGAAATGTGGGTTAGGGATGGTTCAAGATGTCATTTGACAGACCATATACAACTTTCTAAGGACTGGCCAGCCATTGTAAATATAGCTGTATCTCGTACCACTTTCAAGTTATTTGATGTTGAATAACACTGCATTCTTGAAATCTGCATCACAGGTCACTCATGGTAAATGGTACTATTCAAAAGTTTGGGCATGGTTTCCTATTCACACTCCATATTAACTATAGCCCTATCTTATATCATATCCGAGAAAAGCGAAATAATGGTCGAAAATCGCTATTTTTCATACCCCCTGTATTTGATGCCCCCATTACTCGTAGTATTGCCATAATGTTGGGTATGGAAAACGAGAATGGTGTGGCTACCCAATGGTGGCAAGTGTGATGACATGTTTAGCAGTTTCGACATAATACTGGCATGTGACAGTGTAACACAACCATTAATGCTGTTATTATAATCAGTAATAATGCAATCAATCTACACAAATGCTTTCAGCCACATGCCTGGACAGCAAAAGAGAGACCAGCACAGCCAATCAGTCAGTACAGACTGCACAGGTACAGAACAGATGGAAGTGCCTACTCCACCCCTAATGTAGTGGCGAAACCTCTACATCAGTATGCTGTTTATTAAAACACGTTACCAGACTGCTTCAATGGAGCTCGACGTGGGATCTTGCGCAGTTCAAACAGCTGAGGGCAAAATCGCACAACCAGTGTCGGCTTAGACGGTCCAACAAGTGTCATAACTGGCCTAAACATGCACAGAACAAACGAGTAAACAGAAAAAAAACTTACAAACTATCATAATCAGCATCAGTTTATATACTACGTTTAAACTACAGCAAACTTGTGGTACACTGATATGACGGAATCAGTTGAAATCCACTTGCAGACTTACCATGCCAACAACTTGCAAACAGTGTTACCAACTAAGAGTTTAGAATAAGAATAAGAATGTAAACACACAACAAACAAGCCGATCAGCTCAGCTCAGCTCAGCCGATTCAGTTTCAACCTACCCGTCACTGCTGGTTATTCAACATGCTTAGACTAGTTTTCAATGCAGAGGGTGTGGCTGTGTTTACTGTTTACCAATTACCATTTCGTGCTTTTCTGCAGGCCTTAATGCAAAACCAGGTTTGAATTCAGCCAAAATTGTCCCTACAGGTGATGTGGGAAAACTGTCGGATTTCGACAACATTCGAATTTGAATTCTGTTACATCCGCATTGAACATCTAGTTAACCCTTTAATGGGCACATTAAAACTGCACAGTAATGGACCATTATACAGCATTATATGGTGCACTGTCTGTTGATGGGTGGGCTGTTACATTTGGTGCAGTAAGGAGGGCCTCCATGGGCAGCAGCTCCACCCAGCCCCTCCTTGCTGTACGAAATATAACAACCCACCCATCAACGGCCAAGGAACACAGATATCACCTGATTTTACCTGGTTAGATTTGTGCGGCAAAAAACGTAGCTGGTATTGATGCCTGCAGCTGGACCAGAATCAGCCGTAACACTGGCATTTTCCCAGTAACCAGCAGGAGCTATCAGCAGCAACCCATCGGGACTGAAGTCTAATCGTCGGAAAAACGTCTTCATAGTTTCTGTTGAGTGGAACATACGAATTGACTTGCTGCCCGCTTGAATCCGCTTTACGTCGTGCACAAGCTGTCTTGATGTCAGAGAGAACAACCGCAAACTTCTGCTCACCACAAGCACAAAATGGCACATTTAAACAGCAAGAAGCACAAATTTAAAAATTATGTCGATTGTCGAACAAGAACAATGTGGACATCTCTGCATATACACTAATGCAAATACGAAAAGCTATCTTAAAACAGTATCATGCTAAAATGGTGCTTCCAGATGTTCACAAGCTGTTTAAAAACGATTATACACAGTGATGTTCATAAGAATTTTTGTAACTTGCAAAATCTGTCATAATGGCAGATTACTGATGAAGAGCAGCAGTACAATTACATTTTAAATGTAAATGCTGATCACAAAAGCAACACAAACATTATTCCAAAATGTGTAATGTGACGGGACGTAAACAGCATTTGGCAGTAAGTTAAATCAGATACAACTGAGATGGAGGATGTCTTAATGTTTCTGTACTCTTCTGACAATGCAAGCGTGTTTTGCCTACAGACAAACACTGTCTGTGCAAATGCTGCACAGCTTTCAGTATGGTATAGTAGGGTTTAACGTCCCATTCAACGATTTTACAGGTCAGATGAATCAATCAACAGTGTCACAGCAATGAAGGATGATGGTTAGTCAACCACATCAATGCTAATCCCACCAGGCTCAGCTCACTAAAAGGTAAAGAAAGAGAAGAATGTAAGCAAAAGTAAAAAGCACTATGAGACCGAAGACACAGAGGCGCTCGGAGGACAGAGCTAAACCAAGCAAGATTGAAGCCCGATACAGTTGACCGACCTGTAAGAACTGCTTGTACCTTTGTGCACTAACCATAAAATAGTACACAATATTGTAACATCTATGTTGATATAAAAGTCAGCAGATAACCTGTCATCACTGAGTGTGGCAAGATACTGGCCGAGAGGATCGATGGCAACACCTTGAACAAAGCCTTTGTGCTCAGTGAACATCCACAACTTATGACCTACACGACCATCACAGTAAATACACATGTGAGTGATTAGTAATTTATATGTAAACTAGACTGTGCTCAGACAGTACAAACCTCTGCCAAGGCATCTAACCTTAACCGAAAGTGAACAGTGATGGGGCATTCGAATTCGGATTAATCGGCATTCAGATCCAGATGTCTGCCAGATCGCTCCCAAAATGTTGTGGATTCATTACCCTGTCTGCAATCTGCATCAGTCATTTTGCCAAATGTCATGAAAATTGGTCGGTGACTGTATCAGAAATGCCAATAAATCTCCTAAATTCCGCTATTCCACAATGGTGAGGGAAGTGTAAAAGTGATCTGGTATCTGTAACTGGGACCGGATCACCACCAAAAGTTAATCAATCCAACAATTGGAAGACTCTTAGGGTTAGGCCCAATCACAACACCAAGTTTCAATAGATTACTTTTGCAGTGATTCTGCTCAGAGGTAGAGAGGTAAGTGCATTTATATAGCGCTCATTTCTGTAGTACACGCAAGGCGCTCAGGCATGGATCACACAGTTTTACCTGCAATTACACCAATGCCTGCTCACAGACAGAATGACTGACAGCACTGATCACATTACCTCCTTGGTGGAGGTAATTAGTTACATGTAAATTTACTGTAAATAACCGTATACATTACAAAATTTTAATTTACACAAAATTCACATCCACAACAGTAAATTTGCACAAAACATTTGCACAAAATTTTAATTTACAGGAAATTCACATTCACAACAGTATATCACACCCAGACAACCTATGCTGAATTCCAATAAGTCATTGGTGGTGTCACAGATGATACCTAAAATGGCACGAGTACAACCAGTACACCAGCTGCCAGATCACTCCCAAAATGCTGTGGATTCAGTACCTTGTCAGCATCAGTCATTTCGCCAAGTGTCGTGAAAACTGGCTGGTGACTGTATCACAAATGCTAACAAACCTCCTTAAATCCCCTAGTCCGTAATGGTGAGGAAAGTTGAAAAGTGATCTGAAACCAGCATCCAGGACCGTATCATCACCAAAAGTTAATCAGTTCTTCCAACTGGTAGGCCCAATCATAATACCAAGTCTCAACGCAATCAGCTTATTCCTTTTGCAGTAATCCTGCTCACAGAAAGACAGAACGAATGACTGACAAACAAACTGACCCGACAGAGTGACTCTGTCGTGACGGAGGTCACAAGTAGTCAGTTGGTAGTGTGTGATTCAGACTATTTGAGTTACTGATAAATATGAAACTAAAAATTAACCCAGATGGATCCTGTATTTAACATGCATTTAAGAGTAAAACTGTTGGTTCTTGTCCTGGCAATGACAGCAGAAATTGATAGCCAGAAATGGAAAAATGACCGTGCAAACAACATACCCAAGTTAGTCAGTGGTATACCAACTATCTCCAAGGAAAACTCTACAGATTGCTGCAGTGGTATATTTTACAAGCCAAATGACCTTCACGATGCCGAACCGCAGTGTCAAAACACTGTACGTTAACAACTGCGTCCACCAAAATTCTAATCACTAAAATTCCGTTAAACCTGTGCCGATCCTTTCTTTGCAAACACTGCAGACCTTAGTTTATCCTATGTCAATGACATACTGGGCCACACTCCAATACCAGTCAACACAAAGGTATTGTGCTTCTTCCCAGGTCATGCCAATTCTTTCAGATCCTTTGTGTTGATCCAGTTATTTCTTGGCCTTCCTGGTTTTCTCTTTAAATTTATTTCCCAGTACACAATTCGTCTTCATAATCTGCCATCGTCCACGCAAGATATGCCCAAGCCATCTCAACCTCTTTCTTTGATTATATAAGGTTCAACTCACTTTTTCAGTTTTGTTTGCACTCGGACTTCATTTCATCCACATAATGCCCTACCTGTCATTCACACCTGTGATGTCAGCTTCCAATTTTTCATCTGTGTAACTGACAGTCAGGCCATAACTTTGCACGTACAGCACTGCTGACTCAACCTCTTTCTTTGATTGTATAAGGTTCAACTCACTTTTTCAGTTTTGTTTGCACTCGGACTTCCTCATTTCATCCACATAATGCCCTACCTGTCATTCACACCTGTGATGTCAGCTTCCAATTTTTTTCATCTGTGTAACTGACAGTCAGGCCATAACTTTGCACGTACAGCACTGCTGACAGAACTATCAAGTCGTACTCTCACTTTAAGTTCATACTGATATGTTTTTTTCCAAACTGACTTTAGTCTTCTGAGTACACCATTAACTTTGCCAGTTCTTGTCCAGCAGTCTTTGTCACTTCTCTTGTTTGTCACAAAGCTTACAGATAGCGGCAGTCTTTGGCCAACTCAACTACTGAGCCTCCTGTTTTAATTTTGTCTCACATTTAATGACACACACATCCCAATCTGTTTACCGTCATTTTCGACAGCCTCTGCCATCATTTGCATCCTATCACATAAAGTACCTAACACACGATGTCATCTGCATAGTCCAGATCAGACAGTCAGCTAATATTTGTCCACACCCAGTCCCTTTGTTTTTTTTCATATTACGATGACAAATAGCAGAAGTGATAAGACAGTGTATACAGGCACACGCGTGTAGCCTCCACGCCCAGTTGTTACCACAATATTGATAACACGTTCCCCACTCCAGCTGCCCCACTCCACTTGACTGAGCTTTTCCCATCCTCCTACAAGATACGAATAATCGTGACAACATTGTTTGGTATCCCATACTACTTCAAGATCCACCAAAGAAATGGCTGATGATCACTATCGAAGGCATTCTTGAAGTTTATCATCATTGGTCTCAACCACTCGTGGCATGACTTTATTATTTCCCATAAAATTTCTCATAAATTATCTGCAGAGAAGTCAACAAAAACATGTTTTTTTCGCTTATTTTTTGTTGCAAAAACTGTTTTGGAAAGATAACTACAGTGTATTACTATTACTGGGAAACTGTAGCATACCTTTCTTAACATCCCAGAGAATAGCTGTATTGTCAACTGAGCCGGAGAGAAGTAATTTACTATCAGCAGACCAACTAATGTCATAGACGTCCTCCAGATGACTTCTATAGCATTCAGAACATGACTCAAACTGAACATATCTCATAAATATTATAAAATATAAAAATCAGGAAAAATTTTAAACTATCGTAAAATCTTGTGTATAATAAGCACTCGAGTATAATACACAGGCCGACTTTTCATTGCTGTTGATGGGGAAAATGCGAGTTCTTGTGTATAATATGCACCTAGCTTCAGGCGAACGTCACCAAACGCTTGCATTGCAAATACTGGACTGCTACATTGTAACCTTATTGCACGACGCATCAACTACTTTCAATTTTCAACCTTGACCACAGAATTAAATTTTTAAAACAGAAAGTATAATTGTTTAGCGAAAAAGTAAACAAAGGTACCACCACTAATAATGTTTCATTTGAATTGAAAGTATGGTAAGTAAATGGCAATGACACTAACATAACGTAGCTGGCTTTAATTCAGTAATTTTTTTTTGAAAAATTTATTACTCATGTATTGTATAATACTTACCCCTTTCTCAGACACACATTTTTAGGTCAAACTTGTGCGTATTATACGCAAGATTGTACGGATGAAGCTATGTGTGATGGAATCATAGCGGTGATGCCACAAATGTATGTTTGTGAAAATTGACATACGCAGGCCTGAATACTCACTGAGTAATGGTACCATAGCCATCTTCGAACTCGATTTGCATTTAGTTCCAAACTACAAGTTTCATGTCTGCATCTCCAACGATCACAATGCTATCATGCTAACGAGATTTTGCTGAATCGGCACATCGAACAAGCATATAAGCACTTACCAAAATACTTGCAACCACTTATATGGTGGTCCACACTACAAGAGATCTTTCCAGAACCACTTTTTTGTTTGTTGATATACAGTTATACACACAGACAGATATGCTGGAAACAATACCAGCTTTCACTTTCTGGCTGGTAAAAATTTATAAAATAATCAAACGCAAACTAATTTCTATAGTAAATTGAAAGTGCATAAAATACTAAAGATGTTTCAATCTGACAACAGATTATCAACTTAGACACAAACTGACATCACCCAAACACAAACCTGAGAACTTTGAATGCTGTCCATGATTCACGGTTTTCCTCTTCATCGTCCTGCAGAAAGTTTGCCGAAGGCGGCGTATCACTCAGTCTCCACAGAATCACAGCAGCATCTTTCATCCAAACATTTAAAATTACCGATAAACATGTTCACTACAATTCAAACTATACTGCAACATTGTCTGAAAAAGTTAAAACGAAGTATTCTACTTACTGTTATACTTTATAACACCCCATCTTGTAAATCCTCATGTACAGCACATTCTGTCGGAATGTATGTAATATGCGTCTACATCACCCCACATTTGCACGCAAAAGCATATAAACCATGCTTGGTTGCCAGTTTAGTGTAGTGGTAACACGTTCCGCCTGATCAACGTAGTTACTCTACACTAGGCCCGGTTAGTGCCTAGGTGGGTGACCATCTTTGGACGGGTAAACCATCTCAGTGGGAACCACGCACCCAGGCCTACTCAGCCTGAGCCTGCCCAGGCTGGAGTGAGTACCTGTCAGTACCTGGCGAAAGATGGGAAAGTAAACAGGCAACTGCGTGAGCAGGATAGTTCCAGCAACCAAACGGGCCATTAAGAATCCAGAAAAAGCAAGTCTCTTTCTGGCACTGGCTCACCGGGGTTGTCCTGGAAAATGGTTCAATGTCATTGCTATTGTTCACTTAGTTACGGTACTGATGTATGCAATAATTCCTAGTTTGTTCTACCATCATGGTCTTCATAAAAACAATAACACAAGAGACACAGAATTACAGATGTACTGTAAAAATTTTAACAGTTACAACAATATAATGCTGATAAACATCACTGACCATCTGCTCCAGATGCTAGTACTGAACCTGTGATAAACCACACAAACACTCCAAATATAAAATCAAATAAAATTATGTTTCAGTGTGCAACAGGATCCAGCTTCAACACAAAATTCTACAAACTAAAGAACGCAACCTTGTCTTATATGAAAGGTACACAGACTCAACCACTGAACGATGTGTTGATTCCAAATCAATAGGACGACAACTGTTATTAGCTAAAAAAAACTGTTTGTCATTAATTGCTTTAACTGATTCAAAGATTCAAATTTCAGAACCTACTAAAGTGAGTGAGTGAGTGTGTAGTTTCTTAACGGCACATCAGCACAAGAAAGCTATTTAGTGCCATTCAAGGTTTGTATGATGGATAGGATATGAAATAACTTGTAAGACGGTAAAACCTATGAATGTAAGATCAAGGCTATTAAGTTAAAATAAAAAAATAAATAACAAACATTAATATTAAAGTTGCTTATAAAAACGAGTATCTTTGATAAAATCAATGATTTTATGTGCTTCAATATTATCAAATAAATCTTTAATGGAAGAAGCAACAAAGTGTTTATTTCGTACATCTTTAAGATCAACACATTCAATCAGAATGTGCTTCACTGTAAGTGGGCACTGACAAGTACCACATTCAGGTAAGTCATCACCTGTGAGTAGGAAAGAATGCATTAAACGAGTATGACCAATACGCAATCTATTTAGCGATACTGAATCACGGCGCGATAGACATGTTTTCTGTTTGTAGTCACCTACAGTAGGTCTAATAGCATGTAATTTATTTCCACCGCAGCAATTCCATACTTCCTGCCACTCGTCAAATATCAGCTTAGTTATACGAGGATACATGCCTGTGGCAGGAAGCTTCATACGAGTGACAGGTAAGGAGAGTGCCGATTTTGCAGCTGCATCTGCTTTTTCAT
>Ga0209149_1002479_pt1 | contig 10378 bp, 9 predicted proteins | sample WorMetTyACAVOLI2_FD_187423 | JGI IMG/M metagenome (GOLD analysis project Ga0209149, IMG submission 187423) | Marine gutless worms symbiont microbial communities from Max Planck institute for Marine Microbiology, Germany - Olavius algarvensis... ...
AACAAGAGTACTACCATAATTTTCGCTTTTTCAACAATAGCGCGATTTATCGAATAATTATGTCAAAGAGCAGAAAGCGTCCCGAATATGCCGCCCTTAAGGCGGCATGACGGGATAAAACTATAGACTGTCGAGTTACAAGGTCTGTATATGAATAAAATTTTTACTTTTTTTATTTTGGCCGCAACTTTACTTTCCTGCGCCCATGGCAAAACCGACACTTTCCCGACCCTGGAAAACCCGGCAGACAATGCGCAGGTGTTTGTCATGCGTGACAACAATTTTATGGGATGGGGATTTTCTTTAAAGGTAGCGCTGGACGACTCGATTATCGCCCGTCTGCGTTCCGGGGAGCGCATCAATTTCAACGTAAAACCCGGGTTCCACTCCCTGGGAGTATCCGAACCCACCCTTACGGTGCCTTTTGAGAAGGGCCACACGTACTATTTTCTGATCAGTGCCGACTATACCAGATTCGGTTTCGAACTCCATCGCATCAGCGACCAGCAGGCCCAACAGTGGCTGAGCAAGACGAAACCTCTAAAATAGGAGCGCTGCGCTCTTCAAGTGAAACGCTCCTCAAGCGCAGCGCTCATTCTTATCCCACCAGCACCATATAAACATCCGATACATTCGTGCGGGTCGGTCCGGTAATTATCAGATCATCCAGGGGTTCGAAGAAATGATAAGAATCATTGCGCTGCAAAAAATCCAGCGGATCGAGATTCTGCTTCCCGGCCCTGGCAATCGTTCGGCCATCGGCAATCGCTCCGGCGGCATCGGTCGGGCCATCGGTTCCATCAGTGCCCCCGCTCAACACGACAATATTTGGCATGCCGTCGATGATCAGAGCGGACGCCAGCGCAAACTCCTGATTGCGGCCGCCCTTGCCGCTGCCCCGGATCGTCACCGTGGTTTCCCCGCCGCACAAAATACAGGCGGGTGCCGCCACCGGGTTGGCTGAGTTGCGAACCTCTTTGGCAAAAGCGGCGAACATTTTCACCACTTCCCGGGCCTCCCCCTCCACGGTCGATGACAGGATTAAAGATTGATAGCCTTGGCGCCGGGCCTCCTGGCCGGCCGCCATCAGGGCCTGGATATTGGTTCCCACCAGTTCGGAGTAGCATCTTCGGAAAACCTCATCACCGGCTTTGGGGGTATCTTCGATTTTTCCGGCCAGGCCCTGCCGGATTCGTATTTGGACGGATGCCGGCAGCTTTTGCCAGATGTCGTAACGCCTGAAAACTTCCTGTGTATCAGCAAACGTACTGGTATCCGGTACGGCGGGCCCGGATGCAATCACATTCAGGTCATCTCCGACCACATCCGAGAGAATGAGGCTCACCACCGTTGCGGGATACGCGTAGCGGGCCAGCCCCCCCCCTTTGGCCCGGGAGAGGTGTTTTCTGACGGTATTGATTTCATGGATGCCGGCCCCACAGGCCAGCAGCAAGCGTGTCACTTCCTGTTTATCGGCCAGGGCAACGCCTTCAGCCGGTGCCACCAGCAATGCCGAGCCTCCGCCGGATATCACATTTAACACAAGGTCACGGGCACCGGCCTCATTTACCAGCGATAGGATGTCTTCGGCGCCGCGAATTCCACGCTCATCGGGAACCGGGTGGCTGGCTTCGTGAATCCGAACGTGCTTTAAAGGAAGTCCGTGGCCTTCTTTGACGACGATCACACCATCGGCAATGCGATCTCCCAGCAGATCTTCCAGCGCTTTGGCCATGGGGGCACCGGCTTTGCCGGACCCCACCACCAGGATGCGATCGAAATCCTGAAATTCAAACCGGTGTTCGCCAATTTGAATGCCTTCACCGGCAAGTTTGACGCACCGGTGGATGGCCTCCACCGGATCTGCGGCTTTGAGAGCAGCCTGAAAAAACTGCAGCGCGTGCCGCCGCATCGTAGTTACCTGGTCAGTCCATGTTGTCATAGGTCTCCTTTTTCCCAACAGAGGACAGAGGGATTCAATTGCGGATTTCGGATTGCGGATTGCGGATTGCGGATTGAAAGGTCAAAATAGTAGCGCATTTTGGATTTTAATCAGTCCCCATTTCCGAAAGCCGTGCACCGAACACCGAATGCCAGTTCCCCAAACCTTATACCCTACACCTTATACCGTTATATCATTTATCGAACACCGAAAGCCGAAGGCCGAATACCGGCTGTTTCAATCCGCAATCCGCAATCGAGTAATACCGGCTTTTTAAATCCGCAATCCGCAATCCCCAATCACAATTTCGCCATCCTGTCAATCAAATCCACGACCCGGTTCGAATAGCCCCATTCGTTGTCATACCAAGAGACAATCCTGGCATAGCCGTCCTGCAATGAACTGGTGGACAGGGCGTCGAAAATACTGGAATGGGGATTGCCGATGATGTCGCTTGAGACCAGAGGCGCTTCGCTGTATTCGAGCACTTGCCGCATCGGCCCTTCGGCTGCGTCCCGCACTGCACCGTTTATGTCCTGGACCGAGGGGGTTTCTCCCAACCGGGCAACAAGGTCCACGATGGACCCGTCCGGCACCGGAACCCGCATGGCCAGGCCGTCCAGTTTGCCCTGCAAGCGCGGGAGGACTTTGCCGACCGCCTTGGCTGCACCGGTTGTGGTGGGAATGATGTTTTCGCCGGCCGCGCGGCTGCGGCGGAAGTCTTTGTGCGGCACATCGGCCAGGCGCTGGTCGTTGGTATAGGCGTGCACCGTGGTGATAAATCCCTGTTCGAGACCGAAGGAATCATCAAGAATCTTGGCTATCGGTGCCAGACAGTTGGTGGTGCAGGAGGCATTCGAGACAATCCGGTGGTCCGCTTTGAGATCATCGTCGTTGACTCCCAGCACAATGGTGGCGTCAATCGCTTCTTTAGCCGGTACCGTCAGCAAAACTTTTCGGGCACCGGCGGCTAAATGCTTTTCCAACGGAGCCCGCTCACGAAATACACCGGTGGATTCAATCACCACATCCACCCCTAAATCTTTCCAGGGTATGGCGGCCGGGTCCCGCTGTTCGGTCATAACAACTTTTCGATCGCCGATGAACAGGGCATCCGCGGTTGCTTTTACATCTTTTCTGAAAATACCCATGACCGTATCGTACTTGAGGAGATAGGCCAGCTGTTCATTGTCGAAAAGGTCATTGATGCAGACAACGTTAATATCGTCGCGTTCGCTTAAAATACGAAAGACACTTCGGCCGATCCGGCCGAAACCGTTTATTCCAACCTGTGTCGTCATTATGCCGCCTCCTTTTCCAGCGCGCTGAAGCGGTTGATGAGATCGACCACCCGATGCGCGTACCCCCAGCCGTTGTCGTACCAGGCCAGGGTCTTTGAGACATGCTCTCCCATTACCATGGTCGCCAGCGAATCAAATGTTGCCGAATAGGGGCTGCGAATAATGTCGCTGGAAACAATGGGTTCATCCTCGAAATCGATAATCTCGCGCCATTTTGCGGTGGAAGCCGCCGTTCGAACCACCTCATTGATAGCCAGGGGTGTCACCGGCTTATCGTGCCAGCAGACCAGGTCCACCACCGAACCGTTCGGAACGGGGACGTTCATTGATCCCCCGCTGATGCGCCCTTCGACCTCGGGGATCAAGGCCGACACCATCAGGGCCGCATCGGTTTGCTGGGGAATAATGTTTTCAGCAGCTGCCCGGCCCCGACGCTTGTCCTCGGCGGGTACATCCGCCAGGCGCTGCTGGTTGGTGTAGGCATGAACCGTGCTCAGAAATGATCGGCGGATACCGAATGCCTCATGCAATACCTTGATGATTGGCGCGGCACAATGGGCGGTGCAGGAACCGTTGGAGATAATACGGTGTTCGGATATCAGCTGATCGTCATTGACACCCATCACGACCGTAATATCCGGCGGATCCTGGGGCGGGGCACAAAGTATCACCCGTTTGGCTCCGCGCTGAAGATGCTTTTGGAGTTGCTCCCGCGACCATTTGCGGGCCGTGGCTTCGATAACGACATCCACCCCCAGGTCGGCCCAGGGCACATCGCCCGGTTCCTGCTCCTCCAGCATTGGAATCTGGCGCCCGGCCACGTATAGGTTGCCTTCCTTGATGCTGACCTCATCCGGAAATTGGCCTAAAATCGTATCGAAACGAAGCAAATACTCAAGGGCTTTGTGATCGGCGATATCGCTGATCGCCCTCAGCCGAATATCCTCGCTCTGATAGAGAATACGGAAAAGATTTCTCCCGATCCGGCCGAATCCCATTAAACCGATGCCGATAGTTGACATGCGACACCTCCTTGTTAAAAGTGCTAAAGACCGAATTTTTGGCAAAAGTACTTTTACTTTGTCACTTTCTCAAAATAAGTTATTTGAATATCAGGTGGTTGACATTTTGATTGAAAAATGAACCAAAGTCGTGGCATCTGTCGGTATTATTAAAAAGACAGAGCGAAGCGATACTACAAATCTTCAATTCCAGTTTGCCCGGGTTGGGGAGTTATGCTACCGGGCTTGTCAACAATGCTAATTATCTACAAAAAAATACAGACTGTTTGAACGTTGCGCTTTCGGATCTGCTAGGGGTTCCTGCGACAGGGCTTGGATAGGCTTGATGAATGGGTATGGCTGCGGATCTCAGAAAAGCCGCTTATGGTTTATATCACGATTTCGTTACCTACCCGCACCTGACACGGATACACGGGGAAATCTATTAGTGCTGCAACTACAAATGTATTCATTGGGATGGGGAGCGACTTTTCGCAAAACCAATCGCGGCTGAAAGCCGCTCCCACCATCTAAATTTCGCTATCGGTCAAATAACCGCTTTCATCAATCCTCTGACCTCTGGATACTCGATACTCGATGCTGGATTCTCGATACTCGATGCCGATTGCCTAATGCCGAAAATCCGGCAGCGTTTATGGGATACTAATAACCAATAACTGATAACAAATAACCAATAACTGCCTTCCGCCCTCCGTCATCTGTCCTCTGACCTCTGGATACTCGATACTCGATGCTGGATTCTCGATACTGGATGCCGATTGCCTAATGCCGAAAATCCGGCAGCGTTTATGGGATACTAATAACTAATAACTGATAACAAATAACCAATAACTGCCTTCCGTCATCTGACCTCTGTAATCTGACCTCTGGATACTCGATACTCGATGCTGGATTCTCGATACTCGATGCCGATTGCCTAATGCCGAAAATCCGGCAGCGTTTATGGGATACTAATAACTAATAACTGATAACAAATAACCAATAACTGCCTTCCGTCATCTGACCTCTGTAATCTGACCTCTGGATACTCGATACTCGATGCTGGATTCTCGATACTCGATGCCGATTGCCTAATGCCGAAAATCCGGCAGCGTTTATGGGATACTAATAACTAATAACTGATAACAAATAACCAATAACTGCCTTCGGTCATCTGTCCTCTGACCTCTGACCTCTGGATACTCGATACTCGATGCTGGATTCTCGATACTCGATGCCGATTGCCTAATGCCGAAAATTCGTCGGCGTTTATGGGATACTAATAACTAATAACTGATAACAAATAACCAATAACTGCCTTCCGTCATCTGTCCTCTGACCTCTGACCTCTGTCATCCGGCCTCAGCTACTCGGCAATCAACTTATTCCGATTCTGGACATAGGCATTGCGAAGCATGACATAGGGATCCAGGGCTGCGTCTTTCAGGGCCTCGTATTCACCTATCCGCAAAGAGGTCTCGTTGACAGCTTCACCGGCGCGAATGGCGACGGATGTCCAGATGTCGACCGGCACCCACCAGATGGGATCCAGAAAAATATCTCCCAACCGCCCCAGGCCATCTCGCAGACTAGAGGGCCCTAAAAACGGCAACATAAGGTAGGCGCCATTGCCGAATCCCCAGACCGCAAAAGTCTGTCCCAGGTCTTCGCGGCTGGGCTGCAGATGCGGATAATTGGCCGCCGGATTTAAAAGCCCCAGACAGCCGGCGGTCGTGTTGATGAAGAACTGGCCGAACTCGTAGCCGGACTTGCGAAATTTTCCCTGCAGCAGGCAGTTGATAAAACGCACGGGGAACCGGATATTGTAAAACGCATTGACGATGCCCTGTCGAAGCTCCGGAGGGATGATAAGACCGTAGCCCTTGGCCACCGGCTTGAGCAGCCAGAAGTACAGTTTGTCGTTGAATGCGTATAGCCCCTGGTTCATCTCGATCCAGGGATCCGGGATCAGTTCGACGTCTTCGTCCTCGGCATATTCATCCTCATCATCGTATTCGTCGTCATACTCATCTTCTTCATCTTCCGCGACCTGATCCAGGATTTCAGCCGCGGGTGTATCCTGAATTGCCTGCTGGGCCAGATAAAGCGTCGCTTCGTCATTAAAGGCACCCACGGGATTCGTACTGAAACACATTAAGAAAAATAGGACTGCGGCAATCGACCATAGCTTTTTCACGGGATGGACTCTCCTTTCTTCTCCTATTACCAGCCTAATGATTATTATGCGGAGCAGTGTCCATCGGTTGCAACCTTTGAACCCTGAACCCTGAACCTGGAACCGATCGGTATAGGTTAACCTTTCGCGACTTTGTCGCGCAGGATCTTCAAAAGCTTATCGGGAGAATCTTTGGCAAGAATCTTCCTGAACTGGGTGCGGTAGTTTTTCACCATGCTGACCCCTTCAATAATGACATCATACACCTTCCAGCTGCCGCTCTTATCGGTGAGCCGGTAAAAAAGCGGAATCTTTTTGCCGTCCGAGGTCTGCAGGTAGCTCTGGACTTCAGCCCGACCCTTTTTCAGCATGGTCTCCTTGTCAAAGAGAACTTTCTGATCCGAGTAGGCCAGCAGCCGGTCGGCATAGACCCCCTGGAGCAATTGCCGGAACAACTGGACAAATTCTTCTCGTTGCTCGGGCTTCATCTTTCTCCACTCCCGCCCCAGGGTTCTCCTTGAAAGCTCCTTGAAATCGAAAATCACATCGATTTCTTCACCGATCTGGGCTATTTGCTCGTCTTTGGTCTTCGCCTTAAATGCCGGGTCACCCAGTGTGGCAATTACTTTGTTGACGCCGGCCTCGACGGTTTCCTTGGGTGTGGCCGCCCAGCCTTGCAGCGGTATCGTCAACAGCACCGCCAGTATCAATATGACCCCTGTATAGCGTCTACTCATATTATTCTCCCTTCGGGATATTTTAAATTTATCGAGTTGATTAAATTGATTATATTGACTGAGTTTATCGGTTTTAGCGAGTTAGATCTATCAACCACTCAAACAATTAAATCACTCAATTATTAATCGTGCGCTCGGCACTTTTCAATCCGCAATCCGCAATCCCCAATCCGCAATCGAATGATTCCGCAATCGAAAGATTCTTTAAATCCGCAATCCGCAATCCAAAATCCGCAATCGCCTATCATTCCTCGTCTTCCCCACTGCCGACGTCACCAAAGGCATACTTGCTGACCAGGTCCATGATATCGGTGGGGGAGTTGGTGTCGGTGATGGTATCGCCGTTGGCAAGCAGGTCTCCGCCGCCGCCGGGATCGATGGCCACGTATTTGTCACCGATCAACCCTTCGGTTTTGACAGACGCAATGGCATCATCGAATATCTCGATGCCTTTGTTGATTTTAAATTCCACAATCACGACCTGGTCTTCCTGGTCCATGGTAAATTTGGCCACCCGACCGATTTCCAGGCCCAGCATGTTCACGGGATTGCCTTCCCTCAGACCCGTCACCGTGCTGAACTTGGCGATTAGGGAATAGGTGCTGTCACCGAAAAATCCCACATTGCCGAGTTTGACGGTCATGTAACCAACGCAAATCAGGCCGATCACCACAAAAATGCCCACCACAGTTTCCTTGGAATATTTATTCATTGTACTTTTCCTCCACGTTAACACGTAAATCGAGAAATTTCTTTCTGGTTAAATCTGGCGAATTCCATGACCGACTCGATCTCAATCTGGGGCTTGCCTTGGGCCAAACCGGCCAGCACGGAAAATTCGATACAGGTTTCATCCGAACCTTCCTCGCCGCGCTGCATTTCAATTCCCTGAATCCCGTGATCCTGAAAGTCCCGGGTAAAATCATCCATAATCCGGTGAGCTTCATCAAGATCCGAGTATGGCAGCACGGTTGCATATTCATTGATGGTCTGGCGGGACGAGAATCCGCCCACGGCGCCAAAATGCTTATTGATATATGATCCCAAAGAACGGATAATCTGCTGGGTTGCATCGTGGCCCAGGTGTTCGCTGATGGCATCGATGTTATCCAATGTGAAGACCGCCGCGGCATAGGTGGCGTCGGGCTGCCGCTGACTCAAATCGGTTTGATAACGCACCTTGAAATGCCGTTTGGAATACAGCCCGGTCAGTTCTTCCCCCAGGCTTTCGAGGCTTGAAATGAGTTCCTGCCGGAATGGATGATCCAGGGCTTCAAAATCCTCCGGGTCCCCCTGGAATACAATCTTGCGATCATAAAGCGCCAGGATCCGGTTGGAGATGAAATAGACATCCGGAATTTCATGGCTGATCATCAGCGCCGTGAATCCGAAGCGTTTCTGATATTCGGCCACCATGCTCAGGATGGCATTTTTGCGGATCGGGTCCTGACCCGTGGTGGGCTCGTCAAACAGCACGATGCTCGGGTCGGTCACCAGGGCCCGCGCCAGGGCGGTGCGCTTTTGCATGCCGCCGGAAATCTCCGATGGGTATTTATCGGACACTTCGGTCAGCTCGGTCTGTTCGATGCGCGCCTTGACTTTCTCATCGATTTTCTGCTTGCTTATATTCGTGCCGTACTTCAGCGGCATGGCCACATTTTCATAAACCGTCATCGAATCAAACAGCGCATTGCTTTGGAACATATAGCTGATCTGGCCGATGTATTCATCCCACTGTTTTTTGGTCATTTTATCGATGGGTTGACCGCGGTACAGAATCTCACCTTCATCGGGTTTGAGCATCCCGATGATGTGTTTCAGGGTCACACTTTTGCCCGTGCCGGAAAGGCCGATAAGCGTGGTCACCTCACCTTCATAAATTGAAAAATCGATGCGATTGAGTATGTTGCGGGTACCGAAGGTTTTGCTGATACCTTTAAACTCGATTAGCGGCTCTCTTTGTTCATTCATAGCATTTCCTAAACGATAAAAGATGTTACGACATAATCTGAAATCAAGATCATCACACACGAAATTACCACCGCCGAGGTGGTGGACAGGCTGACACTTTTGGCACCGAAGCTGTCGGTGCGCATGTGGGTGAAATAGCCCTGAAAACAGCAAATGGTGACGACCAGCAAACCGAAGACGAGGGATTTGATAAAGCCCCCCGAGATGTCATCCCACTGGGTGCTCGACACGACCCGGTAAAAGTAGGTACCGGAATTTACCCCCAGCAACAGACAACCGCTGACCCAGGCGCCGATGATCCCGATCAGGTCGAAAAATGCGGTTAGTATCGGAAAACTGATGACCGCGGCCGCAATCCGCGGGCTGATCAGGTAGCCCAGGGGATCGATGCGCATGGTGGCCAGGGCGTCGATCTGCTCGGAGATGCGCTGGATGCCGATTTCGGCCGTCATCGCCGATCCGGCCCGGGCGGTGATCATGATGGCGGCCAGTACCGGGCCCATTTCACGGATCAGCGTCAAGGCGATGGCCGTCCCCAAAACCCCAACCGAACCGAATTTAACCAGCACGAAATATAGCTGCAAACCCAGCACCATACCGGTAAAAAAACCGACCAGCATCACGATCTGGGCGGATTTGGCACCGATAAAATAAACCTGGTTGATGATATCCGGGATGGCTTTGAGCCGGAATATCATAATAAAGGACCGGAAGAAAAATATGGCCATGGCCCCCAGGTCGTTGTTGAGCCTGAGTGCCTTGCCGCCGAAAAAGTCAAAAAAAGATTTCAGCGGCCGTTTTTTGGGAACTAGCGCAGCCGTCTCAGAAGTGCCTTCAACCGTTGAATTGTCTGCCATTGTGTCTTTCCCCTCCCGCGCACAGCAGATGGGCCGGCATGGTCACCACCGGATTCACTCCAGTCGCAGGGCTTTTTTCAGTGTGAAGTTAAAAAGTTTAAAATATGAAATTACCTATCAATACGATAAAAAGCAAGGGGCGAATGAAATTTAAATCCGATTTGCACCGGACAAAGGACTCGTCTACGGCATGCCCCGGCTGATATCGCATGCAACCTGCTAGGTGAATCGGGAGCTATAATACTTGCAAGTTACTGGAATTGATTCTAGAGTGGACGCATAAACGTAAAAATTCTCATTATATCAGCATGATAAGATAAAATACTACTTGACTTTTTTTGATATAAGTACTACTAAAATCACTCCTTTTATAGGCCTAGTTCCCTAAAACTG
>Ga0209149_1002480_pt1 | contig 10378 bp, 9 predicted proteins | sample WorMetTyACAVOLI2_FD_187423 | JGI IMG/M metagenome (GOLD analysis project Ga0209149, IMG submission 187423) | Marine gutless worms symbiont microbial communities from Max Planck institute for Marine Microbiology, Germany - Olavius algarvensis... ...
CTTTGGTGTTACACCGGATTTAAGTGCCACTTGCATTTCTGCATTAATTAGGTGTTAACTCGTAGTTCGGTGTAAAACTTAGGTTTTAAACTTCGGTGTTAACGAAAGATAAAGTGACCCATTGTGACTGGCAAGGTTTATTGAAGCATAATTCATAACCAAGTTTACCGTGTGTTTGTGTTTGCTGTTTTATTTGTGTTTCATCTTTTTTTATTGATAATATACATCGTTTGTGTTGTTCTCAGCTGATCCACCAGAATACCGCTACTTGTACGCACTTCCTGCTGCTGTATTTCTCGGTGGATACGGATACACGGCTCAGACTGGTCTGTACCCAGACATCCATCAAATGACGTATCTGGCTGCATCGCTGTGCTGTGTTGGAGCGCTGACCGGCTTGTCATCTCAGACGACGTCACGTGTCGGCAATATTCTGGGTATGATCGGTGTATCGTCGGGTATTATAGCAACACTCGGCATTGTGAAACCGTCGAATGAACTTCTTGTCCAAATGGGAGCCTGTATGGGTTCAGGTGAGTTCGTGAAGGTGATTAATACATTTAAATGTCTGGTGTTTAAACACACTTTTCTGAAATTTGTATGTTAAATGTCACTGTTGCTCGTAATTTGTTATGTTCACTTACTGAGGTTGGGTTTTCGTGTGCATTGTGTTTTGGAGCATTTATTAAGGCATGTGATGTGATAGGTCACAGAATTAATAGAGTAATAAGCAGTAGCAGAAACCATGAAAACTGATTTTGTCAAATGTCGTGAATATTGCAAAATCTCAAAAATGTACAGTCTTTGTTTCAATACAAAAATGTATTATTTCTGTATGTGAGTCGTTATATGAAAGTACACCGTGTCCCAGAAAAATGAGACTCACGTAATCTTGAATATCTTGTACAGTTGTAAGCCTGTTGCAATGAAATTCCGCACGTGATATCCTGATGACCTTAGCTATTAAACACGTACATAATGTGCAACCTCACCTTAGTTATTTTTCTACACTACCTCATTCATCTCGTTTTTTGGGACACGGTGTAGTGGGTCATTAATCACTTATTTCTATAAATAGGATTAAATACAGTGATGAATGAATACGACGTACCAGTAACCTGCGGCTATTGGTTATACTTGCCATTTATTGCCAACCGTGGTTTTTTTGGCATAAAAGACGTGCATTAATAATTATAGGCTAAAACTTTAGCATACTGCGATTTTACTGGAGCTTCCTGGAAATGAGCTGTGATTTTTTAGCATTAAAAAATAATTCTCTTATTACCCGAACAGAAAGTTACTTTCAAGTAGCATTGTATATACAATACATGGAACAGTGTGTCTTCTCAGAAGATTGATTGCAAACTAAATGATAATGTGCAGCAGTCATTCGCTTATTGTGCAGTTTGACGTGTTCACTCAACTAGTAATGTAATCCACAAACTTAGACAAAAATAGCTAAAAAAAAAAGTCTGCTGATAATAAAACAGCCAATCTGTAACTGTGGAGTTGTCCAAAAATGTTCTTGTCATAGATTGTATATTGAGTCATATGTGATCAATTTATACTTTAGTTAATGCACTGTAGGCATGATGAATCATTAGTTAAACAATCCTAGCAGATACTGCGTTCATTATGTTGTTATTAGGGCTGTAAAATTAACGCGTTAAAGAATTAATTGCAATTAAAAAATTAATGCCGTTAATAATTTTAACGAAAACACGACAAATGGACAGCAATCGTTCATCTATTTAATTTTTAAACTTGATTTCACTTATCAAATGAAATCAACAAATTAATTTAATAAATCAATTCAATATTATTCAATCACACAATCATCAAAACTCAAAAGACTCCGTCATTGTCAACTGTCAGTAAGTTCAGTGACCTGCACTAATCGGTCGCTGTAATCAGTCGTCAGTACTAGGAGTAGACTAGTGTTCAACAGCAATGGGCCGACGACTTCTGCCTGCAAATGCAACACAAACAAACTGAAAAATGTGCGTTAAAACTGCGAGTAACGCACGATTTAAAAAATTAATCACGCGATTAATGTGATTAAAGAAATTAATCGCTTGAAACTGACAGCTCTAGTTGTTATCAGTATGGAGAACAACACATCTGGTAACTTCGTAGCCACTGCCGGTGTGTCTTAACATCGTTGAGTGTACACGTGTTCAGGTGCACTGATCGGCACTGTGATGGCCAAGCGCATGGAGGTAACGGACTTACCACAGATGGTGGCACTGTTCCATAGTCTTGTTGGAGCTGCTGCTGTCATAACATGCCTTGCCAACTTCATGGCCGAGCAGCCACACTTTGCAACGGACCCAGCCGCAAATGTCGTTAAGACGGCGCTGTTCCTCGGCACGTACATTGGAGGCGTTACATTCACAGGGTCGCTAGTGGCATTCGGCAAACTGCAAGGTCAGTTCAGTGAAAAAACTGCTGCTAGGTATATTCCATTTAGTTCCCAGTTCCTCTTGACATCCTCTGATCCTTGTTTGTTAACCAGTTTGCTCACAAGATTGCGTTTTTAGTTTCAGTTTCAGATCTTAACATGATCTTAACATGAGCTAGTCCTGACTTATGATTTATTTTCAGCATGAACAACCTGCTGCATTAAATTGCATATCGTTGGGTTGCGGGTCAGTCTATTTTGCAATGGTTTATGAAGAAAACACTTCTGATAATTTTGAAGCTGTGAAAGCCAGATTATCCACAATTAGAATTGGCAATAATTAATTTTATTGTAAAATGTCATATCTCGAAAGCTGAAATATGTACCTCAAAAGCTGAAATATTAAGGTGTGTTAAAGAATTGTTATGCTCTATGCCAGTGATACAGAAACTGTATTGTTACACACTTGCAACAGCAAATTAGAACAACAATAAACTCGTTTTACGGCCGTTGTCTCTGATGTCTCAGGACAACCGATATGTGGTTTGTATAGGAAATCAGTTACCCACTCACTGTCATGATCATCAGTCTGGTTACCTTCTTTATTTACTGTGAGCCACTGTATCTTAGTGGTGGCTTAGCCTGCTGCAATGGTGTTGTGCATGCCAACGAAGTTATTCTGTGTTGAGTTGAGTTAGTACGCCATCAGCCACCCAGGCCAACTCAGCCTGGCCATCCTTCTGTGGGTAGGCACAATGAGTACTGGCAATGATCACGCCAGCGCTAGGGAAAAAACAGTAGACAGTGTAGACTGGCCTAATCGATTAAAGGCTCTGGCTGATAAATAAGCTAGCAATTCGGCCGAAGTGGGTCATTTCTGGCTTAATTTGGTTTAACCCTCGCCAACTGAAAGCACTGAAAATAGGGGATGAGTGCTCGTGCAACGGACCATGCTGTCTATGCAGAATCTCCCTTCTTCACTGTGTCTTCCATATGTAAATGATTGTTTTTGTTTTGACACGACTTACTATCATTAGATGTTTGTGGTATAGGTCTGCTTGATTCATCGCCTCTGCTGTTGCCTGGTCGTCACGTACTGAACAGCGCGCTGATGCTTGGTAATGTCGGCGCGATGGGTGCGTACATGATGTCACATGATGCAACTCTGGGTATGAGCATGCTCGGTACAACCACTGCACTATCGTCTATCATGGGCGTCACCTTGACCGCTGCTATCGGAGGTTACTCATATGTTGAATTGTCCTGTTGGTTGTATGCTGTTTCGTTGAAAATTGCAATTCTTTACATACATGCTTGTTGCCGTTGCCTAGTATGAACTCATTAGTTTTGTGTGCATTTCAGAGGATATAACAGCTTCAAAGGCAACTGATGAAATTGTGTGTGAAGATGTTTACTTTCATTGCTGGGACATACACTGCTGTACTGTACCATACAGGGGCAAGCGACATCAGCTAGGCTTATAGTTGCTCCAGTGCTGAGGCACTATTACTGGGACATGTCATGAATAACAGAAATTAACCTTGCTAGTCTGATTGTCAGTGAAGGCAGTCTTGTGGTACCAGAGGTCTTATGGTGGGAATCATTTGTTAAGAGGTAGGTTTTGAGTGTGGAGTGAAAGAGTGAGGGTGTAATGGATACTGTGAGTGGTGACGATGTGAAAGATGACTTGACAAGTGAGTTAGGAAATGAATTGTGACACGACTGGTGAGGCTGATGAAATGAAATATATAAAATGACAATATCAAGTTGCAAAATTGTTAAGAAACAAAAGCTGAATGCCAGCTGCATACGTTTCAAGAAAATGACCTGTGTGTTGTAAGTTATCATGACATTGCAGTGGTGTGTTACAGGTGCTGACATGTGAATCACGTAGCAGTGGTGTGTTACAGGTACCGACATATGAATCACATAGCAGTGTGGTGTGTTACAGATGCCAACATGTGAAACATGTAGCAGTGGTGTGTTACAGGTGCCGACATGTGAATCACGTGGCGTGTTACAGGTGCCGACGTGAATCATGTGGCATTGGTGTGTTACAGGTGCCGTCATGTGAATCACATAGCAGTGGTGCATTACAGGTGCCGACATGTGAAGCATGTAGCAGTGGTGTATTACAGGTGCCGACATGTGAATCACGTGGCGTGTTACAGGTGCCGACGTGGATCATGTGGCAGTGGGGTGTTACAGGTGCCGTCATGTGACTCACATGGCAGTGGTGCGTTACAGGTGCCGACATGTGAAGCATGTAGCAGTGGTGTATTACAGGTGCCGACATGTGAATCACATAGCAGTGATGTGTTACAGGTGCTGACATGTGAATCATGCAGCAGTGGTGTGTTACAGGTGCCGACATGCCAGTTGTGATCACTGTACTGAACAGCTACTCCGGCTGGGCACTGTGTGCTGAGGGCTTCATGTTGAACAACAATCTTATGACAATTGTTGGTGCGCTGATCGGATCTTCTGGAGCTATTCTCTCATACATCATGTGCAAGGTTAGATCATCTGCATCAGGATCTTGGATATGGCAGAATATTTGCTCCTTTAGTTAAGCGATGACTATCTCATTAATTTAGCATTTCCTGCTGCTGCTACTGCTGTTTCTTTGTAACACTCAAGATCTCAGAAACACACATTGCGGCTTAAGGGCTGGGTATGGGTTGGGTACAGGTCTCCACTATGTGCCCATTTGAATCTCTTGCCACTCTCACCCTCTCTGCTGTAATCTGGGTACAGTTGTCCTTTACATTAATGGTTGCCGTTAACCACTGCTGTTAATTCACTGATGTTTGTGAACTGCTTTGTCTCTGACTGCCGTGCACAACAGTTGCCATTAACTGTGACTTCTGCTCTGTATGTGAGAGCCGTGAGGCCGTTGCTGCACAGTTGTGTAGTATATTGTGCAGTATTTTGTCCTCTGTGATGGTTTACATTTGTCAGTAAAGTGTCAGTAGTACGAGATGCTTCAGCATTCCTCAATGAGCGGGCCATTTCATATGCTGATCCTGCCACTTGGAACAGATTTCCAAATGATCTGAGAGCTGCACCTAGTCTTGCTTCCTTCAAACGACATTTAAAGCCGTATTTTTTAAAACTGTTTTTAACATTGACTCTGTAGTGTAAATTAATGCTGTTCTTATTTTGTTTGTAATCGGCACTGGCTGTTATGATGGTTTCTGTGGGCCTAACTTTGGTTATTATGGAAAAATTGATGAGTTAAACAAAAGCCGATATTGAGATGCTGATATTTCTTATTGAGATAAAAGTCAACATTGTCACTATTATTGTAGCAGAAGGCCTTGACCTACTGTGATGCACGTATAAATTTGACTAATTTGAATTTTTGATGTGATGGTCAAACCGTGAAAGTGTGTATTTTGTTTTTTTGAGTTTAAATACATGTATATAGCTGCGAATGGTTGGTTTGCCGGACTTTGGTAGGATGAGTAGGCTTTTGATTTGTGCTGGTAGGCAATGAATCGGTCACTGCCAAATGTCATCCTCGGTGGCTATGGGACGTCGTCGTATGCCGGTGGAGAGGCCATGAAAATTGAGGGTGTACACAAAGAGATTCAAGTAGCAGACACCGTTGACTTGATGACTGAATCACAGAACATTCTCATCGTTCCAGGCTACGGGCTGTGTGTCGCAAAGGCGCAGTATCCAATCGCAGAGTTGATCGAGCTTCTGAAATCAAAGGGCAAATCTGTCAAGTTTGGAATCCATCCAGTTGCCGGTATGATGTTGATTTTGGTTGTAATGCATAAAATGACTTAATTTAACCGATACATTCTTGAAATACTCCATTTGTGCTGTGCAAATGGAACAGTACAGGTGACTGATGTCTGTCTGGATGTCGTTAACCTTTCTTCAAATCGCTACTTCTCCTATACTTTGTCCGATTCTCACGAAACTTGGCACACACGATGTATGTGCCAATATGCAGAAAATTGTGGAACGGATTTTCTGAATTTTAATTTTAACATTTTTGGCATTTTTTTTAATTTTAAATTTGGCCTACAGTAGCAGAGCTATCTAGGCCAACAGGCCTTTTCTAGTTTTTGATGTTATTGTCAAGAACATTGAAGCATAGAATTGCAACTAGATTCTGTTGGCTTGTGTTGTAAGGACGTATGCCCGGCCAGCTGAACGTGCTCTTGGCCGAGGCCGGAGTTCCATATGACATCGTGCACGAGATGGACGAAGTGAACCCGGAGATCACAGAATTTGACCTGACACTTGTCATTGGAGCCAACGACACAGTAAACTCGGCAGCGGAGGAAGACCCGAACTCGATTATTGCCGGAATGCCGGTCATTCGAGTCTGGCTTACTAAACAGGTCAGCAAATATGCTCTGTTTCATACAGCGGGTTCCGAGTGACATTGAAAGTCAGAATTTTGCTGGTGGTCGGGGAAAATGGTGTGGCGTCAGAGTTGTGCGACTGTTGTGTTGTAACAAGGTGTCAGTCCAGAAGCTTGATTGTTGCCTGTTCATGTAAGTTCACTCTGGTATTAGTTATTTTCTTCATTTTCTAAAAAAGGAAAAATACAAAATTGGAAAAGCTTACATATTCAGTGCATGTACAGAACTAAATTGTGATGGAAAGGAGTTGGTGTTGGGGAGGAGGATCTGACTGAAAATTACATAATAGTTGTTGCATTGGAGATGGGTCGTGGAATAAGTCGATCATGGTCAGGGAAAGTTGGAAATACTTCTGAACATGGTCAGACGCAGGTCATAGTGTGCACCACATCATATAAGTTGTTGCAATTATTTTTGCAGGGTTTGTATGTTCTGCTGAGTCCGCAAAATTTTGTTAAGCATTGCATCCATTAAAGATGAAGCCATAAAACGTGGCAGGTTAGGTGGCGTGGCTCTCTTTAGAAGGTCAGTATCTATCAACATACCATTTTTTTTTGTTTTTGGGACCCAAACGCTTGTCGAGTCTGAAGATGGTGTGGTATTGCTACTCAGTTATTACTGGGGCATTGCAGCTTGCATGATCCCATCGCAGATCTCGTTTTGTGACTGTAGGTGATTGTGATGAAGAGAACGCTCGGTGTCGGCTATGCGGCCGTCGACAACCCAATCTTTTTCAAGGAGAACACTCACATGCTGCTCGGCGATGCCAAGAAGACCTGTGATGCACTGCTGTCAAAGGCCAAGGAGCATTACGACGTTTGAGTGGCCGATGTTGCATTCATGTACAGCTGACTTAGGTTTTCACAGTGTTGCTCTGCCTAGGTGTGACGTGACGTGACGTACCCTGCTTGTAACCGGTGTTTTGTTTTCTCAGACATTTACCCGTCAACTGTGTACTCGTTTTGGATTTAAACTGTTAATGCGGCCAGCAAATACAGGTCCATTAATAGTTTTTTCTGTACCATCCACCGTGACCTGTTTGTCGTGCAGAGATAGGCAATATTTATGGATAATAATACGAGGGGTAATTGGCTGTTCGTGAGTGTATCATTAGTTGGTTTCTGTGACTGACCACTGTAGAGAAGTAGTATTAAGTTGCTCGTTTGTTGTCTAGTGTTTCGATGGTCATTGTAGTCATTTGCATGTCTGTTGTCTATCTACTCAGAAACACTCTATGCAAATTAATGAATCACCAATCCGCGACATTTGTGAGGCTTCACGTAGCTGAAGTTCTGCAATAATTGTTGTTCCAACACTGAGTGTATACTTGTAGAGAGTTCAATTTAAGTAGAACATGCTTAGAACAAGTTAGTTAATTGACAGTTTTTTCTTAGGTACGTGATGCCAGTCCGTGAATAGGGTTGGACCTGGCTGTACCGTACGTGGTTTCTTCTCAATTTCCTGCTTAAGAACTGGGAATGACTCGTTTTTTTGTGTTGCCGTGGTCACAACAGAAGTCGATGGTGTAACAACTTTTAACTATGATTTAATCACCGTGAATCTCTCGTATTCATTTGCGAGTGCTGCATTGCGCGTGCAGAAGTTTCATTGTAACAGTATTACATGAATTACATTCACCGTGAGTTGCAACAGATATTGGATCAATTTTAAATTTTCATAACACATCTTGGCAGTATCACAAATGTAGCTAGGATTTTTGGTTTGGGGGTTGAAGCCCAAAGCAGGGGCTAGCACTAATGGTGTTAGGGTCCGTTGACACGAGCTGCACTGCAGTGCGCTAGCTCCTATTGTAACGATAGGAACTAGCTCAGTGCATTGCACTGTATGTGTCAACGGACCCTTAGGATTCGTCAAATATTTGCATCTTGTCTGAAAATTTTGTGCTCAAAAATCACAGTTTTAGTGCATTACAACATACTTCTTTGAAGTTCAGTTACCATTATCGAGCATAAAATTCATCATTGATTGGTTGGAAAGACCATTTTTGTGCCCGTTAAGTGACTGGCTGGGAAGGCTGTATCCGAAATGACCTGCACTTGTTGAGTGTTACCTTAAACCTACGTTTATCATACCATTATCGTCTTTACTTCATTTTGGGGCTAGTTTTCCATGTGATGATTGGCTTCACCCTGGCCTGTGCCTAGATACATCCTGAACTGCAGCTACAAAGTTAAAATTTTGTCTTTTTCTTCTGATATCGTTTCCACTAATTTTTCTTTATACCACCGACAATGGCTGACAAGGACTCAGATGCTGTAAGAGCTTTTTTGAAGGTCGTCGTGATTTTAGAGAGCCTAATCCGATAGTTTGTTCATTTCACTGCAAAAAAACGTGGAAACATACATTAGTTTGATGCTCAGATGCTTGACTTGTTGATGCATTGTCACTAGTAACATATGTTGGTTCTTCGTCGTCGCCGTGTATTGTCATTGTTTGTGTAAGCGCACAGGGTTTGTTTCACGTGCATAAGTGTTTAACATGCATGAGTTTGTTTAGTATTCGTTAATCTGATTACAGATCTCCACTGTACTTTACTTCTGTGTGTACAGTGTTGATCATTCCTTCACCTCGTAGCTTCATCCATTTTGTTAACTTTAAGCGACTCACCGATAGTTAGTTGTGTTGAAAGTTACACAAATACCCGTGTGACCCATTGACAACAAACATGCGGAATATAGTGTTTGCCCTGTATTACCGGTTTTTAGAAGTAAAGTGCAAGAACTCTAGTGTGTATGTCCACTATTTTGCTGCCTTTGTTATTCCAGTGGGCTGTCTCTGTGCTCTGTATTTAAACAGAAATTAGGTTGTTTTGTCAAACAATTTTGCAGCTGTAGCTATCAAGTAAAACAGATGCTGGATTTGAATGCTTGTGTGTCAGACTTCTTGTCCATTTTTATCAAAAGTAAGCTTACATAGGAAGACTATAACTTAACAACATTGCAGCTTCAATTTCAGTCATCAGTTAAGTAGTTTACGGATCCTACCAGTGTGCCAACGATGTTTTTTTTATTTGTTTCAATTGTTCTACCTTGTACATAATTTAAAATTCATGCACATAATTTTTTCATTACTTTTTTGGCAATATCAAAATCACAATTCAAAGCAGTACGTTGTAAAATATGCAAGAGCAAGTGTTTACACCAGCCATAGCTGTTAGTGTATGTACAAATGACGATGCATTTAGGCATGTCAGTAACACTGCTATTTTTATGCAGCTGCCATAAAAAAACTCAGCAAAAGTGTTATGTCATTCACTGCATTGTATTTTGAAACAAACTAGGCTAAAATAATAAGAAATATATAGACATTTCAATTTTTAAAAAAGTACAAACAGGCACAAAATGCCACAAACATAAGCTACTGATCTTTGATTGTTGATACATGGAAAATATTTAGAAAACTCTGCTATAGAAAGTGTAGTGTTAGTGTTACAGGGTGTCTACAACTCCTGGAATTTGAAAACCCTCCTGGAAATCTCCTGGAATTTAAATGGTCCTCCTGGAAATTTTTGTGTAATGATCGAAAATTTTATTTTATGGTTAATGGCTTTACTACATGATGATGTGGCATT
>Ga0209149_1002481_pt1 | contig 10378 bp, 8 predicted proteins | sample WorMetTyACAVOLI2_FD_187423 | JGI IMG/M metagenome (GOLD analysis project Ga0209149, IMG submission 187423) | Marine gutless worms symbiont microbial communities from Max Planck institute for Marine Microbiology, Germany - Olavius algarvensis... ...
TATAAGCGTACAGATCTATTATTATTATTATTTAAAATTTTATACATTCTCTATTAATAACCACCCATCATCATCATACACATATTGTGCTGTACTGTTCAGCATGTTTTGCAATCGCCAAAGTGAACGTGTGTAAAACTGATGGTGTCAATCAGTGGCGCTAGCAAATGTTGCTAGACACCAGTTGATTTGAGATGTTGAGGTGCAGTGGATATCAGAGCAACCTGTCCTCACATGACAATTCGAGCACGGCTTCTTTCTGTTCGGGCACATCGCATAAATCGGCATTATCATCGCACACATGGGTATTAATGCCGATGCCAAGACTTCAACTGCATCTCAGTGGAAAACTGGAAGAGACCACCTGGATGTCTTGGGATTACATGGATGAAGATCGTCCTAAACGAACTGAAGTTCCACAACCTCACATTACACGGCCCAGAATCGACCACTCTGGAGTCTACGGGCTATGAGTGGTGATACACACCCATAGTGGTGCAAGCCAGAAACGATGAAGATCACTATCATCATACACAACTGTTTGCCATTTGTATCAAGTCGGCTATGTCTTACAGTGCAGAGCCCACCCCTGTCTTACTCTTGTCATTTTCCTTCTGTGCAACACAACAAAAATCATAAAACACATACTTAGGGACAAATCCCAGCACAGATCTTACCTGGTTGACCACTTCAAAGTAGACCGCCAGAGTGGAGTTTGGATACAGTGAGCACATACGCCACTGTGTCGTACTGCCGATGCCCAGCTCCGTTTCTGACATGCTCGGACCTTTCACATTTAACGAAATGCACGAACCGATGCAGCCTTGCACCTTCAGTTCTCGTGACGTCTATCATATATGCACACAACCAAATAACATAATATTTTGTTAGACCATCAAGACGACTACAGGAAACAGAATATTTTTATGAGTAATCTTAAACCAAAAAAAAACTGAAATTATAAGTACAACATTATGCGCATTTATGATGATGAACAATGTCTAGACAATATTTGGCATATTATTACCTTAACTTCAACATTGCCGCTGAACGCCATGCGGAACTCATTCTTTACGTCCTTGGAGAAGACTCGCTGAAACGTCTGTTTGAACAAAGATGTGTTAAATGAATCTCCCATCACCATGTGACCTCTACACACACACAGTCACACGACCTCAACTCTTCTCACTGAGGATCTGACCCTTCAATAGTCCTATGCAGGCCCTGACAGCTGTAGAACCCAATCCATTTCCTGGCCAAATGGCACAAAAGGCGATGTGAACCGGGCTTTAGTTTCGTCGGGTATAGTTTTGATCATGTCTTCTCAGTAGTTTTCACTGACTGTTGTCTAGGTTTTAGTTGTGTTGTCATTTGGTTATAGTTACAATTGGTTTTGCTAGTATCAGCCATGTGACTGGTTTGGAAGACTAGTTTTTTCATTAGTCACATGATCGGCTGGGAAGATCATCTCCGAAATTACCTATACTGTGTCGAGTATATACTACTATACCACAGCATACCTGACCCTTCAATGAATAGCAATATTTTGTCAGTATTTCATGTCATATACTTGCTTAGCTGTCTTGCACATTTGTGCCACATGGCAGTATGGTATAGTAGGGTTTAATGTCCCACTGGACACATTATAGGTCATTTCGGAGATGATTGTCTCAGCCAATCACTTGACTGCTATTAGCAAAACTACAACCAAGTGACAACACAAAAACTTGAACAATAACGAATGAAAATTACTAACATAGCAAAACTAAACATAATGAAACCGAAGATTAGTTACGTCGCCTTTTACGCCATCCAGCCAGGAGATGGATCAGGCCTAACATACACCTCCCAGTGCCGGCATGGGCTGCCATGTAGCAGATAATATGAAGTCGGTACACCGGCCCTTAGTGGACAGATTGTTACAGTGTTGCATTTGATACAGCAATAAAAACCCAGTACCCTTCTTGCTTTTCCAAATGTAACAATTCACATTATAGTATCACTGGCCAGCATACCATACCGTTCTACACTGTGTTCCAAAAAAACATGTGACTACGTCTTCGATGATTTGTCCAGCAACCAGGCAGCAGTAGACTGCGTTCGTCGCAGTCAGGTGGACAAGCCAAAAGGCACCGATCAGCTCGTGAGATTTCGCATAAAACTGCTATTCTCTGTTCAAGTGTGCACAGGAATATTCACTGTGATCTCCAGCTCAAATGCTTCAAACGACGTTGTGCTCAGCTGTTGTCTGTAGCCAATCGCATCTCCCATCTCACTCACTGATAAACAACGTTATCGTCTGCAATAAATCTTGTTACTGTTCTATTATAAACCGTAAGTTGAATAATAAATAAGTAAAATAATATGGTGATAGTTTTGCGGTTAATATCCTAGTATTGTAGCATTGAGAAAATCAGCAATTTAAGGCTAAATTCACGATATTTCAGGTTTTGACAGTTTCCCAATATAAAGTAGCTGCATTAAATAGGTGTGGTGGGAAACTAAAAATACCTGTCGATGGCCTATACTCTCGTTAATAAGTGTGCCAAAAATCTTTGCGAACGGGCAGTTCTACTTCAACTTATCATCGAAAACGTGGTCACATGTCTTTTTTGGAACACAGTGTATACTGGTCCCTTATTTTCGGGCATTTCTGAGGGTCGGGTCTGGTCCGGTCTGTCCCTCAAAATGATCAGAGACCTCAAGTAAAGACCAAATGTTCATTGCACATTGCACTATCACACGGCACATGTTGGAAGTTGAAAGATCGAGGTCAATGTAAAATGATTAAATCATTTTTGGCCATAATTCCACCACAAACAGTCCGACTTACATCAAGGAAAGACCAAAATGTTGCTCCATAGTCCCTCTGTCGCCCAGTGCATGTTGAAGTTCAAACACTAAGTCGAGGACATAGAAATACCGCAGTCATTTTTAGCCATAGTTCCACTGCCAAATGTTCCATAGTGGTCCCTTTATTGCCTGTTACATTCTGGGGACTGGACACAAAAATGCTGTAATCGTTTATCGTCCCTTTAGATGCACACTAAAGGAATAACAGCCACAACCTGACTTCATTCACAATGTCAACACCAAGTTGGCAGGAACTAGAAAACCTCGTCAACTGAACGGGTCCAGAACGATGCCTCTGCCAGGCCTTCAAATGTTACTTGGTCGTTATGTGACGTGACCCTGACCACTGACCTAGCCTCCTGACCCTGAAAGTTGACCATTTCATCCCCTTGCCCCGTGGATCATCTGTGCCAATATGCAGCAAAATCGGTCCATTCATTTTCAAAATATTGTGTTTACTGACGTTGCGGACATCTAATTGCCGCCTACTACTCATTTATCTACCGCAAAAGGATTAAAGGCTGAGCTGGCATGGTTGGCTGCCTTATAGCGGACAGTTCACGAACAAAAGTGGTCACCCGTCTGCTGCACGTCGAGTGCAGGACACGGATCACACGGATCACCTCACATCTGCCTGTGAGAATGCAACAGCATGACTAACCCAGTTGATGATGGCAGGAACTTCATCTCGTGAAGTCCCGTCTGATCCAGAGCACACGAGTAGATGTCAACAACATGACCGTTGTTTGCTGCTCGACCAGCCAACGCCTCATAGTGCTACAAGATAAATACACAGCTAAAGATAACACATTAATTAACATCAAGGACGTCAGTATTTGTCTCGGTATGGCATAGTTGGGTTTAACCCTTTAATGGGCACATCGAAACCGCACAGCAACGAACCCTATTCAGCAATATGGTGATTGGTACACTGGCCGTTAATGGGTGGGCTTTTACATTTGGTAAAGCGAGGAGGGGCCTTGGCGATCTGGGTCCCCGCCCAGTCCACTCCTTGCGGTACCAAATGTAACAGCCCACCCATCAATGGCTAGTGTACCAACTTCATTTTATTTGACATGGCACTAGAATTAAGGTCCCCATTTAAGGGTTAACATCCCACTGAGTGTTTTCTAGTTTTTATCACGCATTAGCACAGCAATGCTGATGCATGATATTGATTATGACTATTATTATTTTTACTGATACAGCAATCCTGTATGTCCATCTGTCTGTCATGTTCCAATATTGTATCATTTCCAATGACACTGAATGACCCCTTATCAAGATTTCAAGGTCATGACATTAAGTGATGCTGAAAATCAGATAAAAATATGGTGATTAACTGCTAGGGAATGCGAACAGAAAACCATACCCACGCTCTCGAATGGTACCAAATATAATGATCCTGAGTGACCTTTGAAGGTGATTTCAGTACTGATGTTACTTTGTGTCCAGCTGACACGCGATCTGTTAGCGATAGCTAAGTTTCTTGTTTTCTTCTGCAGGCGATATTCTATCACCATCACTTATACACCGTGAGCCATAAAAAACGTGCCACTCGATATTCAGTCGTAACTTTGACATATGTTGACGGATTTTTTAAGTTCTTTCACTGTTGAAAATTTGCCACGAGATCTGTGTTATATTTCCCATCACACCTACAACGTGTCACTACACTACCTTGTGAAAAACATATCAAAAATAGCAAAATTGTAACATGTCAAACACAATACCATCATTTTGCCTTATTGTTGACAAAATTAACCAAATAAATTTAATTGTGTGAGTACTCTTGAGTCGCAGTAAATGCTAAAATGTCCCCCTTTGTCTCTGATGTATGCATGGAAACATTTGCGATGCTCATCAAGTTCATGACGTTAGTGAACTGAAACAGCATCGGACAAAAGTCTGGTATGGCTAGGGACAGAGTGTAGTCGACAATACAATAGATGAGTGGCACAAATGTTTCTGGGCATGTTTTCATGCCAAAGGAGGGCAGTTTGAGCATTTAGTATGACTCAAGAGCACACATATGCTAATGTTTAGAAACAAATCTATGACACTACTGACATCATTCATCAATAATTAATCACAATAACGGCATGAAATGCACTTAGCTAAATTTTTGAGGTTAATTAGTGAGAATTTTATACTACGTAGACAGTGTTAAAAGTAACCAACGAAACTAAATACATATACAATGCTACCCTAATTATGATGCATGCTATGCAGCGACACTTGCAAATGGACAAAAGTAGCCATATCTTTTTTTTGTGAGATTTCTATCTTAACACATTCAGTGCCAGGCCTAAAATTTTGTAAAGGCAGCAGCACAAAGCATAGGTATAATGAATAGACCAGGAGAACTGTTCCTGCAGGGTCTGCAGTGCATTGAAGAAGCTATATACATAGGACGTGTTAACACATCCCTGGACTGTACGATAATGTATTATGGGACGTGTTAAAACACGTCCCTGTTACTGAATGTGTTAATACCTTCATAGCTTTCTTCATGTACTTGCACGAATCTTTCTCAATGTCGTGATGCGATCGAATCGGATGCTTCAGCTCATCGTCGACGACCATGCCAGGACCTTGTGTACAAGCTCCGCCCACAAACAGCATGACGCGAGCACCAGTGTTTGGATACGTGCACTGTACAACAAGTCACACGAGATACAAATTACACAATCACCAGCATACACAGCACAATACTGACAATTGTCACATGGCAACTACATTACAATACGATACTGTCTATTCAACGTCCAGTAAAAAGCTGACGTGTAGCCCGCTTAGTCCACCACACAGAAAAAAAATAAAAAATAAAGGAAAAAAAACGAACTAAAATACACCGCGAAGCACTATAAGTCCGGTCCAGTGCCGTGAAGGTCCGGTCCCGTGATTCCACTGTGCTTGCTTTATAAATAATAAATAATGATGATTCCAAGACAATGTTTATGGTGCTGTCATCATGGTAGAGACATTGAGAGAGTTCACCCAGTTCATTTGATAAATGTAGAATGGCGCCAAGCGGCCACCAACCCAAGACCAAGTCAGATGACTTAGGCTGTGAGTCCACCTGTACAGGCTGCCAGAGTCTACACCCACCATCACTATTTATTATTATTACTCAGCCGGAAAGCTGATATTCATTTTACCGTCCCACGGAGGGTAGAAGGCTAAATCAACCTAGTTGGTTGGTTAATTACCGAGATGGTTTACCTGCCCACAGATGGTCACCCATCCTGGTGCTAACCAGGTCTGACGTAGCGCAACTACGTTGATCGAGGCCAACACGTTACCACTAAGCCATATCGCTGACCGATACACTATGATACAAGAGATCTACTTCTGCCACAATGACAGAGCACATCAAACGCAGAGTTTACGACAACTTCTTGCACTACTATTTTGTCATGTTTACTGTATCCCACAAATCATTCCCACAACCGCCTGCTGGCAGTTGGCACTTTCAAGCCTGCCTTCATGGATTACTCGACCAGATCCAGACGTTTTATGCTCATCGGTCTATTTTTCGTAGTTTAGTTCGCAGATTGGCTAGCAGAGGCATTAAGTTCTCAGGCTTTCTGTTTATTTGCCTGTTACCAAACTTAAAACACGGTATTCTGAAAACGAATGAACCGATTTTGCAACAAATTGCCACCAGTAGTCCACAGGGGAAGGGCGTGAAACGTCAACTTTGGGTGTCAGGAGGTCAAATGTCAAGGTCACACCGAAGTGTTTTATCATTCACCGGACAACCATTGTTGTGTACAACTGATTTAACTGGATTTGCGAAATAATATGAGAATTACGCTAATGTTCTGTCCGCTGCACTAGACTAGAACTATAATTGAATTTTAAAACAGCTGAGCACTGCAGCCCCCGGCTTCACGGTAGTTTTTTAGGTACGAAAGGCTGGACAGCACTGACCAAAAAATGATCAGCACTGATGGATGACACTGACACAGATGAATTTATAACAGCAATGAACAAACCTCAAGGAGGCCGATAGCGATGGACAGAGCTGTGCCAGTGCAGCGCAGTGGTCGTTTGCCCTGTGCAACTGGCCACGGGTCATGCTGCAGTTCTCCAAGCAAGTCCGTCAGTATCATGTCACACTTGTGCACAGGCTGCAGGAACCTACGTTCAACACACATTCACAGTCCGACGGTCAACGTCGTCTAACAAAATAAAAGTACACACCTAACAAAGCCTGCAACAAAGCATGTGCTTTTCATTTTCCTGTGATACTTTACATATCACTGATATCAAGACAGTTTATGTATTTAGGAAGTGTGATCACAGAAGACTGCAAATGTCACGAGGAAGTAAAATGTTGAATAGCCATTGGAAAAGAAGCATTCAGTAAACGAGGACAGGAAATCCACAAATCAATAGGAAAGAAAGACAGGAAAGATGAAGTTGGAGTTAAAAAAAGAAGAATAGTAAAAACTCTGATTTGGCATACGGTATTGTATGCCGCAGAAACATGGACATTGAGGAAAGTGGACAATCAATGACTGGAATTGTTTAAAATGTGGATTAGGAGAAGGTTAATGAAAATCAGTTGGACTGAGCACCAATCCAATCAAGAGGTTTTGAACATGGTGGATGAATAAAGAAGCTTGATGAACACCATACGACAAAGATGGAAAAACTGGTTAGGTCATGTATTGAGAAGTGAATCCCTTTTGCACACAGTCTTAGAAGGCAGAATGGAAGAAACAAGAACTCGTGGGAGACAGAGTGATACGATGATAGACTGGATGAAGATCAACAACATGAAAACAGAAATATGAAGATATAAAGAAAAGAGCTCATGATAGAGAAGACTGGTGTCATTGAAGGCCTGGACCTGCCTGAAAAGGCAGAGCTCTCAAGACAGACAGAGAGATAGCATTCAACAGCAATGGGCCGACGACGTCTACCTGCAAATGGAACACAAATATATTTAAAAAATGTAACAAACAAAAGGTGCGTTAAAATTGCAATTAAGGCACAATTTAAAAAACGATCGTGTGATTAACACAATTAAAAATTAATTGCTTAACAGCTCTAAACTACAGTATGCTGTAAAAAAAGTAAAGACAAAACATGGAATGAACCTGTTGGCAGGCAGCTGTTGCTGAGTCTGAGGCACACCTCCCTGTGGATGAGGAGCATGTGCTGAATGAACAGGGACACCTGCTGCAGCTCGACCAATTCCTAGCAGCTCCTAGCACATTAAATGACAGACCACCCATAAGCATGCTATAACAGCCAACAAGTGGGTGCAGCAGTGTCACTTGATAAATATGGCTCTATTGCTCTGTATACTTAAAATCACAAATTAACAAAATGTCAATCAAAAATAAACCTGAATCTGTTTGGCATTCAAGTCCTTGGTGCCACGGAAGACGTAGCTCTTGGAGAATCCTTCACAGCCCAACTCGTGGACCTGAACCATCTTGCCGAACGTTATGAGACCGACGAGAGCATTCGGCGGCAACAGACTCAACGACATCTGCAGCGACTCCTGATAGACAGCAGCTCGCATGTAACAACAACTGTTCACCAGTATGTGTCGATGTTTACAGAAACAACACAAATCATTTGAAACAGTTATTCTGGAAGCACTATGCATTTCAGTCAATTACCTAACTGACGTCGACAAAACTGAATGGTATTGTGTCTGGTATAACAAAACAAATGCCACTCAAAATCTATTAGAAGCATATAACTGTGGATTCCTGTACACTCCATGACCTAACTATGTGTCAAGTGAGATGCTAAATCCTACTCAAGTGCTCACACACTCACCATTTATACAGCACACCATAAATGAAGGACAATTTATTATATCTATAAGAATGGCAAAGGTCTACTGACCCCATGGTCCTACTAGTGTTAACACTGCGGTCTACATTTGAAAGCTGTTTAAAATTCGACCACAATATTTTAAACTGTAAAAACTCTTACGATGAAGTTAAACATGCACATTTACTCTGCCAAGACTGTTACGTTATGTTTTCTTTCGTTCTGTCATTCTGTCTGCGAGCAGTACCGGTATAACTCACGATCGCGGCAACGCATGTCGACCCAAACATGATAGGCATGGGCAACGGGTGACCCTCTAAAGGTGACTAATTTTTGGAGTTGATCCAGTTGTGAATTCTGGTTCACTTTGTCATTTTATCCACCACTGCAGAATGCGGGATTTTAGATTTCTTTCCATTTCTCACACAGTCAACACCAATTTAAAAAAAAAACCCGCAAAACGACTGATACTGATGAGGCAATAAATCCACATTTTGGGAGCGATCTGCAGACATCTGGATCCATCTGGATCTGGATCCAGATCAGGATTAATCCGGAAACCCGGATTCAAATCCCAGCTAACTTTCAGTTGACATTTCGGCCTTGGCTGCGTTTTCACACTTTGAGAGCTCTTGTTTACACTGTTTCATTTGCTCTGATTCACCCAACTGCAAAGCAGTGTTATGCTTTTCCGCAGCAATGAAGCAGTTTTGGCTGGATAACCTTCCTATGCCACTTATCACTCACACTGGTCTCACAGGGAACTGCATCCAAGCGAGCAAAGCACAGCCGCTGTCTGCCATTCCTCACATCATGTACAGTAAGCAACACTGGCTACACAAGACCGATACTCGTTTGCATTTAGCTGCAATTTATGTAAAGTTTCAAATGACTGAAACAACCTTGATGGCTTGCAGGTCATCGTTATCGAGACAAGTGTCAAGAACCAGCAGGTAGACTGGTGGGTGATTCTGTGCTCTCTGTAACACGACCACACAAACACGGCATTGTAAAATCACTGGATGCACAAACAACATCGACAAGCTCTATTCAGATAAGTATTACAATTGTCATAATGTGTAAATAATATTCTATTGAAAATAGACGATATTCAACAAGTGACTATCTCAACAAAATACCTACTCAAAATTCAACAAAAAATCATATATGATTGCCGTCAATATGTTACGCCCAATCTGTGAAACTGCTCACTTCACAAGACACAATAATGAAACACCTACTGTGAGTGTGTACTCCAGCGTAGAAAACTGTGGAATCAGCTCGGCTGGCTGATGCTGTTCAGATATGGCAGCGTACTGCGGAGGAAACTTAACACCATAACATCACACATAAAATAATGCTTTCAACGTATCAGAAAAACATCACATTAGCAAAGTACAGGAATTTGTTGACACGTTATAAACTTTGCTGCTGATGTTTCTTTTAAAAGAAACATGTCTGATATTTTACAAGATTTTATATGCAACAAAATCTGTTCCCACGTGTCAGAAGTTTTAGATGCATGCCAAAAACATTAGGGATGCTAAACAAAAATTAGTCCCATGCGGGACTGACGGTCGACTTCTCTTGAATGCATAGGCGTAGGAGGCGGGGGAGGAGGGGAGGCTATAATTTGGGACCGCCGTTTACAGGTATGCCATTTTGCATGTTCATCCGTCTATTGTAGTTTATATTTCATTAATTTTTTGTTTGATTCTGTGTG
>Ga0209149_1002482_pt1 | contig 10377 bp, 7 predicted proteins | sample WorMetTyACAVOLI2_FD_187423 | JGI IMG/M metagenome (GOLD analysis project Ga0209149, IMG submission 187423) | Marine gutless worms symbiont microbial communities from Max Planck institute for Marine Microbiology, Germany - Olavius algarvensis... ...
AAACTGACAAGGATCTTCACCTCCCGAGCGGTACACTTAAGGCGTCGGAGACTGCTCGCAACCTCGGTGTCATTATCGACCAGCAGCTGACGTTTGACGCGCACGCTCGCGCTTGCTCGAGGACGTGCTTCTATCATCTCCGTCGCATTCGACAAATCAGACGGTTTGTTGATGATCGGTCACTGCGGCTACTGGTTCACGCGTTTATCACGTCACGTCTGGACTACTGCAACGGTCTGTTTGCGAACTGCAGCGTGGCCGTTCGTCAACGGCTGCAACGAATTCAGAACAGCGCCGCTCGTTTGGTCTGCTCAGAACCAGCCTGCAGCCACGCTGCACTCGTTACACTGGTTGCCGGTTGCCAGACGTATAAAATATAAATTATGCGTCCTGATGTTTGATGTTTACCATGGCACGGCGCCCGTGTACATGACTGATTTGTGCAGCCGCTGTAGCGACGATCATCTACTATCATCAGCTGGTGGTAATTTCCTTGTACGGCAGACAAGGACACGCTTCGCCAACAGTTCGTTCACCGTCGCGGGACCTGCTGCTTGGAACTCGCTTCCTGCTCACATCCGGACGATTAATTCACACTCTGCGTTCTGCCGTCATCTAAAAACTTACTTGTTTACTATTCCTGATTGACTTAGACTGTAGGCCTAGGCTATATCTACATGTACACTTAACTTGCTGGCTAAGTGTTTACTTAATTGTATTTTATTGTTTTTTTTTAAATTATAAACAGTGTCACTGTAAGGGGCTACTGAGCACCGGTTGAGCGGCGCCATAGCAAGTCTGTGATGATATGATATGTACTTTGTATGTGTGAGAGAGAGGAGATTGTAATTTATGCGTTTATTAATTTTTAGCCAGTGTAAATTAAATAAAAAGATTTAAGAATAGGTGTAGTATGAGAAAATTTAGGGGCTTTGACAACGGCACGGGCAAGAGAGTTTGGAATAAGTTGAAGACGATTCAGCTGAGATTTAGGGAGACTGAAGTAGAGTGAATTACAGTAACCAAGCTTGGAGTGGAGTATTGAAGTGGCGATGGTACTGTTTTGAAGTCAAGGTAGGGACGGATACAACGAAGTTCACGAATATGAGAATAGCAGGATTTTGTCACAGCAGAAATTTGATTTGAGAATGCTAGTTCATCAAAAATAAAATCGAGCTTGCGAGCTGAATGAGTCATGTTAAGTGAGCAGTCATGTAATTTAGCAAGCTATTGTTTAAGACCAATGAGGAGAAATTCAAAGTACTGCTGACTAACGCCACCTAGCGAACATGGGCAAGGTGTGTTGTGTCTGGCAACACAGCTTTTAATGTTGTCTTGATTGTTAACTAAAACATTTAGGCCTAATGACTGTTAACTGCTCTGATAATGAACTGCCGTCTAATTCACACTTATACTGACTACGCATGGAGTTTTGCATTATGGTAATAAACTTACGGTAGGTTTAACTGTTTTGTATTTGTTGTAAACTGTGCAGGGTGAGCATGAGCAGGCGCTGGAGAACTTCAGCCGGGCATACAACATTTCGCGCAGTCTCAACGACGCGTCGATGTTGCATCTGTCGCGCGTGCTGTATGGTACGGCGCACGCGCACCAGACACTCAACAGCTATGCACAGCTCATCAACAACCCGTCGTCTCGGATCTCTCTCGACAGGCTGCTTGATTGGAAAGATAACCGAGACAAAGACTTTGACAGACCACTCACTCCCGCACGAGGTTCTCCATTTTCTGTAGTCTGTTGGCCTGTTTACTTCACTCACACGCCATCCCCGTCGCCACGAAACGTACAAGCTGATTATTTTCCCAACTGTCCCAGTGACCTCTACCTTCTTGCCTCCATTTGGCCGCATCTGAGACGTGATATTCGTCTAGAGGAAGGGAACTACATGCATTATTAACAAAACTGTCTCTGTGTACCAGTACAATGGTACGAGCACGATGAGTTCTTACATGTCAGTCGACTGGATTGGGCTTTGATCTTGCTTGATTTAGCTCTCTATCTTCCAAGCGCCTCTGTATGTCCTGTCTTCATTGTGCTATATAGATTTTAATTTTTTTGTTACATTCTCCGCTTTACCTTTTAGCAAGCTGAGCCTGCTGGGATTGTCCTGTGACCTGGTTGACTATTGTCCTTCAATGCTATGACAATGTCTATCAATGCTGAAACGACCTAGGCCTATGTTTTGAGTGGGACATGAAACCATAGCTACTACTGTGACTATACTGTACTACAACAGTACATTCTATAGCAGTTCAATTAACAGTTAAGTTCGTTATGCTAATTGTTTAAACAAAGCAACCTGTTGGCTGAAATGCCTCCACATTTTGTGGGCCCTAACAAAAAAGTGACTTAATTATGACGGTTATTCAGGACATGGACACGTTTTGTTAAGAACATGTAAAAAGTATACTACGTGTTTAAGCAGAATTGCATGTAGGCTATTCAAAGTATTTTACAGAATGTGGGTTTTCAGTTGTTTTTGTTATTCAACGTGAATTCAACTTCCTGTTCGATTTCCACTGTAACTGTTCATTCAGTTGATTTTAAAATGTGTCATCCATTCAAAAACATAAATTTAAAAAAAGATACACACTTACCTATTGTAATTGCTGTTTTGTATTTCATATATAGTTAACTTCGCAGTACCTATGCTGTAGTTTTTAGATGTCGACCCTGAAAATCCTACAATGACCTCTGGAGGTCATTCAAGGTCATCGGCAATATAACTACTATTCGACAGATTGCCCCAAACTTCCTGTTCGATTTCCATTGTAACTGTGTGCATGTTTTGTATCGTTTATGCAACATTCAACATGGAATAATGGTGTGTCTTGAAATTTCGGTTACGAGTCATTTAAAATGGCACCATTCGACAGTATATAGGCCTACAACTTCCTATTTGTCTGCCATTGTATTCATTAAAAATTAGCAAATTTTTGTATAAAACGTCCAGTGTCGCTCCATCAGAATTTCGACGAAATCGAAACAGCAATATTAAATTGGACCATAACGTAACCCTCCAGCAAAGGTTTAACGAAAATTCAGTAAAGCGTCTCAGAGATCTCACTTTCAAATGGATAATGTATTGATCTAAAATTGCAAATTAGTTTTGTATAAAATGCCCCCATCCCCTGATGGTCACCCCGTCGAAGAACCAAAACTAGCATTATCAAATATCACCATCAGTGGGACCATACTGTAAAGATTTGACGAACGTACAGTGCAATTTCTCCGACATCGCGCTTTCAAAAAACCTCTGTACAAAATGCCGCTGTTGAGTGTCCCCTCCCTGTCAGAATTGTGACCAACTCACAAGAGCTGAATGAAATTACACCACAACGTAATGTGAAGATTTTACGAAAGTACAGTGCAGAACCTCCCGAGATCTCACGTCCAAGAAAATATATGTAAATATTAGCAAAACAATGCCTCTTCGAACATCATGTGATCTGGCAGCCATATTTATCTAAAATTCACCTACTATCATCATCATGTATTTGCATTTACAGTAGTGTTATTAACAACTTTCAACTTAAGACAGCATAGATTTTGTGCTGTACGAATGTATTCAGTTGCACTTCATTAATGATCTAGTAACGATGTGTAGTTGAATCACTGGCTGATGAAGAGGAAGTGATGCCAACAACGTCTGCAGAGACTGCTGATACGTTCAATGAATCACAAGATGGTGACGACCAAGATTCATTATAGACATGCACTACACATGTCCACCACATCTCTTACTGACAACAGATGATCCAGTCGTCAATGAAGTCAAGATTAACTGTTTTTTGTTGGCATCCAACCATGCAACAGTATTAATATTTTATATCAATCATGTCATATAATTTTCATTATGCACTAATCATGTACGTAATAATATATGTATAGGGTGAGTGAAAACTTTACCACATTGTTCTTGCCACATTATTTCTTGTCAGTACGTAAATTAATCACGTGACTATCTTGAGAATGTTCTATTTAACAGTGTTATTTATATAAACAGTGACAGTTTATTATTTATATAAAGTGTGACAGTAATGCACAGGTGGCCTGGCTTATCATCAGGGGCGTCATACTCATACATGTAATAAAGTAGCAAAACTGTCAGTATGGAAAAGAATAATATGCTGTACAGAAACGGATTTCCGGCTTTTCTTAAAAACTGGATAGCAACAAACATCATAACAAAAACAAATGACGAAAAATCAATCAATCAATCAATCAATCAATCATGTTCTTAACATCCTTACATCCCGGGGGTCGGATAGTAGTTAAATACAGCAGCTGTAATAGACAAAAACAACAATAACAAACAAAGCTAAAACAAACAATATAGGCCTATGTACATGTGCTGGGGAGGTATGTGTGAAGTAGAATAGCTAGGAGTCACTTTGTTGACTGGTAGTGATGTAGGCCAAAATTATAAATGAACAGTTATTTTTTGGTGGATAAAACGAGTCTTGGAAAGGGAGTGGTACATGTCAGCCTAGTGGTAACAGAGGTATCTCGCGCAGGCGGGATAAGATGGCAAAGACAGGAGTTTGGTTTGCAAATGCCATGAAAGAACAATTTTAAAATATTATTACGTCTAGTCTCTAATGCTTCAAGTTCAGTGAAAAGTAGAACATTAGAGTAGGACATGCCACGGGTAACGTTAAAAATTATATGTATAGCTCTTTTTTTAACTGATGCCAGCTTCTGAGCCTGTGTGCTATTGATGACTGATGCCAGACCGGTGCAGCGTATTCTAGAACTTGTTGGATTGCTGCAGTGTAAAAATGAAGCTGGTTTTTTGCTCTCTTAAGCTGCTTCAAGAAATAGAGCCATTTGCCAGCTTTTGAGGTAATATTATTAATGTGTTCTGGCGACAGCAGAGATTTGTGTCAAGGTGGATTCCTAGTAAAAATATATAACTTGCCGGCTACTGCCATGACCAGATAAACAAGGTGGCTCAAAATACCCCACCCCCAGAATAAAAATACTAGTGTGTTCATGATCATGGGTAAAGATTTTGCAACAATTTTCAGATTTAAATGCCATAAAAAATTTAACTCAAATTGCTTGTTTACTATCCAAGTTTACCTGTTAAAATGTAAACCATTTTCTAAAGTTTACAATTAATGGTATTTATCCTTTTCAGCTGAGCATTACTATGTTATGTTCGGCTTCTGGCATCGCAATTCCGTCTGTCATCTGTCTGTATGTCTGTGACTTTGGTGTTCCTTACTCAAGGGACTGAACTTTCCCGCAATATTTTTGCACCATATTGTAGCCAAGCCATCTGGCTCAGCTGTGAAGAAAACAGGGCGAAAACATTCACAAATGTATTTCCCCAGGGGGTTGTTATGAACAAGGGTGGTATGAAAAAGTTGCGATTTTCGACCTGTATCTCCCTTATGTCATAAATGATATGGCCATAGTTATAATGTAAGATGAACAGGTAACCATACGTGATCTATCGAATGGTGTCACCTGCAATTACCTCGAATGACCGACCCCTAAAGGTCACGACATTCTTCAACGTCAAATAACTCAACATTTTTCAATTGGCAATGTACACCTGTCTGCAAAACTCATAAACTGACATTCTTAGCTTTAAGGTACCTAACTTGACTCCAGTTGTGCTCAGTTTGATGCTAAGTTGTCCTATAAATTTGAAATAAAATTCTAAGTGGCTGCTAATATACAGTAGTGGTATAGCCTGGAGAAGGGAGTTGTTTCTGACCACTTTATATGTATTATCTTTTCAAGCAAAAGCACATAGTTCATCAGTTTCTGTTTTACAAAAATGCCAGAGCTACCAGATGCTTTCCATAATTTGTAATTTTCACTTGATTTTGGTATTAGCAAAACCAAATCTATAGCAATCATGAGCTAAGCTCAACCCCCACAAAACCCAACACAAAACAACAATAGCTCTGATTTAGTTTATGACAAACAGCTGTGCTTTAAGCTAAATACTCTGTAACTCTGCTTGTTCTCATTACCTCCGACAAAGGAGGAGGTAAATATTTTTGTCCGTGTTCATTTGTCTGTCTGTCTGTTAGCAAGATTACTCGAAAATGCATGCATGTATTTCGATGAAATGTTGCGTGTCAACAGACGTTGGGACATGGACGATCTGATTAACTTCTGAGCCCGATCTGGATTATAGTCCAAATGCCGGAACCAGATTGCTTTCTCCTATATCGCATAAGAGCTTCTATGCGGAAAATCCCACGTATAGGTATTGGCGGCCCGGCTGCAGTGAGGTGTGGTTTTAAAATGGTTTATTCATCAAGCCATCGGAACACCTTTGTCAGAGGTACATGCGCTCAAATGAGTGCCCTTCTAGTTACAATAATTAGTATTAGCATCACTGTTATGTTCTTGATATTGCTTTTTTACTACAAAAAAGATCAAAAGTCCATTACAAATTATTTAGTTTGACAACAGTTTATCAAGTATGTAAACAACGCTTTAAAAAGTCGAGACACGCAGTCATATAAGTTTCTCTGTGTGCCATAAGATGCGCAACGTGTGTCGAGTCATCCCAGCGCTGTGCTAGAACAAACACACCTCGACTGCGCCGCACTGCAATCATCTTCTCAACCTCTTCGTATGGAACCAAAGTATCCACCACTGAGTAAAGGTACAAATGAGGGCAGACGGCCGGATCTTCACACATAAATTCCCAGTAATCATCCGCTGGAATCCACGAAAATGGAATGCACTCAGCACATCGAGATACGATTGCTAGAACAACGACCCATACAAGCAGACACGCTGCTAGAAAATACTTCACGAAGAATGACTGACTGCAGGTGCTCAGGAAAACACGCATACCGCGACAAAAGTCACGAGTTGATGGACAGCTGTCAAAGACAACACCACAAAGTTTAATTGATGCAAATGTGGTGTTGTTGTGAAACAGATCAGACACAAAACGATAAACGCGACATCCTCCATTGCTGAATGTATGCACAAAAACAAGATGATCCTAAACAAAACGCACAGTGCACATCAATCACATATTAAATGCAGTATCACTTACCATCTTCATCAATGAACAGTTACGTTGACAAGACCACGTGACCTCATGAGCATTACACTTATCAGAACACACACATAACAGCAGCGTGAGCATAATAAACTTTCAAACAGCAGTAACGAGAAATAAAATTCTGGTTTGTAAAAAAACATCAGACAATGCAGTAGATTCTGCAGCAAATTAGGCAAGTTAATATCTGCAGCCAATCATTCTAAATAGTTAACGAACATAGCATCATGTTGTATGTGCCCTTAATATTGTCAACTTACAACAAAAATAAAAATTTCAGATACAGTCAATAAGCTGGAAAGTGCAGAAATATTAGCTTGACCACATCGGTACAGACCAAGACCACAATGTGCCAGAACTCACAAGTAGCTCTGCCATGCGATGCTTTGTGTCTTAGCATCAACCGTGTAATACAGTGTAACACCTTGAGTGCAGTCTTTTATTAACTCCGACAAAGTAGGAGTTAAATGCGTTTGCCCGCGTTCGTTTGTCTGTCTGTTAGCAACGTTACTCAAAAACATGTGCTGCATGGATTTGGATGAAATGCTGCATCAGGAAATGGACGAACTGGATTATAGTCCGGATGCCGGAATCGGATTGCTTTCTCTGATATATCGTATGTGCTGCAACACGGAATTTTATTACGTCAGGAAAATCCCATGTACAGGTATTGGGCGCCTGTCGCTGCAGCGACGCGTGGTTTTATTCACTGCGAGCCATGAGAACAACTTTGTCTGAGGTACATGTGCTCCACCGAGTGCCCTTCTAGTTATTGTTACTTTGGCTTCAGATTTACCACTGCGTTACAGTTAAATGCTGCTCTGTTTAGTCTGCTGGTTCGGAGTAACATTGAGGCTTCTTGTCATAAACATTTGGTCGTCGTCTCCCTTGTTAAACAAACGACGCCACTTACCAGATACTAGTGTCACCAACTTGCCATGGTTAGTCACAGCTCAGCGTATTGCACTTGGCAGTTGAACCATTCACAGCACACGATGGAGCCAGATAGTGGCTGAGAGAGACGACGACCAAATGTTTATGAGAAGAAGCCTCAATGTTACTCCGAACCAACAGACTAAACAGAGCAGCATTTAGCAGCAGTAAACTATACCATAGTTTACTACTGTACGGCATGCTATAGAATATTATAGGATTTTCACTGAAGTTTACTATAGTATACTACAGTAATTTTACTACAGTAAACTTCAGTGAAAGTACTATAGTATTTTTTCAATAGTTTACTATAAAATTTTTCGCTAAGGGTTATACAGTGTGGAAGTACCGCAGTCGTAAGAAGAACCATGGCAGCCAGGACATGTTACATCCAGAGGACACAACTATCCAACTATCCAGTCAAAACAGCATTATTTATGATGTGATCATTGCTTCTTTAAAAACAACTTAAGTCAGTTATAACATTTGGCTTACAGGACCTTAACACTTTAACATATGATCGCTTCAGTAAGTGTGCAATCAAAATACACTTGTTTATACAGAAACATAACTTTCATTAACTGCTATATTACTAATTAACCGCTAATTGGTAATTGACATCAGTAAACTTACTTGCAGTTTATGGTCAACTATCAGTTGGAGCAATTGGCCAGCAGCACTTCGCAGTCTATTCAGTCGGAAAAAGACGTCTTCAATTGGTGCAATGTAACATATTGTAATACATCTAAAGCAGAAACAAGAAAATCAGTGCCTGTGCACATCTCACTGCAGAATGACAGGCAGTACTCTATTTCTTCCTTTTCGTAAAGTAAATCTACATGTTGAAATATGAGAAAAGCAAAAATTTTGCAAAAATGTGGCAATATCAAAATGACACAGTTTAAAATAAATATTAAAGAAACATAACAGTACATATGCCTTGTAATACGAAGGCAGATATATACTTGTATCAACATTTCTACTGAAAAGCACACATTCTGCTATGCAAAATCACATATAAGAACAATTGGTCTTACTGACAGCATTTGCAACTTGTCATCTGTTCATTATTAAACTTATGTTAATTTAAAATATCCTACTTTATCCAGTTTTCCCTTAAGTTATTATTATGTATTTAGAGATCATACTACAGATTTTGTCTACTTGTAGCTTTTGTATTTGTTCTGAACTGTTATGTGCAAACATAGGCATACTGGAAAAAGCCGTTCGCCAGGACAGACTTCGTGAGACGAGCCTTTCGTTGTTCTGTGCCAACTGTCTGGAACTCGTTGCCTGAGACAATGATCAGCGCTGACTCACTGTCTGTCTTTAAATCTAGGCTTAAGACGTACTGCTTCCCTAAGGCTTTTGATTAACACCCACGACTGACTTGCCGCCAGTGCCTCTGAAGCTAAGGCCTGAGGCACTTTATAACTCACCAGGTGCGGCTGCACCTAGTCGACGATTCTTCACAAGGTAGTTCGTCATCATTGTCTTCTGTAACAAGTCGTGCAGCCATAGGACTAGAGGACCAACTATAAGTCCATGAAGAAGTCAATCTTCCTTCGTCTCCTTCTCTCCAGGTGGTTTTTGAATGAATTGACTGATGATGCATTCACTTCTTCCTGTGTCAGACTGTTCCAACGATTGACTGCTCGTTGAAATAAGAAGTGATGCCGTAAATCACAACAGTTATGTTTCTTCATCAGTTTCCTTTATGACCCCTGGTAGTACCATTATCAATTCGTGTAAAGAAACGTGTCCAAGAGACAGCTGTGAAACCTTTGATCAGTTTGAAAACTTCTAGCAGGTCGGCTCTGTTTTCTGTTACGACGTTCTTCAAGTGTCCATAGTCCCAACTTGTCTAGTCGTTGCTCATAAGGTAGACTCTTTAACTCAGGAAACATTCGCGAGAATCGGTGCTAGACTTTTTTCTAACAAAGCTTTATCTTTAACATACTGTGGGCTCCAAACTGCTGAGCAATACTCCAAGTGTGGTCTCACAACAGACTTATACAATGGAAGCAAGACTAGGATTTTTAAACTGTATTGTTCTGTTAGTGAGCCCCAGCATTTGGCTGGCCTTACTGTAAGCTTCCTCACATTGCTTCCTAATCTTCAAATCGTTGGACAAGACAACTCCAAAATCTTTTTGAGATGCTACTTCCTCAAGAGGCTGCCCATATAAACTGTATTCAACATCAATACTTCTTTTACCGTAATGTACACCGTTACATTTCTCAACACAAAACGTCATCTGCCACTTTATTATTATTATTTTATTATTATTATTATGGCCTGCCATATACTATATGGCAGGCCATATTGTAACGATGCGAAAGAGGGGGTCGGCGCCATAACTCCCCCAAAACTCAACCGAG
>Ga0209149_1002483_pt1 | contig 10375 bp, 3 predicted proteins | sample WorMetTyACAVOLI2_FD_187423 | JGI IMG/M metagenome (GOLD analysis project Ga0209149, IMG submission 187423) | Marine gutless worms symbiont microbial communities from Max Planck institute for Marine Microbiology, Germany - Olavius algarvensis... ...
TTTGGATGAAATGTTGCGTGTCGACAGATGTCGGGACACGGACGAACTGATTAACTTTTGAGCCCGATCCGGATCATAGTCCGGATGCCGGAACCGGATTGCTTTCTTTCATAGCGTATGCACTGCAACGCGGAATTTTATTACGTCGGGAAAATCCGAATTGGGCGCGTGTAGCAGCAGCAACGAGTGGTTTTGGGTCGTATGCACTGCAACGTGGAATTTATTTTTACGTCGGGAAAATCCCACGTACTGGTATTGGGCGCCGGTCAAAGCAGCGACGCGTGGTTTCGAGGCGTCGAAACACCGTTGTCGGAGGTAAATGCTCTCTACCGAGTGCACTTCTATATACCTATATAATAGTTGATTCTGTCATTCTGTGAACAGGATAACTGACGAACGCGGAAACGGACGTCGACCAAACTTGACAGGCACGGGCAAGGCGTGACCCTCTAGAAGTGGTTGACTTTTGGTGGCGATCCGGATCCGCGTGTGGATTCCGGATCACTTTTTCATTTTCTTCAACATTGCGGAATAGCGGATTTTCGGACATTTGTTAGCATTTCTCATACAAACAACGGCCGATTTGTACTATACTTGGCGAAATGACTGACGCCGACAAGATAATGCGTCCACAACATTTTGATACAGACAAACACCCCCATCCGAGTGAATTCGAATCCCGCATCACTTTCGGTTAAAATTTCGGCGTCGGAAGAGGTTTGCACTCTCTGCGTGTTCTTGTTGTGCATTGTGGTGCTTGTTCAACGAAAGCGTATACCAACACACAACGTCTGAAACCCGGCGAAGAGTGACTCGCTACTATCGAGCAGGGCTGGAAAAAACCTAAGTTTTTTAAACAAAGTGTTTAGGTTTTTCGTTTTTTTTAGATTTTATAGGTTTTTTGTACAAAGACCGAACACGACAGTACGACCCAACAGCACACGAGAAAGAAAAACATCCCATACATGGTACGTACGCCCTTCCCCTTCTCACGGATTATCCTACAGCATACAAAACTACAAGCATCAAGCATCACTTTAACTGAGTATACTAGAAACAGTAGCTGCCTAATATGAGATTTATTTATTAAATTACACCATAAAAATAAAAAACCTAAAAAACCTACATTGGGCTTTTGCGGTTTTTTAGGTTTTTTAAAAATCCTAAAAACCTAGGTTTTTTTTAAACCCACTTCTACATTCCTGCTATCAAGTGGCAAACTCATCCTTATCTGTAGGCCTATGTCACTCATGGCATGGCGGCTACTTTGAGGCTCTTGAGCTTGACGCACGATGGTAGTAAGTAAGTAAGTAAGTAAGTAAAAAGTCGTAAAACCTCTAATGCAGTATTACGTAGGTTACCACAGACAGACAGATAGCCTATGCATCCAATAATTCTTTTCTTTCACGGTTTTATAGGCCTACGGATTTTATTTTTTTTCTGCACAGATAATGTACTATCCGGAAGGTTCGGTTCCGTTTTCCGGACAGCGTCAGATAATTGCGTGCAGCCCGGAAACATTCCGGACACTTGGCAGCCATTATCACCGACCGCCGCTTACAGCTTTTCGCGAATAGAGCTCCAGGGCCGGGGTCGGATCGAGGGTGAGGAAAGTTTACAAAATGGTTGACTTCTCGGGACGCTATGTGAATGTGATTCGATTCAAATACCCCAGTACTTAACTCGAACGATACAAAGCCGATCATGACAAAAAATTACTCGAAATAGCCACCATTAATGGTCGTTCGTGGGTGGTCCTACGACTTCCCCCAACAACTTCAAGATGGCGAGCAGCGGCCATTTTGAATTTCGTAAACAGCTATAGTATCTCCGTACTATAGCTGTTTGCACATAATTTGGTGCAAAGATGCAACACGTAGCAGACGAACAACTGCTTTCAGCTTACAGTGTAGCTGAGAACGTAGCGATGACTATAACTTGTAATATTGGAACATTTTTCTTATTGTTACTTACTTACAGGTATGTATTTATTTATGAAGACTGTTTTTCATGCCATCCTACAGGTAGTCAAGTTATGTCACCACTGAGACAACTGTAGTTTATATTAATATCAATATTAATATTAATATTAAATTGAAACCAATAAATTAATTTAATAAATAGTATTATAGTAAATATATTATATATTAAATATAATATATGTAATAATCTCTGAATCATTTCTTTCGATATACAGCTAGTTGGAGTTCATCTCGCAGCAGTTAGCAGATGTAGTTTGCCTCTAATACACGGGTTTATCTGCAAAACAAAGAAACAAACAACGAAACGCAATCAACAGCAGCTTATAGTTGCATCACTGCTATCGGTACCATACCAGACGCGCTATCAGCATGAATAATCGGTGTCTATTACTAAGAAACAGTTCAATATACAATGATTGTACAATTGATCTGTGAGCAAAGTGACGTACACTCGATTAGCAACTCTGTATCTTCGGACCTAAAGGCGCTATACAAATCTGTTATTATTATTATTATTATTAACAACAGAACACAATTTGATTGATCCAATTATCTCCGACCGTCTCTCGTCAATGGCGACGGATCGGCCGCGACAAACACATAAATTTAGGCCCAGTTAGGTCTTTCGCCCACAGCGTTAGGTCATTCTAAAATGTAATTATAATATAGGCCTAATTAATTAATTAATACAATTAATTATGTATATAATTATATCATTATGTATATAATTATATCATTATAATTATGCAAAATTATATAATAATATAATTAGTACATTGACGCGCGGCTCTCCCACTGTCGTCATGCATGGACTCTCTACACGGGAGCACATAGACGTCAAACCCTGCATCCTAGCTATACTCCCGAAGTCCAGCTCAACTTCCGGGTGCTATTTCCTTGAATTTCCAATGCTCAGATGTCTAAAATAGCCTTAGATTGCGTCATTTTAAATTTACATTTTAAATTTTATAAATTACCCGAAGACGAATATAACCTTAAAGGTATTCTTCTTCATCCACGCCCATCACGCTGAGGATGCTGTTTGCCCAGAGTTTTTCGTTGCTCTACCCTGAAACAGGTTCGTCGGGTCCGCCCTTGTTACAACATTAGCTCTGCTCTCGCAGAGAGGCCGCGCGATTCTTCGTGTCTGCATGTCAGTTAGCTTCAATAGTACAAAACGTCGAGCGCAATCTTCTATTATTCGTTACTTCGGCTTTAGATTTACTGCTGCGTACAACTCAATTCTGTTCTCTTCTCTTCGTCGTGGTCGTCCATGCAGGCTGTGATAAACAAAGTTCACTGATGCGTCGCCGTCTGTGCGGCAAGCTGCACGGCGGACCGTCGCAATTGTTGCTGGCACGTCCAACAGTCATCCATCCGATAGCCATATAGGCTGCGTTGTTTTATTCACCGGTTGATTTCACCGATGCATCAGACTTGCACCAGACTGTTGTTAAATTCATCGGTTGATCTATTGAGAGTGATGAAAATTAAATTTAATCAAGAAAATTGTCAACAGAATGACACGCCGCTCATATTAAAACAAATGTCACGTCGTATGATTGATTCACCAAGGTGTTGTTTTATTTCGTTCATCGGTTGAAAGTTCGATGCATCGATGCACACATCAGTGCGATGCATCGGTGAAATCAACCGATGAATAAAACAACGCAGCCTATGTTGGCCGAGTATCGCAGTTTTTGCCTACCCCACCTGCATTCGATACGATACGATAGTGTGTATTTAACGTGTAGTAAAAAGCTGACGGGTAGCCAGCTTAGTCTACCACACGGAACAAACAAAAAATTAAAATGTGAAACTAAAAATAAAATGATGAGCGTGATAGGTCCGGTCTAGTCCCGTTATCATGGAGGCAGTCCAGTAGGTAAAAGAAGTCTAAAGTGGGCGTTCGACGCTTCCGTTACGTCGGTCCCCGTTGGAATATTGCAATAACGTTTGGTACTACCCGACATTGAAAAAAAATTAGATGTTTATTCGTTTCGACAGAGTCCACGAACGTGACGGACGGACAGACGGACAGACACGCCACGTCGGCATCGGCCGCGCTCACGCACAGCATCGCGCGACAAAATGTACGTGTATAGTGCCTCGAATTGCAAGGCCAGTTTACCTTCGTAATAGTCGCATTTGCCGCAGGATATGTGAGCTTTAGTCGACTTGACTTTCTTGATGACGATACACGTCCCACTAACGTTGTCGCACTGTGATCCGCGTGGACAACAGAAGTGGTTCGTCAACCCAGACTTGCAGCACACCGAGTTCTAGCAACACAATAACGTATTGCTTAATTTTTATGTTATGACTATTTACCACAACAAACCGCAACGGAGCACAACGGACTACGATGGGTTGGGGTTAGGGTTAGGGGGGTAGGGTTAGGGTTGTGGTCCGTGGTGGTCCGTTGCTGTCGGTTGTCGTCCGTTGCTGTCCGTTATGGTCGACTGCGGTCCGTTGTGGTCCATTGTGGTTCGTTGCGGTCCGTTGCTGTCCGTTGTGGTCCATTGCGGTCCACTGTAGTCCGTTGTGGTCCGGTGCTGTACGCTGTGATCTGTTGCGGTCCGTTGTGGTGCTTTGCAGTCCGTTATGGTCGAATGCGGTCCGTTGTCGTCCTTAGTGATCCGTTGCGGTCCGTTGTGGTCCTTTGCAGTCCGTTATGGTCGAATGCGGTCCGTTGTGGTCCATTGTGGTCCGTTGCGGTCCGTTGTTGTCCGTTGCTGTCCGTTGTGGTCCATTGCGGTCCGTTGCGGTCTGTTGTAGTACTTCGCGGTCCGTTGCGGTCCGTTGTTGGCTGTTGTTGTCCGTTGCTGTCCGTGGTTGTGGTCCATTGCGGTCCGTTGTGTTCCGCTGCGGTCTGTTGTAGTCCTCTGCGGTCCGTTGTGGTCCGCTGTGGTTCAGGACTGAATACAGGTTAATAGAGCTTCAGCTTTCCGTGTTTTTGTGTGCTCCAAATATCAGTTGTCAAAAAATACACTCAGTCGTTGACAACAAAACTACTTGGATTATGAACAGTCTTACTCCAAACGGAAACACTGTCTAAAATATGCCACATTTCGACTATTTTTCGCCTCCTGCTAAATTTCAGGGACATTTTAACTACAGCGAAACATCTAACGTAACGTACGAGCTACCAATAATTATCGTTGGGAAAAGATTCGCGAATGTCCATTAACCCTTTATAATGCAGAGGCAATTATAGTGCCACATTGAATAACAATATTATGAAGTTGGTACAGTGGCCGTTGATGGGTGGACTGTTACATTAGGTACAGCGAGGAGGGCTCCGCCCAGGCCCCTCCTCGCTGTACCAAATGTAACATCCCGCCCAACAACGGCCAGTGTACCAATCACCATATTGCTATACCGTTGTTCAGCGGTTTTAATGTGCATATAAAGTAAGTAAGTAAGTAAGTAAGTAAATGATTTATAAAGCGCCGACGTCTATAAAGAATCAGGGCGCGTTGGGAGTGGGTGGTCATTAGGGGTTAGCATAGGCTGACTTAAAATAATGTGTTTTTAAATGCCGGCGAAATGTAGGGATTGATGGAGAATTACGGATACTAGCAGGCAATAAATTCCAGATTTTGGTGCCGAGATTCGAAATGCACGCGAGCCAAATTCAAGGTTGAGTCGTTGACATGCGTCGGAGAAAATTGCTTTGAAAAAAACATTGGTAGGACAGAATGTTACCTGTACTGTTGTACGTGGCCGACAAGTATTAGAAGCACATTAACATATATAAATGACACCTTATCATTGACAGAAGAGCCCTATAGAATGGCGGTACTGAGTCGACTCACTCTTGGCAGTACTGAGTCGACTCACCATACACATGTTCGTATAATAGCGACGTGTCATCGCTGTGACTATAGACCTACTGTCATTCAGCGTTTACGTGAATAAATTAACATAAATAATTAAGTGAGTCAGTGAAATAATGATGGAATTGAAGTCATGATTAATTAAACGCGTAAATCTTTAAATTACCATAAACGAAACAATCAGTGAGTTCAACATAAGAACGAAAAGTTGGTCGGTACAAGACTGACGCAATGCTCCCCCACACTACATTTCGGCTCCCATGGCGGGACCCCTGGGGCGATCGCCACCAAAATTGGAGACACATTGCCCAGGAGAGACCTCATTCCCTGTACAAAAATAAGCCAATTCAGTTCAGCAGTTTCGGAAAAAGCGCGTTAATATCCCCCTTCATTATTATATCACGCGGGAGATAAAACGATTGAGAGGCTGCCTGCTAGAAAGTGACAGTATAGTATGACTTAACTGGCACTTTAGCTTAACAGAATTCTTTATTCTGCATTCTTTACTTACGCTTGGGCAGCAAGCGCATGTCTCTGCGCAGCCGAAGCTTTCGGAGTTGCAGTCGGCGCATGCGCAACACTTGTAGCCTCTCTTCTCGCAGATGTTGTGTGCTTTGCACACAGGACCTGGAGGATCGATAGGGGGGTAGATGCCTCCTGGTTTACCATAATCGTACTTGTCCGGTTTGTCATAGTCGTGTTTGTCCGGTGTGCCATAATCGTACTTGCCTGGTTTGCCATAGTCGTGTATGTCCGGTTTGCCATAATCGTACTTGCCCGGTTTGCCATAGTCGTGTATGTCCGGTTTGCCATAATCGTACTTGCCCGGTTTGCCATAGTCGTCCGGTTTGTGATCGTAATCTGGTGCCTCATAATCCGGCGTGTGTGAGTATTCAGGCTCTGGTTGGGGATATGTATTATGTTCGGGTGCATATTGATCATGTTCCGAAGTATACTGGTTATGTTCCGACTCATATATATCTGGTTTATATCCATATTTGTCGGGTGGATTCACTGGATCTGGTGGATCTAAAGACTGTCTCATATTCTTCTCTGGCTTCACATCAACAGTGGTCTCTGCTGTCTCATCTGCGTCCGTCTTCTCTGCTGTAACATCTGCAACTTCCACAAATGTATGACAACGATAGTTATATTATTGTATTGAATTACAATATACTGCATTACACGTACGTCACAATACATTACCTTAAAGGTAAAGGATCTGGACACCTGTTATAGCGCCGCTTACAGGAGTCAGACTCGCGACCAGCAGCGCTTTACAATCTCGCAAGTGGCAGCTGATTGGCATGAGCCAATGGGGCCTCAGCGCATTATGTGGCCATCCATTGCCCGCGCTAACGGACAATTGGACCCACGGTGCAGCTAGCAGACACACCATCGCCCCAATCAGCCACACTAGGCCTCCACCCCGTAGCCCACAACAGGTGAGCTACTACTGTACTCATTTCCCGTCCCGTTGAGGGTAGGAGGGTGAGTTGGCCTGAGCACACGCAGTAGGTTAGCAACTTGCTCAAGGTTGTTTGCAGTGGACCGGGTGTGAGTCGAACCCGCAACCTCTCGGTTACGAGTCCGATACTACACCACTGCACTCACTTACATTACGCGTACAGTACGTTTCGGAATATAACGAACTAAACACGCAAACGTGAATAGTCGAAATCCCGTCACAAGATGCGACAAAATGAACTGTCGTTTTTCCACGCGACATGCAGCTAGCATTTGACGCGTGCTGGCAACCATATGAGGCCTCCGACGCCGGTTGTGTAGCCTACATGCAGACAGCTGACAAAGGGTATGGATTGTGCCAGACCTAGACGGAATAAACCGTGGCCGTCTCCTCGATTTTTCGAGGCACACGCAGAATTTGCCGCACTGGCATTAAGATCAGTGATGTAGTTTTGGAGGCCTGGTCTTGACCTCAAGGCCCCTCAAAGGTCCTCGAAGGTCCAGACCTTGAGAGCTGCATTGACAGTTTTTACCATTTGGCCTACCGTCAGGCTCGTGCAAAATAGTCAATTACTACTATAGTTGTCGACAACATCCGACGGTCCAGTAGTCATCGATGCCGAAGCCAGACAGTGGTCGAAAATCGCAATTTTTTGCCTACCCCACCTGCTTTGACGCCCCCGTTAGAGGGGTCCTCGTCGGAATGTTGGCATAACGATTGGTACAAAAAAACTAGAATGGTGTGGCTGCCCGACAGTTAAAAATGAAGATACGCTTATCCGTTTCACAAACGTGACAGACGGACAGACAGACGGACAGACAGACACAGTACGACGGCATAGGCCGCGCTTCTGCATATCATCGCGCGACAATTACTACTACTACAACTACTACTACTACCATCACTATTAATAGGCCTATATGCGGTGGGAGTAGACCTCCAATCTGCGATCTGAAAAAAAACTATACGGATGGCTGGAAGAAAAATTCGTCTGATAATCGGATTAGCCGAATTATCGCGCAAACTAAAAAAAAATCGGCTAAGATACAAACAATTTCGGCTGAGCTGTTGAACCTAAACTTAAACGACTGCCAACGTGAATGATGACATACTTGTTGTTGTCTGTTTCTTTGATGTTACAAAACCTGCGTCCATCTGTAATCACAAGAAGTTTAGAAATCACGAGAATGATTCACTATAGCATGCAGTCACATTTGAAAACTTTAAAAACCATTTCACAACTGTCGGTTCAAAGAATACGCTAGCCACTTATCAGAGTGTTCATCTCACTTTCTTATTCGACTATCGCTATTTTTTCGGCGAATTTTTGGCGGACAAAATTCGGCGGCGAATTCGGCTATCGGCGGCGTCTTGGAGGTCTAGGTGCGATGCTATGATGGTGTAACTGCTGTCGCTAGGCTATGTGTTTTACCGTCAGTGGCGTCATCGTCTGCAAGGATGCAGGCGAAGATTGCTGCAGCAAACACCAAGACGACAAACGCCTTCATCTCGACGAGTCCGTGTAACTTCAGATTCAACGACTTCCTCTTCAGTCGTCGAAACAGACGGCTGCTGCGCGCTTTTATCGCTTTCCGCTATCGACTATTAATTTGCGTTGTTTGCCGTCAAAATGTCAACAATAGTTGACGGAAAAATTTGCAAACATTTGTCTAATTAATCGATCCAAGCTAATTTAACAAGTAGCTCTGCTGTCGCTAAGAGGCCGCGCGATGCTTCGTGTATGTCAATAGTTAGCTTCAGTAGTACAATACGTCGAGCAGAGTCTTTTATTGTTAGTTACGTAGGCTACAGATTTATCACTGCGTGCAATTGAATGCTGTTCTGTTGTCTTTGCTGTAACGCTGAGACTTCTTGTCATAATTATTTCGTAGTCGACTCGTCTGCTGCCATCAACAAGCTCCGCCGCTTACTAGCAGCGGTAAGTATCACAACTTGTCGAGAGCCTGGTATATGCTTACATAGATCTCTGTATTATATCTGCTGTGTCCCTCTGAGTCGCGATCACTCACAAACCGCTTTTTAGCGTTTAACGATCAAACACTTCAAACGATCAAATACGACCACTTTGTATACAACAACTGCTGTCAAGCAAAGTACCTCTATCTGGCCGACGATATTCATCTCGCCGCAGAAAGTTCTGCTCGCTCCCTCAGGTCTTCTTTGGGGAGAAAGTGCTCTGTTACTTGTGTTCACAGTCGTTTTGGTGACAGACGTTTTGCTGCAGCTGGACCACGTATCTGGAACAACTTACCTGCCAGTCTGCGAGACAAGGAAGTCAGCTGCACAGAATTCAGAAGACAACTGAAAACATTCATGTTTCAGACTGACTGCGGCTATCGTGACTTTTTTTGATTATTGCGCCTTACAAACACTCTTACTTATTTAGACGTGGCACAGTGACCTTCCAATGCAACCCGATGTTCGGGAACAGCGCCAAATCTTGGTGGGATAAGTTTAGTTTTTACCGCGCGATGCTATGCACAAGCGCGGTATATGCCGGCATGCGGTGTCTGTCTGTCCGTCCGTCCGTCCGTCTGTCTGTCTGTCACGTTCGTGAGTTCTGTCAAAACGAATAAATATATCTTCGAAATTTTTCCACCATTGGGTAGCCAAGCCATTCTAGTTTTTTTCATACCAAACGGAGTGGCGCTATTCCGACGGGAACCCCCGTAACAGGGGAGTCGAATGCAAGGGGGTATGAAAAAAATGACGATTTTTGACCAATATCTCGCTCTATCTCAGAAACGGTTATAGTTAGATGGGCACATTCAGCGAGACATTTTGTAAGCATCGAATTATCTTTCCATCCATACAACATTTAGCGTGATTGCCCCAGGGGCGTCCCCAAGGGAAACCAAAATGTGGTAAAAAAATAGCGATTTTTGGACTTACGCATTGACTTAAGCATCGTATAACTCGGAAACTATTGAAGATAGATAGGTACATGCTGCAAGGGGTTTGGCAAGCATTGCATAATATTGTCTTTCCATCCATGCAAAATATTGCGTGATAATCACAGGGACGTCTCCAGGGGAAACAAAAATGTGGGCTGCGGTACGTAAAAA
>Ga0209149_1002484_pt1 | contig 10375 bp, 5 predicted proteins | sample WorMetTyACAVOLI2_FD_187423 | JGI IMG/M metagenome (GOLD analysis project Ga0209149, IMG submission 187423) | Marine gutless worms symbiont microbial communities from Max Planck institute for Marine Microbiology, Germany - Olavius algarvensis... ...
GCTCCGCCCGGACCCGCTGGGGGAGCTAAAGCGCTCCCCCAGACCCCCTAGCCGCAATAAGGGGGCCTACTTCTAAGGGGAGGGGAAAGGAGAGGAAGGGGAGGGGAGGGAAGGGGGAAGGGGAGGGAGAAGGGGAAGGGGAGGGGGGGAACTTGCTCCAAGGTGTTAGGGGGGGTAGACGCCCCTGTAGTGTCATGCTACTTACTGAAATGATCAACATCGGGAATAATGCTGCTGCAGAAACCCGTGCATAGAACTGAAAATTTGATTTATTTTTGAGCTGAGAAGCATAAAGCTCACTCATTTGCGCTTCTTTTAGCGCCCCACGGCCCCCGAGCTCTTGGTTACCGCCCAGCCTGCCCACATCTCGCTACGCCAATGAGAGAGTAACTATAGAATGGTAATAGGAAATCACATATGATCTGTTGATGACCTTGACTGATCTTGAATGTAATTTAGCTATCGCAACTGTTGATCTTGCACACTGAGCATTTGTTGACTACGACGCAATTACGGACGAAATGAAATTACACGCGGGCGGCAATGCAAAACAGAAACATGGTTACTACCGACCAATAATAGGAAGTCGTATCCCGTCCATCGATTGGCACTACAGCTGATGACCTTGAGCGACATTTAAGGGTCATTTTAACGTCTGTGATTCAGCACTATGGTGATCCAGCAATTATAAAATTATAGCCTGTGTGGCAGTAATAAAAAAAATTATCTTGCAATATTGAATGTATTCAAGGTTATTTAACGTCATTGACGGTCAAAACACGAAAACACGATTAAGTTAGTGCATCACTAATAACTGTCATCGACGTCGTGTTTGCAGAAGCGCTGCAAGAAGACGATGACGTCCCGTTCAGTGACAAGAAGAAATCCAAAATAAAACTTCCGTTTTCTACCAAGAAGATCATAAAGAACGTCGGTCTGAAGGACAAGGACAAGACCAGCAAGGTCAAACCGAACAAAGAGCCAGCAGCTGCCAAGCCAGTGAGTGAAGAACCAGTCGCTAGGGTGCAGCACACGCCGAGCGCTGACGTACAGGCGAAGATGCAGGACTCGGAAGAATGGAAGGCGTTTCAGGCGATGCAAGAACGCATCAGCCAAGTGGTGAGTCAGACGTCGGAGAAAGTGTCGCAGATGGAGCAAGGCTTCGAGAGCGAGCTGAGCAAACTGGCCGCCGTCCAGGAGACTTCACCGTGGGCTGTGGTCGGTGTTGACGGCGTCGCCACGTCACCGCCGACCGTCAAGTCTCCAGGCGACAAGGAAGATCAGAAGAACTTATCGTGGATTGGTTTTGAAGACGCGTTCCACGCTGGCGCTGAAGAACCGGAAACTGCTGATGACGTCACAGCAGTACCCGACGACGACCAGCAGGCAGATAATCAACAAGCAAATAGCAATCAACAGGTGGGCGTGTACAGTGAACAGTTTGGTCAAGTGGATGATGTGTCATCGTCAGCGCTACCTGATGACGTCATGCCGCCACCGCCACGTGATGATGACGTCATCACTCGGCAGTCAGTAGCACCAGCATCAGAGTCACAGCCCGCTGCTGCTGAGACTGGTGGGGACAACGATGACGTTGCTATGGTGACGAATAACGCCGAAACTGCTAAAGAAACGACTGCTGCTGAAGGTGAAGACGAGCAGTCAGTGACAACGAGGTCAGAGAGTCACGTAGCGGCAGAGACGGCGGACGATACAGACACGGTTGATCCGTTTGACGTCAGCAATGTCGTCACAGCCATGTCGTCAGGCAAGCCGATATTTGAGGTACTGCACGGCGACGAGGACAGGTCAGCTGCTGCAGCCAAGCAGCAGGTGGCGAGGAAGACGGCAGAAGAACGTCGACGACGAGATCGTCAGATCACCGCCGCGATGATCGGAGCTGACGACAGAGACGCTACAGGAACAAGCTCAAGGCCGCGGCCACGCCCACAGGCAGCTGTCAAATCAGCCAACCCGTTCAAAATCACTCTGGCCGCTTCAAACATCGAACCTGCTGCCGTAGACGACGACGCTGACGATGTGTATGATGCCGATGATTACCAGCAGACGACAACTACGTTCTCCGCCGCGAACCCGTTTGCGCGGACAGACTTTGATGAGTCTGAAACAGCAAACATTGACAGCGGTATTTGGGACCCGTTCAGCGGCGCCGACGCGACCACCTTCACAGCGACGTTCGACTTTGACGAGCACGCAGACGACTCGACTAACTACGATTTGACGACCAAGACGCGAGACAAAGACGCCGACAGTCAGTCGTCAAAGAGTTCGTTCGAAGAGCCAGAAGAAGCGCTCGAGCCGCTTGACCCGTTCTACCCTAAGTGGGACGGCAAAGGCGGCTGGAATATGTTCCTAAGAACGCCGCTGAAGAAGAAGTTGACGCAGAACCGAGCGTGGAAACCAGTGTTCGTGCGACTGTGTGAAGAGAAGGATGCGGCGAGAATTCGCGTCTATACGAGCGAGACGGAGACGACTTGTCTGCACGAGATGACGCTCGGTCCGACGTTCGCGCTGCGTGAAATGCAGCTGCAGCAATACGACCAATACACCAAGTGCCACACCGTCAAGTTGGAACACGTCTTCTACGTCGAGAAACTGGCATTGAAGAGCGACCGTATCGCACCGACTCTACGCGACGTGACCAAAGTTCGTGACTTTAAAGGACTCAAAGATCTCGTACACAGGCCCAAGACGACAATGCTGCTGTCGCACTCTCCACAGGCGACAGAGTCGCTCAAGTTCGGAACTCTCGACCTGGTCGCATACAAACAGTTCATTCGAGCCATCGAGGACGTTCTGTTCATACAGAAGGCTGCTCAGCGAGGAAAGATGGCAACTTCGTACACTAAGGACGAGATCACCGTTGATCTGGTTGACGAGTATTACGCCGATATCGACTACACGGGTCACATCAGCTACCACAAGGCGCGCGTTCGACTTTTCTGTATCACGTTCCTGACTGGAAATCCCGTCGTCGAGATCGGCATTAACGACAAGAAGCGACAAGGTAACGAGATCGTCGGTCGAGCAGACATCATTCCAATCAAGACCGAGGACTGGATCAGATACGAGGACGTCGAACTACACGACATCATAGACAAGGAGGATTACGAAAAGTCGCGACTAATCAAATGTCGACCTCCAGACGCGAGTCGTTTCGAGATGATGAGGTTCCGCGTGAGACCGCGCGCTAACGTCGAGCTACCTCTGCAGATCGGTGTACAAATGTCTGTAGTCGATCGTCGGATCGAGCTGCGAGCGGACGTCATGATCCCGGGATACTACAGCACTAGCCGGAGAGCGTCGCAAGTCGCTTGCGAAAACATCCAGATCCGGTTTCCGATTCCCGAGACACTCGTCTACATGTTCCGCGTCGAAAAACGATTTCGCTACGGATCGGTGCACTCTTCCAGGAAGAAGCCGGGGCGGATCAAAGGTCTCGAACGTCTGACGATGTTTGCTACAGGAGGAAGCGGAGGAAACAGCGGTGGTAGCAGCGCGGCGAACGCAGTGCCCGGCTCGACGCCGATTGTACTGCAGGCGTCTTCAGGACTTGCCAAGTACGAACATCTTTACCGCGCCGTTGTCTGGAGGATCAGTCGTCTGCCTGAACGCAATCAAGGTCTGTGATGATAATATCAGTGTCTTTTACAGTGTTGTTAATCCTTGTCCAGTTGATCTTGTCCTTAAAGACTCCTCGGCTGCGTCCTTGTTTTGTTGTTTTGTGTTATTTTTACACAAGTGAATAAGTCATAGAAATAGGCTACCGAGAAATGCAAAATATCTTTGAAGAGTTGTTTCAAATGTGTATTTGTTAATCGTTATGTTTTACTTATAATTTAAAATATCCAACTTGTTTTGGAATATGTCTCGTGTGCCACGTCGGTGACGCAACTTCCACACCTGACTGCAACTAGTGACCTTTACGCGACATAAACAGCAAGCCAGCAGTGAACGAACAGTCGGGCTCTTCGACCAAACTACAGCTGTCATGAAATAAGTTAGTTACAACACTTGTCTGGAGTGGTTTATGCTCGTTACACTCGCATAACCCACTCCAGACAGTGTTGTAACTATACCATATTACTGTTGAACTTGGCGTAGTGATCGTTGTTTACAAAAATGCAGCATTCATTTACTGTGAACTTCTTCAAACCTTAGTTTTATTAATTTTCTAGTTCGACAGGGAAATGTGCTTATGTAGTTAAGATCACGTGGAACACCTTACCATGAATACGTAGAAAATTTCTTTACATAATGTAATTATATAATAGTATTTATATAATAATTATATAATATCGCCGACGTAAATCGAAGCATGCAGCTGTCGCAGAGAAACCGCGCGTCGCTTGCTGTGCATCATACTGGCAATGTTCTGTCCGTAAGACATGCTGACACGAAACACAAGAAAGCGCAGCGGCGCAGGCGTGCACTGCACGTCGAGTTGACGTTAATGCAGGCGGCGCTATAGTGACTGTTCAGTCGTTTGCTGTTGCCAAATGACGTCAGTCAGTCGACTCTCGGCGTACGTACGTCGTACGGTACTCGTAGACTCCTACTTTTATTGTTGACATGACGCTGTCGTTAGCGTCGCTGATAGTAGACACTCGAATCTCACACACAGTTATTGTGTTGAAGGGTCAAGTGCACGTTAGAATGGTTCGGCGTCTTCAACGTGTATTACATTACATTTTTTAACGTGGCCTAAGTAACAAATAACTTCAAGGACCACGATGGCGACAAAAAACCATAGCAAACTACAAAATAATGTCCGGATAAGATTGCTGAAATAAGTGAGTTTTCAGTTTCTTTCTGAAAACTGACAGCGATGAAGCCGATGTAATGCCATCAGGGAGACTGTTCCAGAGCTTTGGCCCAATAGATGTATAGCATGTGGTTGTTAATTGCAGGTGCATACAAGACTCACCTGTTTCTGCTGAAGCTGGAACTCGGTCCACACGACACTCCACCGACGGAGTACGCCAAACACATCCACGTCGAGTACACGCTGGCCAACAGTCTGGTGTCGCGAGCTCAGGTGCGCAGCATCTCTCTGTCCGGCCAGTACTACGAGGAGCCGCCAGACCGCTGGGTCCGACACAAGGCTCGCTATGAGTACTCAGTCGAGGTGGAATTCACCGACCAATTACGAGCTCCGACACAGACAGACGCTCCGAACTTGGACGACATCTTCAGCGCGACGTCGGGGCGTCACTATGACGACGACGACTCAGCTGCTGCAACTCCAGGCAGCGCTACAGCCAGCGGCAGTGAGTCGACGGCTGATGAGAGCAGTGATTCGTCCGACTCGGACTAGTCACCCCTCAACTCACCTGCACCTAGCATGAGCCCCTCTCAGCGAATAGCTACAGTGCCGTTCATACCTTTGCGAGAATACAAGTTAACGTCTGAAGTTCCATTATTTAGCACATTATTCACGACAGTTGCAGTTCGCGGATTAAGCTTCCATCTTTATTTGTTCAGACATTAGTACGTCTAAATGTAGATAATGATAATGCAGTGATGAATTTCTGACCAGGACAGCAAAGAACCACGCTTACTGCTGCCTTTAAGTAAGAACAGATTAAACACAAATATAAACCATGTGACATGCTAGTTAGTTACAAACAAGAAACGACTCTCTTTATTATACAAAAATTTACCCAATAGTGACATCTAACCCAGATTTGGCATTCCAAAGTGGACACTTTTTTTCCTTTAGCCATATTTCAGGAACGTGATGCTGGTTAAAGCAAACGTTTTGGCTGACGTACAACAGCGGGCGTGTAGAGCAATATTGGAGGAAGAGTCATGGCGCATGCGCAATGACGTCCACGACGCTGCTGCTGCTACTGCTGCTGCTGATGTACGGTAGTTGAACGAGTCGACGACTGTTTGGTTGTTGGTTATAAATGCAGTCGTCGCACAGACACAATGGACGTACACGCAGTGATGGACAGACGTTAACTGAATAGTTGGTAACGAAAAGTTTAACTACTTATTTAAACTACCAGCTTAAATTTTCACTACAAATTCAAGTACAAATTCATGGCTAAAATATTGTACGCAGTAACGCAATGTCATTTAGGCTCATTACCGCGCGACACGTATGCATAGCGCGGACTATGCCGTGGCAAGATGTCTGTCCGTCCGTCTGTCCGTCCGTCACACGCCGGTATTGTATCTAAACGGTTACACGTATCCTCAAACTTTTTACCACCGGGTAGCCCCAGCATTCTAGTTTTTCTATACCAAACGAGATGGCAATATTCCGACGGGGACCCCCTAACGGGGGCGTCGAATGCAAGGGGGTATGAAAAAATCACGATTTTATACCAATATCTCGCTTTATCTCGCAAATAATGCAAGATAGAGCCACTATGGAAGGCGAATAGGAAACCGCACCCAAGCTTTCGAATGGTACCGGTTTGAATGATCTTGAGTGGACATCTAATCCATATTTCAAGGTCATGATATAATTCAACGTCAAATAACTGAAAAAAACGGTACAAGATGGAGCTATATTTACAATGGCAGACCAATAGAAAGTCATATGTGACCTATCGAACGGCGCCGTTTTCAATGACCTTGAACAACCCCTAACCCAGTTTTTAAGGTCACGCTATTCTTTGACGCTGAATATCTCAAGAGTTTGAATGACCTTCAGTAACCTTTTCAAGGTCACGATTATTCAACGTCAAATAACTTGAAAATGGTACAGCATACAGCTATACTTGCAATGGCCAACTAATAGAAAGTCGTATATGATCTATCGAACGGCGCCATTTTCAATGACCTTGAGCGACCCCTACCCCTAGTTTCAAGGTTACGCCGTTTGTGACGCTGAATATCTCATAAACGGTACGACATACAGACGTATTATCAATGAACTACTAATAGGGACTTACACACGCCTTACTCAACATTGTCATTTCGAGTGACCTTGAGTGGCTTATCAGAATACTCAACGACACAAAGCTTCGCGCGGTCTCTCTGCGACAGCTGAGCTTCTTGTTTTCTAATATACCTGTAGTAACACAATTTTAGTGCTAGCTGTCGCTGTTACCTCAACAAAGGAGTTGGTGAAATGTCATGTCATTGATCAACTGTTTTAGTCGTACTGCTGTTTCTGAATGCATCAGTTTGAAATCAGTCCAGTAAACCAGAAATTAAATTGAATCACATGTTGCTAGTCAGTTGACATTTTGTTGAACCATTTACTTCTTTCACGTACTGATGTAAAGAACAGAATCGGTAGTGTAACAAGTTTAAAACTTGTAGACTATAACAGTGTAAATATGCCGTAAGTAGGCTACTAACATTTTGAACGTTGCTAAATAAGACAATGAAAGTTGGAAATTAGTTGATAAAAGGTCAACTATTTAGTTAACACTTTAGTTAGGCTAGTAACAAAAAGTTTAGTAGCTATTTTAGTTGAAGTTAGTTTTAGTTTAAGAAATTTCAGTTAGTTGGCCATCACTGATGACAGGTGTTTGGTGTATAATGCTCATTGCTGTAGGCATGCAGTAGTTGTAATCGTCGTATGCTGGCAGTCTTGACACGTCTCAAAATATTCGACTCGACTTTCTGTCTGTTTGCGGCAAATTTCGGCCGTTGTCTGCTTCCGTTTCTATTGTTAGTGTATAGGAACAAGCTGTGCGGCTAGGTGGCCGCCACAATATGCCCCCGCCCCTGCTGACCGTAGGCCGATTTCGGGCCAATTTGTGGTCCGGGGGCAAGAACTGCCCACGGCCTATGTGCGTGCCAAATTTGAAGATCAGATCGTAGCTTTATCCCTTTGCGAAATATTGGCACATTTCGCTGCGCTGCACTAATTGACCCCGTGACCTTGACTTTTGGCCTTGAAGTCGGTGTGGGAGTCGCATGTGACCTGGGGTACCCCTGTGCAAAGTTTCGTCTTCCTAGGCCTTTTGGTTTTCGAGTTAGAGCCGATGTACGCGACATCAGACAGACGGACGTCGATCACCGCTTAATGCCCCCGCCTCCCCCTACGGGGCGGGGGCATAATAAGTAGAATGAAGCAACTAATGATACGACGGACGCAGGCAATAGACTGACGTGTGTCGTTGTTACAGCAGCATCAATTATACTAGGCCTTCGTCTGTATGTGTATGCGTGGAAATGTTGTTTATAATGGCGTAATGATGACTCTGGCAGACTACGCCAGCTAGACAAGTAGCCTTACACGTCACGTTACGTCATGTCTAGTAAAATAATATTCGTGTAGCATGTCTCTTAGTCTGCGACGTGTTGCTTACCAGTGCAGTGTATCGATCAGCGCTAAGTTGTGGTCTCGTCTCTGTGTGTCTAGCGTTGTTGAGGACGTCAACGTTGTATGCAATTACTAAAGGCGTTGTCACACTGTACGTATGCTAGTTCGATGTTGTACACGACATTATGTACCGGTCGTGTTAGCGGCGCTGAAAATAGCGCAAAGATAAAATAAAAGATAAACTTTTACGGCTGCAGGGAATCGTTGCAGGCCACGCTTCTGCTCTGTCGGCGAGGCGTTGTGTGTGTGAGGGATCATGTTGCTGTCCAGTTGCGGATCTAGGATTTTTTCAACGGAGGAGCCAAGTGCCAAAGGCACGACAGGGGTGGGATGTGGGGAGGGGGTGGGGCAGTGCCCCCTCCCCAGAAAATGTTTGAATTTGGTGCCTTGAAATGGCGTATTTTGGTGCATTCCGGCACGCTATAAAAGACCTGCTATTGGACGGTCTAAAACGTTTTGCTCATGTACATCACACTTATACAAGAAATGCCGCCCCAACAGCCAGTTTGAGCAGTTACTTTTCCATATGGTACAGCGGTATAGTGAGCGTGGGATGTCGTATTTGTATACGTCTGTAGAAGTCGACGAGTGATACTCTGCATGTGAGCACAATGCCTGAACAGGCCTAGGCGCTTTCCTGCAGTGACTTCCCAGCATGTCTGCTGCAGAAGAAAGTGAGGTATAAAGAGGCAGTGGTCATCAATGTGACGAGACGTACTTGCATTACTCTCATTCATATTAGTGTCCAAAATATCAACAAATTTAGAGTGAGGCACCGACCATAACCGACCATAATAACAGTGCTGTTGTCTGTGACTAAAGGCCCGTTTATAGCGACACAACTCAACTCGACGTCGAGTTGAGTTGAGTGGCGTCGCTATAGACACCCTCACCGACGCAACTCAACTGTCGCCGACGATCGGCAATGCAACTGACCCAGTTGAAGCGTACAGCCAATCAGCGCGAAGCAGTCAGTCGAGTCGAGTTGAGTTGTGTCGTTATAAACGGGCCTTAACAGATGATTGATATGAAAGCCGTGTTAAAAAGTACACATTTAACACAGCTTGTTGTGCGGCTGTGTTCAGTAAGCAAACGACACATGTTGTAGCCTATAGCAGGCAGGCACAGTTGTCCTACAACTGCCTGTGCCTTGTCCTACAACTGCTGTTGTTACTACCATAACTGACAGTTTGGCGTCAGACAGTCGTTGCCATGTACTTAGGCTATTATCATACAGCTACAGCTTTTCTAGTTGTATCGCTAGCAACTGCGCCATGCTCAACCGTCGTCAGTCGTCACTGGTCAACCATCTGTACTACTACCAATAGTGGGCTTAATATTAGTACAAAATAACAGTAGTTCTTTAATGGGCACATTAAAACCGCAGAGCGACGGACCAATAATATTGGAACACTGGCCATTGACGGGTGTGCTGTTACATTTGGTACAGCGAGGAGGGGCCTGGGCTGTCTGCGGTCCTGCCCAGGCCCCTCCTTGCTGTACGGTACCAAATGTAACTGCCAGTATACCAACTTCGTATTATGTGGCACTATAATTACCAGTGCCCATTAAAGGGTTAAACAGTGGTAAATATTGTTGGGTCGCAGTAGGATATTTGTCTTAATATTTCGCTGCCCGATGAGGACCATGCAGCGTCAACGTCGTGGCGTTGAGCGTTTGTATACGCGATCACTGAAATGTATCGAGTTGATGTAGATTGTGTTCTAGCTTCTGTAGACGTACATGCCGACGTGTCTGTCTGTATGCCTACGAGTACGACCTCGTCACGATAGCGACAGCACAAGCGGCGATCGACGTATTACGTTGTGAATCAATATTGTCACGGCGCAGAATCGTAGGCCTATTCCTTTGTTCTTTCAGCTAAACCGAGTTACAGTGTATTGTTGTTGTAGCCCGTAACATAAGTTAATGGGTTTTTTTTTATTCACTTCATGTTTCAACTAACAATACTCAAGTCTATACTATGTTGGCGGTTGGCTTAGTGGTAACGCGTTGGCTTCGATCAACGTAGTTGCGCTACGTCAGACCCGGTTAGTACTC
>Ga0209149_1002485_pt1 | contig 10375 bp, 8 predicted proteins | sample WorMetTyACAVOLI2_FD_187423 | JGI IMG/M metagenome (GOLD analysis project Ga0209149, IMG submission 187423) | Marine gutless worms symbiont microbial communities from Max Planck institute for Marine Microbiology, Germany - Olavius algarvensis... ...
CATTTCGCTGTGCTGCACTAATTGACCCCGTGACCTTGACTTTTGACCTTTTAACCTTGAAGTCGGTGTGGGAGTCGCATGTGACCTGGGGTACCCCTGTGCAAAGTTTCGTCTTCCTAGGCCTTTTGGTTTTCGAGTTAGAGCCGATGTACGCGACATCAGACGGACGCCGGACGCCGATCACCGCATTATGCCCCCTAGGCGAGGGCATAATAATAAACATGTAGGAGGACTGAGTAGACGCTGTCTTAATGCAAGTAGAATGATGACATAGGAAAATGGTTACATAAATAATTACGTGCAACATTGTACGTACCAGGTATACGAGAATATACAAACAGTCAATAGCGTCTCATGCGCATACATTTCATGTCAATCATGTCGTAGGACATGAACAAATGTTGTTGCCCTAACAGTTCAATAGCAGTTGATACACTACAAGTGGTAATGATCACGATGTGATAGAAGACGATGATAGAGAGATCGGATTGTGTCATTGGTAAACTGCGTAACCCATCCATTTTTAAATTGCTACATGTGCATACTACTCGTTCTAAGACATCTTTCATTAATTATGCCCTTGATCATTATATATGATATGATTTTATTTAGCTTTTATTAGTAAGCTTTTGTACTTTGTGTTGTATTGTACCTCGTGTTGTGTGTTTGTTTATTTTTATTTTAATCCAGCCTTGGGGCTGCAATTATCTTTAATAAAGTTGAGTTGAGTTAATGTAGAGATGACCTAATAGTAAGGTGATCTCAATAGGAGTTCAGCAAACTCGTGCTGAATAGCACGGACCAAATCTATCATCGGGGCATCAGCTGGCAGCTGACGTGGCCAATGGGGTGAGTGTGCGAGTACTGTGCGCACAAAACGCTGGTCATTATCGGCAATAGACCATAGAGGATACCATACCCCCTATGTATGGTATCAAGAGCATACAGTTACGTTGTAAAATGTCTCACGTAAGTATTACTCATTATACGCACTTTAGAGTGAAACTGTAGAATAGTTATCATGCGTGCGATGCTACGCAAGCAGCAGTAAGCTGGAAGTCAAGTATAGCTGCGATATGAAAGTAGCAAGGTTTATGCGGCAGATGTATAGTCTTGGCATGGATGTGTTGTCGATAGCTGTTGATGAGGAAGATGAGAGTTGTTGAACTTGTTGTGGCAGGCGTCGGTGACGTCTGATGTTGTTCCATGTTCTATGTCCGGGGATGTGTGTGTGCTGCTTGAGTTAAGTGATGGTGGGGGTGGTATTGGTGTGGATGAGTTGCAGGGCACCAGACGATCGACGTGAACAGTCTGTTTCTTGTGGGAAACAGTGTTTTGTATGACCACGACTATGGCGGTTTTAAATTCCAGTATTTTCCGTGGGCTAGTCCAAAGTCGAGTTAGTTTTCTGTGGCGTTGCCGTAGTTTACGCAGTGGCCAATATAACCAGACGATTTGACCAACGTGAAAGGGTGGTCCTTTCACGTACTTGTCAAAGTATGTCTTTTGCGTTCGAGCGACGGATTTCGTTGCAGTACGAACTTGTTCGTGCGCGTCGCTCATAGTCTGGCGAAATGACTCGACAAATGGGACTGTTAGATGTACTAGCTCTTCTGGAAGACTGGCTATTAGGGTGGTCGGGAAGAGTACTTCGCGACCCAGCATCGCCATGTTTGGTGTGGTGTGCGTTACAGTGTCTGTTGATCGTCATGCGGTACGCTGCAAGGATGGCAGGTAGTCGATTGGGCCAATCGGTAGGATTGTTTGTGCAGTAGCACACAACATTTGAAGGATTGTACGATTGGCTCGCTCCGTTTGACCATCTGAACGGGGTTGGAACAGAGAAGTGCGGGTTTTATTGACTTCTGCTATTTTACACAGTTCATGGAAGAGTTTTGAATCGAAGTTTTTGCCTTGATCGAGTGTATTTGACGTGGTAAGCCAAATCTGGAGAAGAAACCATCGTACATAGCCCTCATACAGGTGGATGCTTCAGCGTCCGGAAGCGGAAACGCTTCGATCCATTTCGTGAAGTAATCTGTGAAAACTAGTAGATATTTGGTTCCATTAGCAGTTTGTGGGAGGCCATAGAGTATGTCAATGTCAATGGCGATTATGTCCAGAGGTGCACCAGTGAAAACTTTTGTTAGTTTGCCGTGAGGCTGTGCAGGTGGGCCTTTACTCTGTGCACAATATGGGCATTGTTTGTACCATTGATTGACATCTTTTCTCATTCCTGGTCAGTAGTACGATTGTTGTAGTTGGCACAATGTGGGCTGATAACGGCCCTGCATGTGCATGGTCGTAGAGTCGTTTGCGCAATGTGGTCGGGACGACCAGTTGCGTTTTAGTGTCGTTTTGACAAACAAGCACATTGTTGTGAAGTTGTATGAGTGGTCGTTGCGACCAGAGATTCCACGCTTCTAATGGACGCGAACGGAGATCGTCTGCGGTTGATGTAGTATCAGACTCAAGGTAGTTAATGATTGGCGACACAAGTACAGAATTCTGAGATTGCAATTGTTGCAGTTCAGCATGTGAAATTTCTGGTAGCAGAGTGACTGCGTGAACACTGAGGGGTTCTGTTAGATTGTCTGCGCGGTCTAATTCATCTACCCATGGGGTTGTTGCGGGTTTACCCCAACATTGTTTGCAGTGAGGGCTTGAAACACCGTCTGCGTTACAATGCAAACGACCGGAACGATGTTCAATCGAGTATGAAAACTCAGAGTTTCGGGCGATTATTCCCTCTGGACGCTTAAATGTTTTAAGCCATTGGAGGCTGTGATGATCTGTTCTGAGTATAACTTCATTGCCCAAAAAAAATTATGTCTAAAATGTTGCAATGATGCGACAACTGCGAGGAGTTCTCGACGTGTTGGACAATAGTTTCTCTGTGCAGAATTCATGACTCGACAGAAAAATGCGATGGGGCGTTCTTCTCCAGCAATGACTTGAAAGAGAACAGCGCCAATGGCGACGTCGCTTGCATCTGTGTCCAGAATGCAAGGAATATTTGGGTACGGAAACCACAAGGTAGAGGTGTCGATTAGAGCCTGTTTTAGTTTGTGAAAGGCTTGTTTAGCGTCGTCTGTGTGACGTCTGTGAGGGAGGGAAAGCTGGGGTACCTAATCTTACAATGTTTTAGAATTTGATACACATAAAGTTCCAAATAAAATTTTATATTAGAAGTGAAACATTCAATAGACACAAAATCAACAATGAACAATGGTAACACAAAATCAAGAATTAGTAGAAACTGAGCAAAATCCCTGAAACTAGATAAGATAGTCCAAATGTTAATAAATGTTCGAACTAAATGTTATCGCAAAAACAAGCTAGAACGTCAATGTTCTCTACACACTCACAGTCTACCTGTCACGACAGGATCAGATCAGACTAACACACACTGTTACAGCTCTTATTTATATATAAGAAAACTGCCAACCGTCAGATTTGACCTATGCAAATCTCATCCAATGAGTAACAGCTAATCAAATAACTCACTCTGTTGGCTTAAATTATCTAGTCAGAGCTACACTTTACCTATACTAAGGTGAACCGGCAATTCCCCAATCTGAGGCAAAATTACCGTACAAACTATGGGTTCATCTATCTATGAATCCCCCACACAGCCGACTGTCCGGTTAAAATCACCAACCAAGTTCACCGCAGCGAACTGGTGAAACTACCCCGAACTTACGTTCCCGTACAGACGTGCTACCAAGAGAGCGATCGACCGCGTGGTCGATCATTATATAGTCCCCAAAACTTCTCGAAACATCTACCTGGACACCTCGGAAACTTTCCCGACAGTAGGTCAGACAGCACGCTACAGAATCTTACTAGCGGATCTAAATTTATCCACAACCAAAAGACACTGTCTAAAATAGACCAGAACGCAAAATTGAACATATATGCTAAACCACAGTAAATAAGTAAAACAAGTTCGCAGCAAAAGTACGTCGAGTCTATCGGAACGTCACAGTCTGTCCAGACGAACTTCGTACCTTTTTTTGTGAGTCTGGTGAGCGGTTCTGCGATTGTGGCAAAACTTTTGACGAATTTACGGTAGTATTAGGCAAGGCCATAGAAGGCACGCACGTCACGTAGACAGTGCGGTGTTGGCCATTCTTTAATTGCCGTAACTTTCTGTGGTAGAGGTTGAACACCTTGATTCGAGACCAAGTGACCCAGAAACTGGATTTCGGTCTTGAAAAAATTCACATTTTGATGGCTTGACCTTGAGGCCAACGTCTCGAAGACGTAGAAGTACAATGTAAAGCTAAATGGTAAAGGTCTGGACACTTGCTATAGCGCCACTTACATGAGTCAGACTCGTGACCAGCAGCGCTTTACAATCTCGGAAGTGGCAGCTGATTTGCATGAGCCAATGATGCCGCAGCGCATTATGTGGCCATCCATTGCCCGCGCTAACGGACAATTGGACCCACGGTGCAGCTAGCAGACACACCATCGCCCCAATCAGCCACACTAGGCCTTCACCCCGTAGCCGCAGCTACTACTCATTTCGCGTCCCGCTGAGGGTAGGAGGCTGAGTTGGCCTGAGCACACAGTAGGTTAGCAACTTGCTCAAGGTTGCTTGCAGTGGACAGGGTGTGAGTCGAACCCGCAACCTCTTGGTTACGAGACCGATACTCTACCAACTGGACCACTGCACTGTGAATGCGTTCTAGTAGTTCTGCTTGTGTTCTCGTATATATTACGATGTCGTCTAGATAACAGAGACATATACGCCAAAGGAGGTCACTGAGGGCGTTTGACATGAGTCTACAGAAGGTAGATGGTTCCCCCGATAATTCAAATGGCATGCGGTTAAAACAGAACAATCCTCTTCTGGTGCAGAAGGCAGAACGTTCTTTGGCTCGTTCTGTCATGCCTAGCTGCCAGTATCCACTGAGAAGATCGATGGTGGCAAAATGTTGAGCACTGCGAAGACTATCGAGAGCGTCCTGTATGTCAGGGACTGGAAAAGCGTCTCGACGAGATACGGCGTTAACTCGACGATAGTCAACACAGAAACGACACGTTCCATCTTCTTTCTTGACTAAGCAAACAGGTGAAGCCCATTCAGATGACGAAGGTCCAATTACCCCTGTGGATAACATTTCATCAAGAATGGTATCTTCAGCGTCAAGAGCTCCCAAGGCAGGACGGCGGGGTGACTGTTTGATAGGGGGTGCATCCCCTGTATCAATGTCATGTTGCATCAAAGGGCAAAATCCTATGTCCATAGTGTCCTTGGCGAACGTATGTTGGTGCTCTGTTAGCAATTGTTTGAAGCTTTGAGTTGTGTCCTCATTAAGTTTTGATTCTTGGACGGTTGTCAAAATAAAACTTGTAAATGGTCTGGCAGGTCGGTATCGACTGGACATTTCGCAATTGTCTCGGGACTGGTGTCCAGGGAAGACAAGCGAATGTTGTTTGGTGGATTGAGGTAGTCCGCAGAATGTAATATGGGCTCAACAGGTGTGGAGCCAGGAATAAAACAGCCGTCGGATGGTGTCAAGGGTAGACACATGACGGATTTGTTGTAGAATGTTGCGGGTTGAATTCAACCGCTTGAGGGTTGAGTATATGAGCTAACGCAACATCTGGATTGTCGGTATGTGCTGGCAGTGACGCAACGTCGATGGTAGACGGCGTTACACGTGCCAAGTTGGACGCAGCAAGGGCTGTGTCTGGTAGCAGTGAGAATGGTGACGGTGACGGTGTCACAGGTGCTACGGTGGACGCAGTAGGGGCTGTGTGCAGTAACAACGTAGATGGTGGCGGTGACGGTGTCACAGGCGCCACGGTGGCTGTATGAGGTACAGCGGAAGCAGCAGGGGCTGCTGAATTAGCTGGGTCCAGGCGGACCAGATAGGATTGAGGTGCCTGTGGCACATTAACTGGAGACAACGGGTGTGTCTCGGTCATTGTCGGCATGGTAGGTTCCAAGTTGGCGACGTAGTGTCGATTGTAAATGGCGGTTGGAATCATCGCTGAGTGTTCGTGAACACATAGCGGTATGGTCGAGATTGCAGACGTAGTTGACGAGCTACCGGTGTGCGATGGCGCAGTGACCGTGGACCATATAGAATCGTAGGTAACAATTCCGGTGTGCAATGATGAAGTGACCGTGGAGTCGAGTGTGGAGACTGGATACTTCGGCGAAGTATGATGAGAATGGTGGTCGTCGGCTGATGTTGGTGAATCACCACTGGTAGACGAACCTCGGGTGTAGTATGACCATACATAGCCCTGTCGGCAATCAATCACTAGTTGAGCGGCGTTGATGAAGTCCATCCCGACTATCGTTGGATCGTGGTCGTCCAAGGCGTAGAAGGGATGACAGAAGGTATACTGGCAAATGGTTACCATTAGGTGGTAAGGTCCTTCTAATAGAAGTTGCTGGCCACTAAAGGCTTGAGCAACTTGAGTTGGTGGTTTCAAGTGAATATTTGGCAGAAGCTGTAAGAGCACGTCCCTCGGTAAGACTGACATGTCAGCGCCTGTGTCCAGAACAACTCTAACTGGTTTATCATGGATGGCAATGTCCATTTTTGGAGATTTGTTGCCAATGAGAGGTGTTTTCGGAAAATGAAACAAGGAGGGTGGAGTATCAGATGGTATAGATGAGTTAACAAAAGGCTGAACAGGCGTGACTATGTTGTCTTGGGCGTGTCTGGGTGGTGCGGGCGGTTTTACTGTGTGGGAGGCCGAACGCCCTTGGACGGTCTCATGTCGTCGTTTCCCGAATGTGACGAGGGTGGAGTCATTGGCCGTTGATTGTCATTGACGTGGAAGTCCGAGTGACACCTATGTTGTCCACAAACCCAACAAGTTCCTGCTCGGCGTTGTTGACCGTTGGTTGTGGTGTCAGGGCCTTGTCTGGATTGTGACTGACTCGGCTGAGGTCTGACTGGTGATTGGTAACGGGACTGAGCGTTGTAGTTGGTCCCTGATTGGCGTCGATCGGCGTAGTCAGATCGTGGTCCACCAAAACGAGAACTGGGTCTGGTATCAGACGACTGGGATCTTTGGTACTGTGTACCAGCTTGGCGGTAGTTCTGATTGCCAGTTCTTTGTGGATTGCTGGGTGACTGGAATCTACGATCAGGGAAGCTCTGAGATTGTGGTCCAGGTGGCTGACTGCGCTGATTGGAAACACCATTGCGTTGCCCCTGTGAACCATTGAATCGTCCCTGAGAAGGTGATTGTGAAGCAGAACGTATGTCGTCACGTGTCGTTCGTTGCCCTGGAGAGGGTGAACGTGACTGGGGATTGGTACCATGTCGTGGTGGATTGGTACTGTCCCTGGCTGGTGACTGACTAGAACGTTGGCTGCTGTGAGTGTTCGACAAATGGCGAACAGACGGAGATGGCGAGCGAGATTGGTGAGTTGTATACTTTCTCATGATCTTGTCGTTTCCGTCAAGCAGAGGTTGGAAGTCCATCTGCGGGGGTGAGTCAGAAGGAGCATGGTTGTGGTCCAACTGAACAAATTTTACCGACTGCTTGGGTTTCGCCATGTCCATGGTGTCAGCAAACTGGCGGGCTTTGAGCACCGTCGTCGCCAAATCGACGTCTCTGGCATGCAATCGGAGGTACTGTGACATCTCCAAGGATAACAAACCGTCTTCAAAGCGACGTTTAAGAGTGATATTTTTAAAGTCAGCAGAAGCTGTAGGCCAAACTTCACGAAAGAGCAGGCGCAATTGCATTGCGAAGTCGGATATCGACTCTGTGTCGGCCTGTTTTCGGTTGTCAATCGTCGCATGGCCTCTCGCGGCTCATCTAAACGACCAAAGCGAGATTTAAGTGAAGCCGAGATATCACTGTATGCTGTGCTGGAGGTCTCATAAATTTCTTTCAAGGTGTCAGCTGCAGGACCCTCTAATGCCAAAGTTAGTTGTTGGACTTTTTCAGCGTTAGTGGTCCAGTTATTAGCGCGCGCCACACGCTCAAAATGTTCTCTGAACGATTTCCATGATGATGTTCCACTGTATGGCTTAGGTAGTTGTAACTGTTTGACTACGACTGTTGGTACAGTGACTGTTAATGTTGTGGTGTCAGCTGAGCAAGCTGTGTTTGTTGTTGTAGTCGTTGGTGGCTGCACTGTAGTTGTATCAGCTGGGCTGATTGTGGTGGCAGCAGTAGCTGAATTAGTTGGCTTAGCTGTTGAGATAGGTACAGTGTCAATTGTTTGCATCGTTGTGTTGGTTGTCACTGTGCTGTTGGACATCGTTGTTACATTTAATGCTGGCGCAATTTGTATGTTGGTTGACAAGTGTGAGCTGACGATTGCATTGTGTGTTGAATATGTGGGTATGGTTTCAGCGAAAGCTGAGTTAATTGTATGCACTGTATTGTCAGCAATAGCTGAATTTGTTGGAACAGGTGCCGTGAGGACAGATGTGGAGTGTGCGTTGGTCAAGAAACGTGAACCGACAGTGACTGTTGAAGTATTTTGCAAAGGTACAAAATGTCCTGGCATGTTCGCAGCAGGCGGATGTAGACGCGTAGTGCTAGCAGGTTGCTGCAAGCTGGCAAGCGAGACACTTTGATGTTCCGCAGCATGCGATGAACCCATCGGCGACAAAGAGCTTTGACCTATGCCCAAAGGATGTGACGCACCAAACTGTTGCAGCAAATGCGAACCAGATGAGACAATAGGTATGTGCAATGATGTGGTGTGGGATGCAGGGATATTTGTGATATCCCGCAAGATGCAGAGTGGCACTTCACCATGATTAAAAGTCATTGGTGAAGGCATTATGTGTGAAAGCGGTGTGGTCCCACTTGATGTGACATTATTGGCAAAGGGTACAGACTGTGCACGTCTAGTGATCGTCTGGTGATCATGGGAAGGTGCATTAGCGGTCGTCGGGGTGTACATGTTATGACTACTGTAAATTGTATATGGTGTATGGCGACGGCCGAAATGTGCGTGCCGCGCCGTAGACCTATGTGAGTCGACATTAATGTGTTCGGCGAATGTCACGCTGTCGGCCACAGTGTTGGGATTTCCCAGGGTGAAAAAGTTTTCGAGATTCGGATCTGCATAGTTTCCAGTTGACAAATTGTCAACCTGGAAAAGATCCGTGAGCGATGAATTATCATCATTATCTCGAGCAATTTCGTTTTCATCAATTACTGCTAAATTATGACTGGCCGAACAGACGGACTGCTTAGCACTTGTTGACTGACATAGAAGGGGTCACAGAAACTGTATCAATTATATTAACATCAGTTTGATGACCTGATTGTGTGACCTGAGGTTTGTAAATTTTCTGTGCACCTTGTATCTCGGCTGGTATGTTGGGCTGTATATCGGCTGAGCTCGACTTGGGCTGATGATGACATGCAAGCTGCGCTTTCAAGTCGGCTGTCTCCTGCATCTGTTTCAGCCGTTCCTGGGCAACAGCAAGTTTAGCATGCAGATGTATACTACCTTGTATAGTGTCGAGGTGCTGTCTCTATGCCTCAGCTTGTTGTCTGGACTGGAGCTGCTGGGCTTCTAGCAGGTGCTGTGACTGGTTTCGCTGGGCGTCCAGTAACTGCTGTGTCTGGCTTTGCTGGGCTTGCAACATCTCGCGCTGCATTTGTATTGCGCTGTCAGCGGTGTCAGCAAGGCGGTTGGTCAGCTCGAAGAAATCCACTGACTGACGTGACACTGAGCTGTGATGTGATGTCCTAGAACTAGGCGGTTTGCGGCGTAGCTGCAGCTGGCTGCCTGGTTGGTGAGGGGTCAAGACAGGCGGAGACAAGCTTGAATCAGAAGATGATGATCCGCTTGTGCGTCTGACATGACTTGGGTTTGGCGGTGGTGCAGTGGACGGGTTATTAATATTATCATTAACCCACTGAGCTGTCCTACCCAAATCAGGGGTGTCGAGATAGACAGGTTTTGCGGCAACTAGTGTGGCGTTTTGAACGTTGGTAACAACCACGTTGCTTGCATTACCGTCGAAGCGATCACGGACCGCTTTAAACATGAGTGGCTGCTCCGGATGGTTGTCAGCTGTGACGTCGCTACTCATTGTAGGACGGGTTCCCAGGACTTGCCCAAGCAAGGGGTTGGACTGGGACACCTTAGTCGAATCATCATCAACAACATTATCGTGCGTCGTCGGCATTTTATTTTGACCTGCAATGTTTTGCCGTTTTTATTACACATATCATGCAATTTCGGTCTGTCACTGGCATCCACGGGGACCGGAAGTGGATCCTCACATCCATGTGTGGGAAGTTAGGAACCAGTGTGGAAATTCGGAATTTAGCTGGTGCTATTGCTGTTATGTGATAATGTGAATGTGTGGGATGTACTGACGGGTTGTCTGTAAAATTGTCGTTGTCGACATCCAGTGGT
>Ga0209149_1002486_pt1 | contig 10375 bp, 5 predicted proteins | sample WorMetTyACAVOLI2_FD_187423 | JGI IMG/M metagenome (GOLD analysis project Ga0209149, IMG submission 187423) | Marine gutless worms symbiont microbial communities from Max Planck institute for Marine Microbiology, Germany - Olavius algarvensis... ...
GTTGTACCATTGAATTCCTGGGGTAGGGTTTCCTATTAGTGTTCCATAGTAACTATAGGCCTAGGATGCACCGTTTGGCCACAGTGCACGCGCGTGACAACCAACCAACGACCAACGACCAACGACAAAGCCTATCTCAATAAGCGCCTCTTTTACTAAAGTAAAGTGAGGCGCTTAAAAACTAATAGTAAGTCTTATATGATCTAGCAAACCGTGTCGTTGACGATGATCTTAAGTCACCTTGAACGTCTACTGGAAATTTCTTCAAATCCAAATCTCAAAAATACATTATTATATCTGTTGAAAAACAAACAACCACTTTTAATTAGATATTAAAAGCGTCATGCGACAGAAAATGTTTATCGTTGATAGTGCCTTAGCGTCTTACGTAATGAATAACAATATTTAGATTATGGATATTGCCGTGTGATATTCACATTGTTGTTTTGTTTGTTTTATTTTTCTCTAAAAATTACTTCTTTCTGATTAACATGCGTCAAGGGTGTGGCACGTGTTTTAGTGACGGTATCTGATTTCCCAGACACCGATACAGTCCGCTGTCGACTACGTCAGTTCGAGGACTACTTCCTGGCAGCGTTGACCCGTCGTCACGCGTCTCTGCCGACCTCCAGCGCGCGGCTTGGCATCGTGTCTTTCGCAATTCATCTGCAGAGCCGGCCTCGGCGGACCGTCTCTCTGCTTCAGTACCTCACCGGCGGGGCTGGAGGCTCGGCGCCGACGATCCCGCGTCAGCTGCTCGATCCGCACGGCGACAACGACGGAGAGTACATCGTGACGGTGCCTGACGGGCTGTTCCACGCCGCCATGTGCGCCCGCGACGCCGCGTCCACCTTCGCCAACGACGACGACGAACCGAGGCCAACGACGCAGGAAAAGCTTCAGCGGAAGGTGCTAGGTACAGCCGAGGTGGACACTGTGGCTGATGTCGACGACGACGTGGTTGGAACGTGGCTGCGTCTTGCCGACGAGATGGTGAAGTGTGCAGGTCGCGAGGCGGCGCGCGAACTGGCGCGAATGTTCGAGTACCAGATCTCCCTGCTGTCCGAGGACCGAGCGCTGCGACTGCTCGCCGAGCATGCGGTCGAATGTGCCGCGGCATACGTCGACCATCAGCGCGGCGTCTGGGAGCGCAACTCGCTCGTCCGCGGCGCAGTCTTCGGCGCCGTCTTCGGTCACACGGAGACCGTCGCGACGTCTGAGCGTCCCGTCGAAGCAGCAGCTGAGCGTCGCGGCAGCCGACGGGTGTCGGTGATTGTCGGCCACCGTGAGCTTAAGTGGGACATCGGAGACGTGCTCAAGCGACCCGGACTGCGCCGCGATTGCCTGCTGTACGGCGTTGGAGCACCGCTCGCTGCGCCCGTTGTTCCTACCTCTAGCTACCGTGCGTCGACGACGCGCATCGACGGAGTCGACGCACCGCCATTCACGACGCCCGAGTCCGCCCGTCGACATAGCTCGCTGGAGGTGCAGCGCTCTCCGACGGTGTCTGACAGCGGCTGTCCATGGTCGTTCCACGTGTCGGCGGCGTGTGACGCTGATCTCTACGGCTACCGCGGCGCCCTGCTCGACTGGGACTACTTCGCCAGTGCCTACGCGCCAGTCGCCGACGACGACGGCTGGTTCAACGAGCTGTCGCGACCGAGTGTCGACGACTTTCACCGTCTCTACAGGCCTTACCGCTGCCTCGTCGGCACCGAGCTGATGCAGTCGTACTGCGGCGTCGCGTCCACGTCGTCGGCAGCCGACCGACAGGCGTCAACGCTGGCCGAGTACGTGCGGACACGGCTGAACGTCGACCAGTGGGCACGCGACGTGGTCGAGCCGGTCTACCGACCGCTGAAGGCTCTATCCCTCGGTAGACTGCGTCGAGCCGACTTCGCCGGGACTGATCTGACTCGGATCGGTCTGACTGGGGTTGACCTGCGTTGCACCGGTCTGCGCGGCTGCGTCCTGGAACACGCCCGTCTGACGGCAGCTCGACTTGGTCCACCCGAGGCGTGCGACGGCGTCAACTTGTCTTACGCGTCGTTGGTAGACGCCGACATCGACAGTGATCTACTTCGGAGTCCAGCCGTAACCGCACAGTTTGCCGTCGTCGGGGTGCGGTCGCTGGCGCCGCCGTCAGCTAGCGCACCACCGCCGCAGACCACCGGCGAGTCGCCTGACATCGCCGTCGACGAAGAAGTTTGTATCGACGACGCCGAGTTTGAGGACAACCGTCAGCTGCTTTTGACTGCTGAGGACGGCAGCATCGTCCCCGTTACAGACAGTAAGTAAAAACTGGTCCATAGAAACGCGGTTATTGGCTCATTACCCTCGTTCCACGTCGTCCGACTCGTCTTTTCAGGGTGGTGTGGACTGGGCTTTATTACCCTGCTCCGACAATAGCCGACAATGTGTTGTTTTCGGTCGTCTGTGTGTTTATTACGATGTTTGTTATCATTAATGCGCATTACGGGAAAGTCATCCTGATGAAACTTTCAGAATAATGCCATTAAATTCGCCAGGTGGCAGCACACAGCCATGCAGTGGGGCGCCGGGCGAGATTCGTTGTTTACTGTTGTTTCTATTTGCCATGTTGTATTTGTACAATTCTCGGCGGTCTGTAGTCGTTTTGAAGCAACTTGCATATCCTCGTGTGAAATCTCCAAAAAAATGTTGAAGGATGAGTCAGTAGGGACTCTGAGCTTCAGCGACGATCTGAGCGAGGCTACGAACGACAACTGTATGTTGGACAGTCGTCGAAAAGAAGATGAATTGGACCTGAGCGCGTTGTATAGGCTACTGGAGATGTGGGTCTCCGTCTCGCGACTCACGGTGACACTTTATCGTTTTAGCGCACAGTGTGTTCTGCTTTGCTAATCGTACTCGACTATCGTTCCTACTTAGCTGAAATCGACGCGACAAGTATAAGCTGTGCGTGTGTACACGGTGGCCCAAAAACCGAGGCCAATGCTTTGATTGCTAACATCTTTGAAACGCTTGAAATAAATTGCCATATCTACTTATTTACCTTACTGATTTATTTTTCAGTTTCTGCCAAAATACACATACAATCAGTTGGAACTTTTTAAGATGTGAACAATCACTTTTTGGACACCCTGTATGTGACGCACAGAGATAAATTTGTTGTAAGTATACTACAGTGAATTTCCGTCGCATTGCGTCTACCGAACAGTAATATTTTTGTCTAGCAAAGGAACTGACCGCAGTGTACCAACTTTGTATTATTCGATGTGACACTATTTATTTATCATAAAAATCGTACACGAAGTACATAATCACCTTTGCACAGTAAATGGTTAATCAGTTAACAAAAGTCATTCAAATTGACATATGCGTTTTAAGGATGTGAGAAATCACAAATTGGCCTCATTTTTGATCCAACCTGTATATGCAACATCCGTTGTTTCACTTGCCTCAACATGGTTTCAGTGCATGTGCAACTTGTAATAGCAAAGCAGTGAGAAAGTATGCAGCTTCGGGTACGGCGCTCTGCAAATACTAATAATAATATTATTTGGTACAGCAAGGAGGGGACTGGACGGGGCCGCAGCCCGCTCAGGCCCCTCCTCGCTGTACCATATGTATAACAGCCCACCCATCAACGGCCAGTGTACCAATCACCGTATTGCTGTATAACGGTCCGTTGGCTCTGTGGTTTTAATGTGCGCATAAAGGGTTAATCAACTTGCACGAATGCGGATGCACGTTCCACGTTCGACCAGCTCGTTCGTGGACCGTTCCAGCCTCCGGGCAGACATATACGTCCTGAGATGTACGCTATAGATCACGCCTAATCACAAACCGCTTCCGTACACACGCCAGTGAAAAGCAATAACGTCAGCAGTTACACTTGAACACAACAGAGTCGACAATATCTAATCAACAAGCTGGGTAAATGCCGGCTATTTGCGATATACGACAACGGAAATAGCTCTGGTATGTCTGACAGTTGTCTGTATAAACACAGAGACTCATAATTCGTCTGAAAAACTTGGCAGGTGCGTCTTTTCTGCGCCGCGCCCATCAGGGCAAACGCGTCAGAGTTCACCCGACAAAATAACGAGCGAAGCGAGCATCGTCATCAATCATTGTCAGTTTTTGCCGCGCGATGCTATGCATAAGCGCGGTCTATGCCGTCAATCATGCGTTGTCTGTGTGGTGTGTCTGTCTGTCTGTCTGTCACGTTCGTGAGTTGTGTCAAAACGAATAAACATATCATCAAAATTTGTTCACCATCGGGTAGCCACACCATTCTAATTTTTCCGTGCCAAAGCAATATTCCGACGGGAACCCCCTAAGGGGGCGTCGAATGCAGGTGGGGTAGGCAGAAATCGCGATTATGAGCCTATATCTGGCTTGACTGTCTGTGTTAACGCTGCAATAGGCTAGGTGTTGTAAACACGGTCGCCGGTGGACAACGGCCGTGCACCGTCTCGCAAGTTGTGACACATCGCTGGTAGTAAAACGGCGGTGTTTGCTGGAGAAGACGACGAAATGTTAATGACAAGAAGCTTCAACGTTAGCGGTACGGCAAAGACAACAGAACAGCGCATTTAACTGCACGCAGTGACAAACTGTACCCATACGTAACTAACAATAAAATACTCTAGTCGACGTTTTGTACTGTTGAAGGCAACTACTGACCGACACGAAGCATCGCGCGGCTTCTTTGCGACAGCAGAGCTACTTGTAATTATTCTATATATCTCACAGACAACATATAGAGTGTCGGGCTAAAAACCACCAGTCATAAGCCCCCCAGTGGTGGGTCAAAAGCCCGCCAAGGGTGCTAATGGTACTGTGAGCGTGCACTCTATAGGCTGCAGTGAGTGAGCGTTTATAATTACTATAAAAGCAAGTTAAATATCTGCAGTATTTATTAATAAAAATCTGCATTCAGAAATGTAAATAGAAACTAAATATTAGAGCCAGTAAAACGTAAGCTGCAGCAAAAAGCTTTGATGACGTCGTATTCTTAGATTTTCCGTCTACAAAGTGCATTTGAAAGGCACCTATGGAAAAGTGGACTAAGTCCACATTTTTTGCAACTTTTTCTCGAAAATTTATTTTTGTGACAGTCCACTTTTCGTTTGTGCCCTTCATTTGTAGAAACATCCTTATTCGGGCTTTTGAACAAGGAGACTGGCGGGTCTAGATTACCAAAAACGCTACATTGAAAGCATGTCTGTGCGAACTAAACCAGTGTCGTGGCTAGTAATGTCGATATTGAATTTAACAAGCACAGCGAACCTTGCCCCGTGCACTTTACCGACATTCGCTAGAGGGCGTCACCAGTTCTTCGCTGCTTTTTGGCCCGTTGGTCTGCATTTTGGTTCATTTTCGCCAACAAATTTAATGGCGTGATCGCAGAACCATTATCAGTCTATTCTGAAAGTTACGTGACGATAGCTGTGATGCTATGCATAGACTGTATGCTGAAGACTACTTTTCCGGTCGTCGTTTGACAATAATTAGGCGATCGGTGTGTTAGTATTGCGACGGGAACCCCCTAACAGGGGTCGAAAGCAACGGTGTATGAAAAAAAATCTCGCTTAATCTCATAAATAACATAAGATAGAGCCATTTTATTATGGAAGGCGAATAGGAAACTGTACCCAACTTTCGAATGGTACCAGTTTCAATGATCTTGAGTGACCTCTAACCCAGATTTCAAGGTCACGATATTATTCAACGCCAAATACTTACAATGGCCGACCAATACACAATCGTATATGGTCTATCGAACGGCGCTATTTTCGATGACCTTGAACGACCCCAGACGCGAATTTCAAGGTCGAACCATTATTTAACGCTGAATATATCAGAAACGGTGCGAGATACAGACACAGTTGCAATGAACTACTAATAGCGAATTACGCCGTTCTCAAGAGTGTCATTTCGAATGACCTTGAGTGACTTAGCGAAATACTCAATGACACAAAGCATCGCGCGGTTTCTCTGCTACAGCTGAACTTCTTGTCTCGTAATATTGGTAACATACGTGAAGAAATAGACGCTGCCGATAACAGTAGCTCGACTGCGGTCTCGACGGGCTGTGCTAATAAATGGAATGTCGAGACTGGCGCCGCCGAATCACTCGGCTCAGGCGTGCAGTGGACCAAGCACATGATGGCGGATCAGTCACGCATCAGCAGCCGCCGCGCTGTTTCAAAGCGTTTCGTTCGTAGTCATTATAGAACTCGCGAGACCTCAAACCATCAGTGACAACGGATGACCCTCAAATCAATACGTCCGCGTTCATGCACGAAGCCAGAACTGTCCGTCGATCAACCAACACTTTCCATGCTTACTGTGTTAACAGTATGTCTTTCGACACGATTTTATTACACGGTCCCACTAGGAGGCCGCATTACGCATTGCATGCCGTCCGTCGACTCCGTCCATCCGCCCGTACGTCCTGTCCGAGCATATGTAACTCGGGAACGTAAGGCACTATTTAATGCTCGGGTTCCCCGTGGCAAAAGTAGCACGCAAGCCATTCTCAGTTTAAGAGGTCAAAGGTCAAGGACGGTCACCAGGCTTTAGACACCTGATCCAAAAGTGAGACCACTTCTTTAACCCTTTAATAAGCACATTAAAACCAAACAGTAACGGACCATTATACGGCAATACGTTGATTGGTACACTGGCTGTTGATGGGTGAGCTGTTACATTTGGTACTCCTCGCTGTACCAAATGTAACAACCCACCCAACGGCTTGTGTACAAACTTGATATTATTCGATGTGACACTATAATTATCTTTGCACTCGTCTAAATGAATTTGCATAATTTATTATGACTATTATTATTTATTATGACTAAAAATCAGTAAAGTTGACCTTCTTTTTTGTTTATTTATTTTACCTATTTTCGGTCAAGGTTTGCTTCAGTGACTTTATTCGTACGTGGATTTTTTTGCTGAAATTTCTTGAAATCTGATCGCTGACATGTTCTCGTGCACGGTTGATCTGGGTGGCTGAGATGGTTTACCCGCCCGCAGACGGTTACCCATCGCGGTACTAACCGGCCCCGGCTTAGCTCAACTACGTTGATCGAGTCCAGCGTGTTAACACTAAGCAAGCCGCCAACCGGGCAACGCGATATTTATTTATAATTTTATTTCCGTAGTTTTAACGTCGTCTGTTGGCATCTTAAGCTAGTGGTCGAAGCACGGAAGCTGGGATCTGCTTTGACAGACATGCTCTACGTCTTGGCTTGCACACGCGCAACAGCTGGCCAGGCGGGTGGCGAATGTTGGCCGTCTGTCGGCTGTCTGCGGCGGCGTGCTGGACAGCAAGGATCGCCTGTTTTGTGGCCGTCCGTTAGCCATGTAGTCCTGTATAATAGCACCGGCTTAGCGCTGATGTTTGTTATTGTTTTGCATCTCTTTCTCGCCACTGATTATCGCGGGTCGACGTCAGGGCGGTAATGTTCTGAGCAGACAGTGGACGGTTGATTGATTGATGGCACTGTACTGGCTCACAGTCGGTGACTGGGTGATGTAGGCCTAGTCAGCGTTGAGTGTTCATCCGACACCTGCTGCTGTCGCAAGTCACTCTGAATCCTTGATGCTGGATGATGATATTATTGAACAGTAGCAACAGATATAATTGACGTCCTTTCGTTTGGCTGTTTGTGCCTCCGCAGCATATGCTAATTCGTTCTACCACAGAGATATTCCACCTAGTATCACTAAAAACGGCAAGTACTTTAATGTGTTCTGGAAACTGCATTCGAATTCAGAGGCAATTATATGCCACGTCGAATAATATGAAGTTGGTATACTGGCCGTTGATGGGTGGGCTGTTACATTTGGTACAGCAAGGAGGGGACTGGTCGCTGTACCAAATGTAACAGCCCACCCATTGTACCAATCACCGTATTGCTGTATAATGGTCTGTTGCACTGCAGTTTCGATGTTCCTATAAAGGGTTTAGTGTTAGCCAGGACCCCGGACATTTTTTAGACTCGATTTATGGCAACCGCATAGCGGCGTTCATGACCGTAATCCTATCTCTATACTGATATACCGTACATACAAATGATTTGGCTACACTCCCAAAACTTTTCATCTAAAACCGCGTTTGCTCATATCGTTTTTACTTACTCACTTACTTACTATATTAACTTCAATGCTTTTGTTAATTTTACCGATGCGTGAATGATGCGACTGACAATTTCGAGCGTTGTATATACGGTGTGCTATGTTTGCATGTGCTATAGTTGTGGCCACTCTTCGACGTCAAGGGGTCGCCGACAGGGCTGCTTCTGCACAGATCGCTAGCGTTGATGCGTGTACATCGTCCCAAGCGCCGCCGCGACCACACCACGAGCTGAACGGCAAACCAGCGCCTGGATACAGTCGACGCCGATCCCGGAAGAAGCGAGGCAGCGGTACGGCCGTCGACGCCGCCGGCGACTCGACCGGCACGTCGGAGGACGCCGCTACCAACACGTCGAGACCGAAGTTGAGGAGGAAAAAGAAAACGAAAGCGAAGAAAAAGACGAAAAAGAACGGCGCCGAATGTCTGAGAATTGAAAATACGGCGACGGCAGTTCAAACGACTGTCGTTGTAGTCAACGGCGGTGTCGGTTATGATGTCGAGCAACTCCATGTTGAAGAGGGAAGTCGTCAGAACGGCGCTGATCATCCGTCGTCGAGCTTTGTCGACGTCTGTGTAGCTTCACCAGAAGTAGATCGTCTGTCGTGCGAACCAGACGGGTCGTCGTCGCACCAGGAAGCGGAAGTGGTCGACTACAGCATGTGTTCGACGGTCGACTCCGGCCGCGATCGTAGTCTTTCGCCGGTACCGCAGCCTTCGCTGCTGCCGCCGGCGTCGACAACTGCGTCGACGTCGCTGTACGGCCAGCCGTCCAGTTTCCTGTCGGACGTACACGGATCTCTGCCGCTGCTGTGCCACTGCTGTCCCTTCGACGACAAGCGCCGGTTGGTGGCGTCCGGCGACCGGTCGTCGAATGAGGTCCGTTGCCTGCCCAAGGCTGTGAGTCTGCAGGGCTACCAGCACCTCCTGTCTGTCGACGATCCAACGTCGAAGCGGCGTCATCGTCACCCTCGACGTCTAACTGCAGCTAACTACCGGCCGCTGATTGGCCAACGTGGTCAACATACACTGCGACGACTTGACGTCGAGTACATCAACAGGAGCCAGATCTTTGAGATGATTTCAGGTCAGTAAATCTCCTGACGTACACGCGAATGCTGCATTGGACATCTTTATTCACCACTAGCGGTAGCAAAAAAAAGAAAAAATAAAAACTAATAAACAGCAGACAATACACAAAATAAACACTACTGTATGTGCCATCACAAAAACTTCAGAAATGGCAAAACGTATTCTACAAATCATCGTATCTACGAATAAGTTTTTGAGATCTATATTTCACCTTTAAACTAGGCAGTACACATCGAAAATAACTCTGCCATACGTTGACTATATCAGTATTTAATCTTTTACATAATTTCGTGCACATCCGGTTATAAGTAAAATATATAGAGTGCTGGTCACCAGAAAGTGCTGGTCGACACGATTCTAGGTCGCATATTTATTAGGCCTATATAGACATATATAGGCTTTTACCCATTGTCCTACCTGTGTGGCTGTCTGCATTTGTGGGACTGGTGTCTAAGAGTCAACTGTTTTGAATACATTTTGATTAAATTCTATTAGCGTACTGAAACCAGGCTACAGATGTCCATGCCAGTTTGTAATATAACACGTTTATCAAAATATCACGGGAATGCTGTACACAAGCGGTTCGTACGCCAGACTTGCGGTGACGTTACGAGTTACGAAGTAAACCTATAGTAAGACTGTGCTTCTTTCTAACGCCGGTTGTGCTGCTGTTTACGTCTGTCTGTACAGTTCTCAACGTACAGCCACTGGATTGTCTCCTACCGGATGTCGACCCGATGCTGATCGGAAGAAGCGGCGAGATTGACGACGTCGTTGACCTGGTGCGTTCTGCCGGTCGAGTGGTGACGATTGTCGGGTGTCCTGGGGTCGGCAAGTCTGCTCTGGCGGTCGCCGTCGCGCATGCCCTTCGCCCCAAGTCCGTCGTGTCGCTGCGAATAGACGCAGCTGGCTGTCGCTCAGCTGCCGCCCTGCTGCGTCGCGTCGCCGCCGTCCTCGGTCTGCGCTTCCGGTCGGACAACGCCGCCGACCGGAAGTACTTATACAACTGGATAAATGTCCACGAGCAGCGGACTCTGCTACTGTTTGATGACGTTGACGATTTAGCGGAAGAGGAAGTGGGTCGCCTGGGTGACGTCATCGACGAGCTAATGGCGAATGTGCGCAATGTTCGAATCCTGTGCACGGCCCGTC
>Ga0209149_1002487_pt1 | contig 10374 bp, 6 predicted proteins | sample WorMetTyACAVOLI2_FD_187423 | JGI IMG/M metagenome (GOLD analysis project Ga0209149, IMG submission 187423) | Marine gutless worms symbiont microbial communities from Max Planck institute for Marine Microbiology, Germany - Olavius algarvensis... ...
TACCATCCCGTCATGGCTTACATTTGTAGAAAGCTCTCATCGAGCTGATGTTAAGCTCTAATTGACATGTAACGCTGCAACTTACCGTTTTCAAAATATCCGTGATCAAATGGCCAAAATGTAGGCTCAAAATTTTGGACTTTGAGATCCCCTGGGGCATCCGCCCCCAAGAGGGGAGAAGATCTGTCTACGACTTATATGTACCATCGTGGAAAATTTTACGCTGATCGGTGCCACTGTTGGAGATATCTGCAACTGGACGGAGAAAAATAGCAACCAATATATCATTCCATTGTATCATGCGGCAGTAAAAATTCTCTATCAGTATGCATTGTTCCTTCATTATTACATGACCTACATTTGTCTCCTATCTCTCAACACAGTGACTGGAGTGAGTTAACGTGCCATAACTCACTCCACTGAACCGTGACCAAGCGCGGTCACGGTTCACAGTTTGGACGCCCGCTGCAATACCACCACACAGTGAGAACAACAATCCAATGCATCACAAAGCAACTTTTTGTGACCAGTTAAAACACAATCACCAAAAACGCACAAAAGAGCGTTGCCGCGACCTTATAGTATCATAATGATAAAATGAATCAAATAAACGCCAAACTCAACGACGATCACAACATACTGCGGTTTCTGTAATAACGCACGCATTCGCTTAGCATAAAAATGTCAACGCAACATACATTATGCACAAAATTCAACGCACGCACGCACGCAAAGTGACACAGCACAACACAAAACCTCACACAACCCGGACGCCGGTGGGAGTCGAGAGGCAACAGCGATCAGTATGTAAAGTATTAGACAAACCAGATGCTGCACACACACAACACTAATTAAAGCTCAAAAACGTAAACATACCCGTCGTAGTTTCTAAATGATGTGTCGAAATTGCTTGATGAAATCCACCGCCGTATAATCCATAGACAGTCTTTAGGCTAATACAGTAGTTTGATAAGAGATGTGCAGTACTGCAACGCTTCTCAGCATATTACGAATGCAAATAACGCCGAATAGTCGCCTTTCTTCGCTCGACGTCATTTAACGCAAATGATTGTAGCAGCGGTGTTACTTCCATTCTACATAATATTGTCAGCATTTCGCTCTTTTCACCTTCTTACAGCTACACGACAATGCCGTACGTCACTGACTGATGCCACTACAGAGAGCGTGCGGATCACAGGCGCGACCTAGGCTGTCACGCCTTGTCGTCTCACCACACCTGACTGCAAGTGATTATTACGCGACATAAACAGCAAGCCAGCAGTGAACGAATAGTCGGGCGCAACAGTCGGGCACTTCGACAGCCATCATGAAATAAGATAGTTACAACACGTCTGGAGTGGGTTATGCGAGTCCCACTCCAGACCTTGTTGTAATTATCTCTTATTTTGCAAGAAGTTCTCAGAAGTGACGAGCAGTTTGCATGTCAATCGAATCTGGCCGCACTGTAAGCTGCTGTTTGTAGCTGAGAGATTGGTTGAGTGAAGGTTTATCTCAGTGAACTGTCTCATGTACGACAGTGATGTAGCTGTGATCTACAAGACAGTCCAACGATACACAATTGACCATCGCAGTTCGCCGTGTGATATATATTTTGTGTTTCAGGCGGAACTGAAATCAAAATACACTGGGTCACTTTATCTTTCGTTAACACCGAAGTTTAAAACCTAAGTTTTACACCGAACTACGAGTTATAACTGTAGTACAGTAACTGTTTTCCATTCATTAACATTGCCATGGCCTAAAAGAGTGTTATGGCTCGGTGCTGCAGTCATCATAGAAATAATGTTAATAAGTATTTTTCTGTTTGCAGTTCATCTATGTATGGTCAGGTATTAATATGTAATACTCTAATTTAATATTAGTGTAGTAATATATTAAATAATATATTAAGAAAATGGCAGATGTCTTTATAGCCAATACTAATTATGGTCTAATAAATGTAAATGTTTTAATTTAGTGTAAAGTTTATTGTCTGGTTGTCATTGTGTACAGCTATGTGGAGTCAGCATCACGTCTTCTATATCAAGTTTATTGTGAGTTGGTTCTGCCGATTCCACCGGAGCTGGAACATCTACGGACACCGGACAGCAATGAAAATGAGCGGAGTGTGCCATTGCCGTCAGTCGACGTTATGACGTCTTACCAATCCTCCTCGGCTTATGTTGGTCAGCCGAGGACCACGAGAGATCATCCTAGGTATTCCTCTGTTAATTTCTTAACATTTTCTTTTATAAACTATCATAGTATTGATCTTATTGTATTGTGCCCCTTCAAATGAACTATATTCTCTTTAGAATGCCATTGTTAATTTGTGAAATATTACAGTATCATAAAAATGACAATAGCTATGTATACAGCTGCTGTTGTTGACTAACAGGATTTCTTTCAAGGTCTATCAGATTCCTCTATTAACCAGGGATGACTTACCAAAGTCACTTCAAGGTTATTTGGATGATGTCAGAAAATACAGGTGATCGGAGTCCGATAGTCTAAAGTAACTGTATCAGCTATGTTGTTTAGAATTCAACTTGGTACATAATAGAAATAAGTATATAATGCTGACGACTGTAGGAAGCTTGCTCGCAGTCTTACGTTCAACATATCGGCGGCACAAAGACGGATTGAGATACCGTCCAGAAAACCGTTGGTATGTTTGTATGTTATGAAGCACTTGCTGCGTTCTGCTCGTAGGTTATTTTTAATACGGATGTGATGGAGCCGGCTGAAATTCGCTTCTGTCACAAGGATTTCTCATTTGGCATCCGTACTCATTCGGATGCAGATTTACCAAGCCAAGTACTTGCAAACAGTGTTAATAAAGAAGAGCGAGCACTATTTCAGTATTTCATAACGAGTGTTCGAGTTTTGGCATAATTGCTTTATAATTTGTACTGACTAGTGCCAGTTATTCGATATGCTTAGCCTCATTTTTGGCGCAGTGAGCGTGGCTGTGTAGCCTGTGTTTATCGTTTACTATTTCATGCTGTTCTGCAGGCTAGGCAGTCAAAACAATGGACTATTTCGTAATGCAAAATAAAATTTGAATTCAACCGAAAATTGTCTCTGTACATCTGACGGATTCGGATGTGGGAAAATTGTCAGATATTGACAACATTCAAATTTGAACTTTATCACATCTCTAATTTCTAATAATCTGACGTGCTTTCTGTTTATTTTGCTCATGGACTGTTTACACAATGCTATGTATTCTGCAGCAGGAACCGTCACGGCGTTCTGCTCGCATTGCCAGCGGTGGAAATGTCTCAACAAGAGGTGAGCCGTTGCCTAGATCAACCAGATTATGCTCTGCTTTCTTCTATGAAATATGCTCAGTCTTTCAACGTAGTTAAATTAGTTAATGTTTATTGTTTCTCGTCATGATGTAGTTCATGCTCAGCGCAGTTTGTTCATTGCTAGAAGTGATGATAGTCAGATAGTTAAATAGTTGAGCTAATTGCTCCGTTTTGGCTACAGGTGTCAGAAAGTCATTGATTTTAGAAATTTATTGATTTGCTTGCCATGTGATATTTCTGCAGCTACCAGTACTGCAGCTAGGAATATGATACTTATGTGGACGGGTGTTATTTGAAGTTTAATGCCCATATAATTGAAGGCTTTAAAAATTAAAATGAGCCTGAATTGATTTGACCTACCTTTTGGTTTGACCTACTTATTGACCTACATTTTCTAATTTGTTTCCAGTGTTGAATCTGTGTTAATGACCTTTTTGGTGACCTTCTTTTATGGCCCGTGTGGGTTCCCGGCGCTGTTGTTATAGAATAGGCCCAATCCGTTTCCTGGCCGGATGGCGTAAAAGGCGTCCTGAACCAAGGTTAGTTTGGCTTCTTTAGGTTTAGTTGTTTATGTTTTTTGTGTTGTGTATTATTTCCGTTAGCCTAGTTTGTCTGGACTACTTTGCCAAGTAATTGGCTAGCCAGGCCGTATCCAATGATGCATATATATTGTCGAGGAGTACATCTCCACAAAGACACAGTTGCATGACGGTCCGTTAACCTTTAAAGAAAGCAGTTCATATATATAGACTTTATTGGTCTGTTTTAATGCTTTCATTATAGTTTTAGTTACTGTTATTTTTTAGTTGTTCATCTTCACCATGATCATCTTGTCGCAACTTTCGCGCTCTCTCACATTTTAACTAATGCTCTAAACAACGTATTTTTACTTCTTGTCTAAAATTAATATCTTTAACAAACTTTTACTTTTCGCATGGCACGATATAGCCTTTTTGTGCTGAAAGTGCCGTTAAACACCAACCTACCGTCCTCGTTTATGGTTCATAGCCGTTCCGTACCAGAAACTGTCACTGATCGATGCTGAAATTTTAACTAATTATTTTAGCTGGCCGATGTGCAAAGACGGGTCGGATAACCAGAAGACTTGAAGATGAAAACTTAGAAGCTAGGACTGTTTTATTTTTGCAAAGAAAAACACAAAGTAGGTTTTTTTTGTGATACTCAGATAGATACTTTTTTCAAATTCTCGTATACAGCTAGTTTACTGAATGATCTCTGCCCAGTTTTGGAATCTTTTGCACAGTCTTTGGTCTTTTTTTTATATTCATCTGTGTTTTAACACAACATTTCTTGTCCAGTTGAAGTCCTTGAGTTTATTGTTTCCATTATTCTCCTAAATGTTTGATTTTTCTGCAGTTTGGTTCCAATCAAGACATATCTAGTAAGACTGCCTCGTTTGACTGAGTCAACTGTTCTGTTTATCTGTTGATCTGTTGCAATGTAAATTTTAAGAAATTTTTGCCTGTGCATCCTGTTCTTTACCTTTTAGGGCATGTCGAATAGTCTTAACCAAAGGGTTAACCATTTGTTCATCGCATTCGATAACTTTGATAACTTTCTCCTGGCCAATGAGTACAAATTATCAGCAGTAGCAAATTTGTTCGAAACTTATGACGAAAACAAGTTCCGCAAACACTTCTGACTCTTGAAGTGCGTCATGAAGTGCTTTCTGCATGAGTGACGTGAGTGTAAAACTACACTTGTTTATAAAATTCAGTTCGTTTCATTTATAACTTCATCTAGGATGATATGAGAATGACATAAACCGCCCTAATTTGGCCTGGCCTTGTCGCATTGATTAATGTGACCTTATGGCATCTGCCTATGTGAATGAGTACTGCGTAGCACCGTTTGCACGCTGCAGTCTCCACCCCAGGCTGTGACCTCAATCTGGCAAGCTGCTAACATAAGCATCAACAAACCTCTCATCTGTGCACTAGTCACGTGACCGCAGCAACCAATCATGCTCTGCTCTGTCTTACAAGTTTAATAGGTCGGTTCACAAAGGTCAACATGTGACAGACAGTTAACCAAATGGTCAGATGACCGAGCTTCTTGCAACACGACACCGAGTTAACCACACTAACCATGCGGTTAACCGAGCGTTCCTTAGTGAGCTGAGCCTGGTGGGATTGGCCCTTGATGTGGTTGACTAACCATTGTCCTTCAGCGCTATGACACTGTTGGCTGGGTCATTTGACCGGTAAAATTGTCTCCAAAATGACCTATAATGTGTCGAGTGGGACGTTAAACCTATGCCTGTGTAAAAATTGTCATTAATTTGCTTTACTGTTAAACATGGCGTTAACATTTATGTCTAACATATGTGTCAGTAAGATGTTTATATTATGCATAAATAAGAGAAAATAATAGGCATAAATTGTATTTTAATATTTTTGTGCCAGAAGCTGCAGTGGTTGAGAGTGGTGGCTCGAGGGTTGTGCGACGGATGTTGTTTGATGCGGATGAACGGGAACCAGCTGCAGCGAATTCCCGTCGTTTATCACTGCCCGCATTGCCACTGAACAGTGCCGCTGCGGCAGCAGACAGTCACCGACAGCACAAAACTCCAACGAAATGTAACTTGATATTGCTGTCTATCTCAAATTTGTTTTTTGTAGTTAACTCTTGCCTCATGCTGATACGGTCTGTTATAAACAGTGAGGAGATGAGTGATATGTCTGTGTTGTACTTTTGTTAACCACGCAGAATTGGTTGCACATCGTAATGTGTGCTTTGATTAAAGAACTGTTTTTGTGATATATTACGTCTACTGCATTTAACTGAATTAAATTATTGCTTAAAGTTTGAAAAATAGTCAAAAAGTAAAGTAAACGTGACCATTTGTACAGCGCATCGTCGCGAACACGCCTCTAATGTGCTGCCGCTTACCGTAAGTCTGCTAGCCAGTCCATTCAGCCAGGTAGTCAGCGAACACTGCGAGACCACGGACACGGGCTTGTGTATTACGACTAAATGCCACGTTAATCTTTTCGTTTACAATAATAATAATAATAATATGCAATATGCCTGTTTACTGCCCCAGCTTTCGCCTGCACAGAGGGTGCAGCTCAGTCTGAGTAGGCCTGTGTGCCTGGCTGCACACCGAGCTGGTTTACCCATCCAAAGACGGTCACCCACTTAGGCACTAAGTGGGCCTAGCATAGAGTAACTGCATTCATCAGCCGGAACGTGTTACTGCTACACTAAACTGGCAAAATATTTTGCTTCCTAACAGCTGTTATCAGTGGACAGCATTACGTTATAAAGAATTTACTATTGATGTCTAAGCTACTTTAACTGCAGTTGTGCTCAGCTCCAGAGTCGTAGAAGGCTGCAAGTAATCTGTTTATGGCTAGTATTACAGTCTTTGTCAGCTGTTCTTTCGAAAATTGAAAGCTCGTTAATTTTAATAGTTATACCGAAACTTTGTTTTGTGGTTTTCTTTTGCCATATTGGTACTTACAGTTACTTTTGCTCAGGCCAAAAAAATTCATATGTTATGTAATGCCGAGATATTAAAGCCTCCAGGCCAAACTGGCCTCGAGGCCATAATTTTGGCCTCAACCTCGGTCTCACCCTCATAACCTTTAGCCTCGGCCTTGTCCTCGGTACCCTTTGGCCTCGGCCTCCAGCTTTTGGCCTCGGACTCAAAATTTAATAGCATTTTGTTATGGAACCTGATGTCCTTAGCTTTTGAAATATGCTACGGTGAAAGAATAAGCATTCTGTTGCTGCACTCACACTAATGGGTACTTACTTGTTAGGCTCAAATACATCTGCTGAATCACTAAGTAAAATATTCTATTACATTGTTCTGTTCGGCCTCTTTGAATTTGGCCTCGGCCTCAAGCATTTGGCTTCGTTTAACATGTCTGATGTAATCTGCATGTTTTTGCCAAATCTGTAGGTAGTCAGTATCTCATTCTGTCGTGTCGTCGTTGTAGCTCGTATGAAGAAAGCTGCTGTTGTCGCTGAGACTCCAGCACACAAGCAAGGTCACAACTTACTCTTGAAGACTGAGCTGAGACGCAAGCGGATGAAGCTCGGTCCAACGGACGTCGTTGTTGAAGAATCTCCGATGAAATTTCCACAGGGTTCGCCCGTCGCTAGTACACTGCCGACGTCGCAGTTTCTGAGACAGTCGTCATTTTACTCGGAAAAGCCGTCTCGCCATGTCTCAAAGTATGCGAAGTTGGAAGAGCGGATGACACAGAAGGTCTCGAGTCCACCATCACAGAAGTTTGACAACACTTACGTTGCTGGCAGCTGGTTGACTTCGCCTCGAAGAATTACACCAAAGGCTTTGTTTGGATCACTGTTAAGCCCATCGCCGTCGGGCAAAGCTGGTACTAAGCTGGCAAGAAAACTTGACTTGAAAAGCCCCATCAGAAATCTTGGATGCTCTGCTTCAGTGGACTTCAAAAGTCCTGTTAAAGTTTTTGCTGGATCTTCTGCTTCAAGTGCCACTGTTGTGTCCCCAATGAGACCAGTTGAATCAAGTTTGTCACAGCTTGGTCTGGATTCACCCAGTCGTAACACCCGCAGCCACGCATCTACTGAGAAACACGGAGCTCAGTCGGAAACTACATTTACTCAGCAGTCTGAGATGTCGGCATCACCTTCTTCGCTCGGTCGCCGATACAGCCGGATTATGTCACAGTCATTTGTGGCCGTAACTTCGCCAGATTTCAAGCAGCATCGTAAACATTTTGCTAGCGGACTTGCGACACGGGCGGCAATCTCATCTCAGTCTTCTGTTGGTAAAACTCCCAAGTCTCGCAGTGATGCATGCCAGATGCCGTCGCATTCACCAGAACGTGCGATTTCTTTGTCGCGCGTTCACCGTGCGCGTCCCACAATGTATGATGTTAGTGCTGCTGAAACATATTCAGAGATGCTCGGTTCAGATACTTGCGGTGTGAAAACTGCTTCTGACCACAGTCCGTGTTTAAGAGCAAAAGGACCGGCATCGGATAAACGGTCACCAAAAAAGAAATGCCTTTTAGCCAACCAATCACCACCATTTTCATCCACTGTCATCTCTGCAACTCAGTCAGTTCAGCCTCTGGACCAGTCTGTAGACGAAGCTGAAAACATCTACGGTGTTGGGAAGTCAGAGCCACGTTTAGCAGAAAATAATATGTCACACAAAAGGAAGAAATTGAGTAAGGCTGTCGGTAGTAAATCTACTGTTAGGAAAAGGTCATATAGCCAGCTTTATCCAGATTCCTATTCGTCCCATGCAGAAGAAATCGCGTCTGCCATGTTTCCTGATGTTTGTGGTGGCAACCAGTCAGAACAGTCGACATTGTTTAACACGTTGTCTTTTGGTTGTGATGTTGAGACGCCTGATGGTACGAGAACTGAAGTTCTCGGCCAGGAGGAGAAACTTAATTCTGATGTATTTCGGCATCTTGGTTCCTCGGGTGTAGAGTCTGAGTCTTCATCAAACGATGTTGATCTGATGATAGCACGGAAACACCTGCTTGACAGGAAACACAGTTCTGGATTTCAGTCTCTCGGGCACATCTCAGAAACCGAATGTTGCCCGTCACCGGTTTTTCCGTCAATTTTAAACGAAGCTGTAGCTGATGCATCGGATCAGAGTGGTCCGCATACATCGCGTAACTCGGTTTCGACATCTCCAGTTTTCGGAAAGAAGCAAACGCAGTCATTTTCTGGAGAAAGTCCGTGCCTCTCACTTTCCGGTTCAGATCACAAGAGAACACCAGTTGCTGGCTGTGCCAAGTCATTTTCGCCAGATGTATCTCAGCACAGCATAGCACATCTCATGACGTCGCCGTTACTAGGCGGGTCTGAAGCGCTGCAACAAACTAGTAGAAGTCGATCGTCCACAAGACGTTGCCTTGATCCACAGATGTACCAGTCTGGTAAACACAGCTCAAGTAAATCGAGAGACGAAGACAATTAAGCTGCTTCTTCTTCGCTTCACGTCTACTGTGTTAATGTTTACTGAATCATTCTGTTTATTGTTAGTGTCGTGTTACGTGAACATCAACTGATTTGTTGTTGTGATTTTTAACTAGTGTTTTTTAAAGCAGGTCCTTCTTAATATTGAAATGAATGTAAGATTGCATTGAATGTGGAGAATTTTCTACTTGATGCATATACACTGTGTTCCAAAAAAAACGTGACCACATTTAATAAGTTGAACTAGGACTGTCTGTTAACAAAGCCAACAGCTGAGCACAACATTGCTTGAAGCATTTGAGCTGGAGATCGCGGTGAATTATCCTGTGTACACTTAAACAGAGACTGGCAGTTTCATGTGACATCTCACGAGCTGATCGGTGTCTTTTTGGCTTGTCCTCCTGACAGAGCACAAGTTCCTCCACTGCTATGCACAGAACACGGTCTACCACTGCCTGGTTGCTGGACAATTCCGATCTTGCAGATTCTCTTCATCAGATTGTTGATGCTTCCAAGTTTCCAACCATTGTTATGCAATTCACTCAACAGCCTTCATGCACCATATTGCTTTAACAGATGCAGATTTTTAACGAGAATTGCATCTTCCTGTGAAATTTTCGTAATTTTGTTTAATTTTTACTGATATTTAGGTCTTGACAGTTTCCCAAGGTAAAGTAGATGCACAAAATAGGTGAGGCGGGAAAGCGTAAACACTGTTTGTCGATGGTCTATAATCTTGGTAATAAGTATGCCAAAAATTGTTGAAGGGGACAATTCTAGTTCAACTTATCGTCGAAAATGTAATCGCATGTTTTTTTTGGAACACAGTGGGTCACTTTATCTTTCGTTAACACCGAAGTTTAAAACCTAAGTTTTACACCGGACCTTAATCCCAGCGTCTAACATCGGTTTTAAACCGAACGTCGAATTAGGTTTGGTTTTAAACTTCGGTGTAAAACCGGTTTTACACCGAAGTTTTGATCCGGTGTTAACTCATCGCGCTTGAACGCCGACTTCATTTCGGTCAAGCCTAACCGACGTCCGATCGCTTTCGGCCGAAATACAACCTTCCCGATGTATATTCGGTCCTCGCGGGCGATTAGCG
>Ga0209149_1002489_pt1 | contig 10369 bp, 9 predicted proteins | sample WorMetTyACAVOLI2_FD_187423 | JGI IMG/M metagenome (GOLD analysis project Ga0209149, IMG submission 187423) | Marine gutless worms symbiont microbial communities from Max Planck institute for Marine Microbiology, Germany - Olavius algarvensis... ...
TCGATGCCGTAACACACGTCCTTTCGGTTTTTCGTGTCTGTAAGGTGCCCTAGCAGTCTTCTGACAATTACGTCACCTTAATCTGTTCTTTTATGATGATGATGATGATTATGTCAAATGTACATTTAATGCAGCATTTCATAGTGCAGCATTTTCGCATTGTTGCCAAAATTACAATGATGTGTTTGAATTTGTTAAAGTTATGTACAAAAATATCTGGTCTCTTTTTTTTCTGTAGTTACGTAAAGCTGTTCATGTTTCTCTTATAAGGTTGAAAGACCAAGTACAGATACAGTTAGTAAGTCTGAGTGTTTCAGATTAGTGTCTGGTGTTTTGATCAAGTGATACAGAAACTATTCCACAGCCTTTTCTAGGATGGGAGTTTTATGTGCCTCACTTAGCCTTGGATTTTAACGAAGCAACCCAAACTCACTGCTATAATCCAGTCGCGCCGGCTTACTGTATTTGGGCATATTATGCGCATGGATGACAACGCAGATGCCAAGAGGATCCTGTTAGCCACCCCTCCGGCAGACTGGAAAAGACAACTAGGTCGTCCCCGCATCACGTGGCTCAGCATCGTCCAACAGGATCTGAAACAACACCACCTTACGCTCCCCGAAGCAGCAGATTTGGCTCAGAACTGCCCTCTGTGGAGGATGATGTCGACGTATGGCGCTACGCAATCGTGAGTTGCATGCCAGAAACGACGACTTAGTTTTCTAATGGCAGTAAGGTAGTCAACAGTTAGTGGTAACGGCAGCCTCACGTGTTACATGTAACGTTAGTTGGCATGGTCTGATGATTCAATTTGCTTTACATTCATTAAGTGACTAACAGAAAGTTGAGTGACCTAAGTATGCTTACAACAGTGTTAGTACCATATCACCTGTCATTGTTTTAGCCTTATTACTTTTGCCTGCAATAAAGCACAGAGTTTGTCATACTTAATGTGGTTTTTATGAAGTCATTTGAACTGCTGCTATGCCGTCTTTTCAGCTGAGACTTAAAGACCACAAGGAGACTGGCTTAGATCAGCTATTGAAGTCATTACTGGGCTGTACTCAGTAACTGCGCATGTTGAATCAGTGGATTCTTGTTTTTTGGTGTTTTTTGTTACAAATGAAGATGTGTATGTTAATAGAGGTCACAAGTCACATGGAAAGAACACAGCAGCTGTCCAATGAAGTATGTGACCAGGCTGAGTCTCGCGGTCACACGCTGCGAACGATGATTGATCTTGCCAGCAGGATCTCTGCATCTCGAGTGTCACTGACGTCCGGTCTCAGGGACGCCAAGCATGTGTTTGGTCAGCTGTCTGTTGATGACAATGCACAGAGTCTACAGCAGCATCGAGATGCTCTGCAGGTCTCAGTCGTATCTGATGTTGATTCGTTGCCGTTAGTAACTGTTAGTTACAGCGCTGTGGTGGAGGTACTGTTAGTTACAGCATCGCATGTGCCACACAAATGAGTTCATTCCTTTGTAATTGTTAATGCCACTATTGGCATAATGAAGGAATTGCTACCTTGCACACGATATGATACGATACGATACTGTGTATTTAATGTGCAAGGAAAAAGCTGACGGATAGCCGGCTTCAAAGTCTACCACACGGAACGAACAAAAAATGTAAAAGAATAACTAAAAATAAACTGATGAGCATGATAAGTCCAGTCCTGTTCTATTATCATGAAGGCAGTCCAATGAGTAAACAAGAAAAGTTAAGGTGGAAAGGATTTGTTGAAAAGGTAGGTTTTTGTGTCTCTGCGAACTCTTTAACTGCAGAGACCAGGTTAGTCTAGCAACTTTGTTCTCAGACAAATCTTGATGGAGCAAAATATATGTTTAACGATTAACAGGAAATAGCTAGTGTTGATATTATCTGCAGTTGCTGTGTCAGTTATATATCTGTGAGTAGATGTTGTAGTGATACGTGAAGTATTGCTGCAGCTTGTGAATAGTGTTTTGCACATCTGTTAATGAACTTCTTGCTTGTTTAGTCATTTATTGCTCGGCTGCATTTAATAATCAATTATGCACTGTATGTGGCAGAGAAATTCCTGTGAGTGTGGCTGAAGTTGGTTGGAACAATATTAGAAATTGGAAATTTTTAATTTTCAACATTTTTGCCATGAAATTTTGTGCCCAGTAATTTTAAAGTAATTTTTTTCAGTTTGTTGAGGTCTGTGAGATGACATGTCTGCCGACTGTGATGTATAGGTGCTGAGTGGAGAGTTGGACTCGTTGAGGTCTGAGCTGGACATGCTGAGTGACCTCAGTGGCCAGTTGGTCAGTGTGAGTGGCCAGCAGGAGACCAGCAAGCTTGACCAGGTCATCAGAGACTTGAGCACTGAGTGGCAGCTCACGACTGACCAGTGTAACGTTCAGCTCCAGCAGATCGACAGTGTGTTGCAGCAGGCGACTGTTTTCAACGACCAACTCTCAGTTCGTACTCACTACACATTGTAACTGTGTACATACTTCTATTTTGTTGCCATTTCTTTTCAACACTGCAACTCTCCCTCATTCTTTGTGTCTTCAGATTTTATGGTGCTATGTAATTGTTTTTTATTGTTGAAAATGTGTGTATTATTACTGTAGATTGCTTTAGTGCTCAGCATGTTGATGCTAGTGTTTGCTTCGTGTGTGTTTGTTACTTCTACCGTGAAGTGTTAAGTGTTAGTGAGTCTGTGCTGATGCCGTCGTGCCCTGTTATTTTTGAATTCTGTATTTTGTGTCATTTGTCAAAATGTTTTGTACTTCATGTAGTTTTGTTTTCTCCGGCCAGTCTTATCTTTCTCAGTTAATATTTTGTTTGTTCGCATTTTGTCCACACACTTTTGCATTGTATTCATTTTCCCCCGCTTAAGTTGAGTTTCGTCTGTGTGTTGTTATCAGAAGACGTTGGTGTGGTTGCAAGAAGCGGAAGAGAAATTAACAGGAGTTGGACAAGTCGGCACAGACTGTGACAGTATCAAATATCAGATTGACCTTATTCAGGTCAGCGTAGTATGTAATCTGATCTAATCTGGAGTTGCTGGCAGTCTGGCGGCTGGCTCACCAGGCCGCCAAGTTTGACTTGGAAAGAGTCGGGAATCTGGGATGCATTATCTGACATTTCAGTCCCAACTTTGTTGCATTTGTGTAGCCATCAGAAGAGAGATGTATGACATCGTCCCATGTTGAGATGGAGTTAGCTCATCATGATGTATGTGTATGTTAGAATGATCAATTCAATTATGTGCCATGTGAATTCTTTAAATGCACAGCTGTAGGGTTTTGATCAGAATGTAGCTGTGCTTGTTGTTATATGCATTTACGGATTAGGCAGAAATCGAACTAATGAGACGTGTGCTGGCAAAAATGACGTCACTCAGTTTAGTACTGGATCTGCCTCAACATTTGCACATTTTGATAATATTTGCAGTACTCGTCTTTTTGCAATTAAACAGATGCTACTGATAAATAGTCGACAAGATTCCAACATTATTTATTTGTGAATTGCTGATTGACTAGTTGACAGCTGACGCATTACGTGAGTGGTGTCTCACGTAGTGCACTATATAAATGAGTGATACTTACTTACTTTCTTACTTAATTAACAGAACATGATGATGATGATGTGTAGAATCTTTCGATGAATATTCAGCCTCATCATCTTGACATCGACGAGTTGAATGCATCAGCGAAGAACAGACAGATGTTGGGCAAGTCTGCGACTTCACAGTTGGATGATGTCAATCAACGTTGGACGCTGATTTTACAGCGCATCATTGACACCAAGGTCGGCATTCTGTATTGTTTTCTGCTTATTACAGGTATTGTTTGATTTCAGTAGCCACGTCACTTTGTAATTATGTGCCATGTGTTAGCTTTGCCACTTGCGCATTTATTCTAAGACGTTTGCAGCCACGACAAAGGTCCAGTGTCAGATCATGGAATATAATGTGTTAGGAAAAGTGAGAAACAGTTTCTAACTTATTTGAACACTTTGTATTTGATGAGGAAATTTAAGTTGTGACTTTTCTGTGTGAAGCTGGAGTTGCAGCAAGCATTGTTGAATGTGGGAGAGTTTAATTCCGCCATTGACCAACTCATGTCGTGGATCCATCAAACTCTTGCAAGTCTTGATCGTCCTCCACCTCTCTACGCCGACCCTCGAACCATCGATGCTGAGCTCTCAAGACTCCGGGTAATTGTTTATCTGCTACACATAAATGTTTTAATTTTCATTTGTTAGTGGTTTTATGAGCGGCCATCAAGGCAGAATGACCTGTCTCAGATAGATGCTGAGTCGTGGTGTACATCTTGCCAGAATTGCTGCAGAAGTCCCACAGACAGCTGGATGCGTGAGAACCCTCATATTAGAAGTGTACGACGTCATCATCTCTATTGTTGAGTAAGCTGCCCATCAGCAGTTGAGTGCATGTTAATGCCGAGATTGTTGACAGGTGTTACAGCAAGACTTTGACAGTCATTGTGAGGCAGTTTCGTCATTATAATCTACGTCGATGAAGACTGCTGCGTCAGGTGCAAGAACCAAACAGGACGTTGTTGTTTGTAATCTCATACAAAACATTAGTCGTCGTTTCAACCACGTCTCTTGTGCCATTAGATATTTATCTGATCCATCCCACAACACCGCTACCTTCCGTCTTTAAGACTAGCGGGTACACATTAGAATGTAAAGCTACAGGATACTGTCTAAGAGTGTTGGTGCCAGAGTTGATCCGTTTCTCTAGGCATCAGTCTGCAGGTGACTTAGTTATAAACCTGGCAGTAGCTTGCCAGTGCTTCCTACCAGGTCTCTGACAGCTAATGCCAAATTATACTGATCGGTGACAGAGGCACATGTGTATGAGCAACTTGCCTGGGGTCGTTACTGGATGATGAAACCGGAGTCTCGGTCATGAATCAGATGCCCTGACCATTATACCACTACACCACACACTGCATAGCTCAGTAGAACTTGATCATAATTTGCACTGTACATATTATTACATTACACTATAGTCAGTTATGTTATGACTGATGGTGATTTGTATTGTTTTTTCTTTGTAGATGCTGCAGTCAGACCTTGTGAACCAGCAGAAGACGGCAAGTGCAGTCCGTGAGGAAGGCGAGCGTATCATGAGAAGTCAGACTAGTGTCGAGGCTTCGAGTGCAACACAAGATTCACTGCGGCAGCTGGATGATAACCTTGCTCTGCTGGAGTCTCGACTCAGTCAGAGAGTTGACGAGATGACTGCGGCTCTCAGTGAGGTAAGAGTACACTCGCCTGGCTGTGACTGGTTGTTGTTGTGAAATAGTTTCATATGACGGTGTGTTCGTAGAAAGAACATACTAGGTGTTTCAGTAGGACAGAGTTAACGTTGATATACAAAAGTTGTGTCGTAAATTGTGAAAAAAAACACTCCGATCATCTCTTGGTGTATCTGATATGAGAATGGAGCAGAATTACAGCAAAATACAACTGTGATCATTGCAGAGCAGAGCATTAATCATAATTATAATTATGAATTTATTGCTCAGGAACCTAACATAAAAACTCGTTGTGCACATGTACGCTCATAGAATGCAGTTTTGCAATTTTTTAATGTTTAAAATTAGAGAGCTAAAGACCGTACTTGGTCATATGATGCCTCTGCCGCTGCATGTGTGCAATGGACTTGCCAGCCCTGCAGACACAGCGTGCTGTGAAATGTGTGAGCCAGTGCTGCATGGCAGCACCGATTTGACATCAATTTGAATTTTCTCTCATATCCTGCTCCCTTGTCCCTGGTACAATTTTGTCCAAAATGTAGTCAGTTTACCTGTTGGTGGTAGTGATTATGTGTCCCAAATTTCATCAAAATCTGTTCAGAGTGAAAAAATGCCGACGTTGGCACAGGACATCCGGACAACAGGACGTCGTGGAAACATAATAGCCTCCGATGCAGAGGGCCAGAGGCATAAAACGGTGATACTGTCAGTTTGCTGTATACTTGACTGGTCCAAATATGTGACTGAGAGTTGAAAGATGCTGAATTCAGGTGTTGACGTTATTAGTGTGTTAAATTGCAGGCTCAGACGTTCTATGATGACCTCAGAGCCGTTGAGAAGCAACTGACCAAGATGGACACATTCCTGGCAACCACTAAACAAGTCGGCCTGCTGCCAGAAACACTCCGCATGCAACAGAGACAGTTCATGGTCAGCCGTCTGACTTTGTTGTCACTATCATTATTTTACTGTTTGAGTGTATTTCTGACTGAAACATTCGTCCGTGGCACAGATAACATAATGTTACAGCTGCAGGGAGCGTGCACAACTCAGTTAAGATGATGAACTTTTGCCCGACCTCAGTCAGTCAGTGAATCAGTCAGCGTTGTTTAGTGCTGAAATGATAAATGAATCTGAGGCGCTGTGAGTGTATCACTGTGTGGGGTCGTTGGTGTCTTCAAAAATGGCATCTGGCCAAAATTGCTCCAATGTTGTCAGAAAATGTTCCGCTATTCAGGTTGGCACATGCAAGCCTTCAAACATTTTATGATGTTAAAAGGCCTGTTATTTTTATGACAGCAAGAAAACTATAACTTACTATTAAAATTCACAAATTTTGCTGTATGCGAAGCTTGAAGAGTCGATGAGAAGACTTGCAACACCAGTGTTGTACAGTCTTGCAAAAGAAAAAGAAGACAAAAGTTAGAAACTAAATGCAGCCCGATTTCAAACTTGTGTTTCTTTGTTTTCTGTTGCTACACTGATGCTAATGTTTTCAAGCTTTGTGAAGTGGTTGCAGAATTTATCATTAGCTGCAGAGAATGTTCTCTATGACATGTTCAGGAGATGTTTGAGTCGAGTGACAGCATGGATGCAAGGATCACGTCGCTACTGGACCAAGGCGAACTAAGAATAGCAAAGAGCACTCCAAGTGACAGCACCACACAGCTTCGGCAGTCTCTTGATGACATCTCGGCTCGCTGGGATGCTGTGAAGCTGAGGTTTATTGAGCATGGGAACCAGCTGACGGCAGCATGTGATGAAGCAAAGCAACTGAATGATCGACTGACAGAGACGATGTCGTGGTTGAGTGAAGTTGAACAAGCTCTGAGCAGTCTGCAGCCTGTCAGTCGAGTCATGGACAACATTCAGCTCCAGATTCAACAGCACCATGTAACAACATTGATTCTACTCGTCTTCTGTTTCATTGTTTTCTGTTTCTGTGACCTCTGATATTCTACAGTCAGTTGACCTGCACAGAACATGCATTGCTGACATTAGTGGAAGAATCCATCATTATTATTGTAACAGTAGATACATTTCTAGAGTTCAGGTTAGATTTATCGTTAGGGTTAATAGTTAGTTTAATCTGGCTGATAAAGTAAAGGTAGTCCCATACTTGACACAAGCATTATGGCTGGTGCTGGTCACAGTCTGTAGTCTATCATGCCGCTGCTGACTGAAAGTGATACTATCACGTGCGCCAAAAAATGTGTAATGGAGCTAATGTTGCACAATTACGATTCACAAAGTCGATCTGTTTTGTTATGACCTCATAAGCGAAATAAAAATATATTTATAAATTTGTCTTTGGTCTGTGTGCACTGCCATTGTGCAGTGGCGACATCTACTGGGTAAAATTGTTCTGGACCTCATGTGACGTCACATGCGGCAATGGCATAATACAGTGTTAACCATCAAATTTACATTGCATACCGTCACATATAAACTGCAGTGTTTACATTTGCAACAGCCACCATCTCCCATTATCGCTCAATCATAAAGAAACATAAAAAAATTACCTTCAACAATCAAATTTTTTCTAGAAACCGCACATGCCGACCACCATATACCACATGTGACGTCACACCATCATTATGCTACTAGACGGCAGGAGTGTATAGTTCCAGTAGCGTTGTAACAAATTTTAATTTCGTTTGTTTTCTATGATCTCGTCTCTGAGCAAGCTGTGTGGTGTGTTGTTGTAAGACATCTGCCTCACAACTGATGCAATGATTGTGGACACTTTAGCTTCCCTTTAAGTCAGCAGTGGTCAGCTTCTACATTTAGCAGTAGTGGCCATTGTTTGATGCTGAACTGGAGTCTTAGAATGTGGGATATTTGAGTCTGTGATTGTTTACAGGAGTTACAGCAAGACATTGACAGTCGTCGTGAGGCAATTTCGTCGTTATCGTCGACGTCGCTGAAGACTACTGCATTGAGTGCAAGAACCAAACAGGACGTTGTGCTTGTTCGTAATCTGATACAAAACGTCGGTCGTCGTTTTGACCGTGTCTTTCAGCGCTGTGCCGAGAGAACGCGCCAACTCGACATTGGGTTCCGTGAAGCTAAGGCTTTCGATGACGCCAGGAACCAGCTGCTGACGTGGATCGGCGGTGCTGCCACGTCGTTGGCTGAGACAGAGCAGACAAGCATCCCTACTGAACCTGAGAAAATCCGCAGCCAGATCTCAGCACATAAAGACTTTCAGAGAAGTCTCGGCTCAAAGCAATCAGGTCGGTAAAGTGCTGTTTTTATTACTTTTTTTCTTTTGCAGAATTATTTTGAATGGAAAGTATTACATTCAGCAACCATTCGTGCAGGAGGTTATGAGATTACCTTACAAACTGAGGATATGGATTTTTCGGTAAATCATCAAAACGTAATGGACGTGATTTTTCGTTTATTTGTTGTACTAAGTTAATTTTGCCAATATGATTATGGTCTGTTTTGTTGTATGCCATTTTGTTGTAGAGTTTTTTGCAGTTGTCGTATCATGTAATAAATGAATGCATTATCTTATGCATTTAGCTGATATTTGTATGTTGTATCTTGCTGTTCGGTCGTGTGACTGTCGTGCAGCATTGGATAGCGTTGTGCGTATGGGACGTTCACTGAAGGACAAGGCTCCACAGCGTGATCATGAAGCACTGCATGATGCCCTTGTACAGCTCAAGACTAAATGGACGGCACTGTGTAGCAGAGCAGTTGACAGGTTTGTCTCCCTGTGTGGTCTGTCTGTCTGTCTGTCTGAATGTTTGCTTGTGTGTCTGTTGGATGGTTTCTCAGGTTAACTGAGCGTAACTGTATGGCTCTGTGACACTGTTTATGTTCAAGCATGTCGGTCATCACGCTGTTTCTCTTTTCATATTTTGTCTACTTTAGTCGAAGCTGATAATGCAAGCATCGTGTATACTTTAACTATGTTTGTATTATTTTGTACCATTATATTCCATTCTTAGAATATCCATTCTCCTTTGTTGCCTATTACATTGAATGATGTGCATCGTTATAATGCATTAACTCATTTTTCATTGAACAGGCAAAAGTCGTTGGAGGACAGTTTGCTGGTGGCCGGACAATTCAAGGATGCATTGCAACTGCTGCTGGACTGGCTGTACAAAGTGGAGCCAGGTCTTAATGAAGACCAACCAGTTCATGGTGACATTGACACTGTCAACAGTCTTATTGAGCAGCACAAGGTAAATCTCATTTGTTGTTGTTATGTGTTTAGCTTTATGTTCAGTTCTTCTTCTTCTTCTCGTATGTGTGTCATGAACCATAACTGGTCAGCCACGAAACAGCGTCTTCATCTGCAGAGTGTAGCCGAGATAAGCCGCCATTCAGCTTTGTCAGGGACAGGATTCGACAATATGAGACAGCATCTGTAAGTCGCCATTTCCTTCTGCAGGCACCGCAGTGTCGCTGTTCCATGCAAAAACGGTTCAGCAGAGACCACTGTTGCCAAGGGAGGTCGAAACCCGGTTACCGGATTGTGGGGTCACACACTAGATGAGAATTGACCACCTGAGCCGACTTCCAGTTATGCCTCCATCGACTTTTGATGTCCACTGTTCACTGATGTTCCTTGATGCTACAACTGTCTGGTCTTCAACCAGAATAAGAATAGTACGAGTTATAAATTAGTTATGCTAATAATACACTGCACCTTTGATTCGCTCGTGACATATGGCATTATATAAATTTGTTGTGATTAATTGATTGTATGACAGTTGATACAAGTCTTGAGAGGGTTTGAAATCCAGAGTAAGAGAAGAAACCAAATAATAACTTTAATCAGTATTAATACTTAAGCATCTATATTATGATGCAAAGGTGCTGATGCAGCAGTGAAGATGGCCATTAGTGCAATCTGTGATTGACTGTTTTTTCCATGACTTCATTTTTATTAGCGTACTATATATACTCCCATATAAACCGGTCCATGTATATGCCAGGCAGTCGTCTTTTTCCACAGCAAAAATTCGCTGAACGTGGTGACCTGTGTATAAGCTGAGAATGTAAATTGTTGATCACTATGACTACCACCATCAACTCAATATGATGCACAGTTGCAACTGACAGCTTATAAATCGGCACTAAT
>Ga0209149_1002490_pt1 | contig 10369 bp, 6 predicted proteins | sample WorMetTyACAVOLI2_FD_187423 | JGI IMG/M metagenome (GOLD analysis project Ga0209149, IMG submission 187423) | Marine gutless worms symbiont microbial communities from Max Planck institute for Marine Microbiology, Germany - Olavius algarvensis... ...
GCTGTTATCTGTGTACTATCAGAGGTGGGAAGTTGAAATTTAAATTGGAGATAGCTATTGTCAAGTACTCGGGTCTCATATAAAAATTTGCCCCTACCAATAAAACCGCAAATATTAATGTAAAAAGAAATTCCGTAGAAGTTTAACATTATTATAAGGGTAGAGATGGCACATCTAAAAAGGCAAAAATTACTTTGTTAAGATAGAAATATCACAAACACGACCTTACAATATGCAGCGCTTGACATTTCAGCACAGAGCTCATATGTAAGGTCGTATTTATGCATTTTCTATCTTAACAAAGTAATTTTTGCCGTTTTAGATGTGCCATATCTACCCTTACAATAATGTTAAACTTCTACGGAAGTTTTTTTACATTAATATTCAGTAATTTTAATCTTAACATTGTGTGTAAATAATTGAGTTGTTAGTATTGTTTCATTTTGTTAGATCTCATTGGTTTTTGCCGCCCAGTGCTATGCATAGCGCGGACTATACTGTCGCAAGATGTCCGTCTGTCTGTCTGTCCATCTGTCCGGCCGTCTGTCTGTCTGTCACATGCCGGTATTGTGTCGAAACGGTTGAACATATCATCAAAAAAATTTTCGCCATCGGTAGCCACACCATTCTGCTGTATATTGTTTACCACATTTGCTTACGACGATATGCACACACCTATGAGCAGGTAACTGTTCGTTTAGGTTTAGGTGTCATTTTAGTGTGTTTTACATATTTTTCCTTAACTGGGGCCAATTTGTTTGTGTTTGAGATAGATTTTTGTGCATTTTGTGCATTTTATTTTGTGAGTATTTTCTTAAGGTTTAGTTTGATTGACGTCGCCATTGTAACTGATTGCTTGCAAAGACTCGTCCGTTTCCCAAGTGACTTATTATGTGTCGATTAGTACGTAAAACCCTGTTCGCTCACTTATTCACTGTACACTGTGAACGGAAATATAAGGAACCCTTATATTTTCTTGTAGAGCTTCTAGAGCTGATTGAAATTAAAATTACAGACAACGTAGCTGAAGGAATGCTGGATTTACATATCTGAAAATAATTGTCTTTTCGTTAAATTTTCTTTGTTGATAGCGATGTAAAAACGTTACTGAAAGTGCCGTTACAGCAACGGGATTTACCGATGAAGATCACTATTTAAGTAAATCTTTGTAATTATATAAAACGTCTGAAGTAAACCTCTTTCTTAAGATGTTTCGTGACACAGGAAAGAGTTTTAGCGGATTAAACACTTAACAAAGAAAACGACAGAAGTGGCATCATTGACTCATGTCTGGCTTGTGGTCGACCACACACTGCCCACCTAATTGCAAAGAACAGCAAAGTTAAAGATTTCGCACTCATTTTATTGATCAATGTCTTTAGGCTCTCCAGTCTTTATGTTCTGTCGAAAAGCATCTTAAGCAATCGTTCTGCTACACGTTTTAGTTACTCACAACCGTTTAATAAGATGTTCGTCGTCAGTGGTAAATTCCGTTGTTGTTGTAAAGACATTTTTACCAATGTCCTTCTTACATCGCTGTTAACAAAGAACATCAAGCGAAGAAACAGCAGCATTCCTCAGTTATATTGTCTGAAATTTTCGTTTTAGTTGGCTAATATTTTTTAAAAGCTATGCATGAAAATAAAAGGTTTCCTGTTATTTCCGTTTACAGTGTATAGTGTTGTGCGAGGTTTCTCTGCAACAGCTGAGATTTCTGTTAAATAGTGGTAATGTACAATACAAAATAAGGCATGTGCATACTTTTTGTATTAATTTAAATTTTATTATGACTTTTACTTGTAAATTTGTTTGTTTTATTATTTAGTGTATTTCTTCGAAACGATATTTGGACGCGGACTCAGCGAGTCTGTCCTGCAGTCGCCTACCTTCGCCGCAATGTCGAAAACTTGCCTATACTTCCGATATCAGATTTCTTCTCCCAAGATCATGCTGAAAATCTCGGCGAAAACGGCTGCAGGCTCTAACTTCAAGCAGAGTGCAACGGTTCTGTTCACTTATCAGAAGAAAGTCGGTTCCTGGAACGACGACGTTGTTCAACTTGTTGATGGCGTTGTACAGTTTCAAGTAATCGCCGTGAAAACTGGCGTGTCTGAAAACGTACACTACGTCAAGTTCAGCTTCTCAAAGTTGTCATCCTGTCCGAAAATAGGTAGCAGCTTGTTAACAGTATTTGTTTTCTATCTAGTGATATGGAAGCAGCTGTGGCCGTGGCTCATCGGCTATTTCGAGGGACTCTTACCTGCCAGTTACCTGGGTTCTATTGTCACGAAACGTTTAGACCTAACAGGCATTATTGATGGCTGTACGGATAAGGATATACGAGCAAACGTTAAAAGGCTTCACTTTTAAAGATTTTTTTGCTGCTTTTGCTGTTTCTCATTGCATGTAACCAACAGCCGTTAACATTTGTACGAACTGCAGTTTTTTTGACATTTATATATGCTGATTTATTACAACAATAATGGTAGTTCGCGCCATTTGGACTATTTTTGGGGCGTTTACTTTATTTGGGCATACTTGTGCTATTTTGGCTATTTTGCGTCAATTGGGCCATTCATAGCTCAAATTAATGTCCAGCGATCCCTTGCATAATGGTCCTCAGGAGGCTGCAGAGACACTAGGCCGCGCGATGCTTCGTGTCTGTCAGTAGTTAGCTTCAACAGTACGGTACAATACGTCGAGCGCAACCTCCTGTTACTAGCTACTTGCGCTTAGATTTCCCACTGCATACAATTAAATTCTGTTCTCTTCTCTTCGTCGTGGTCGTCCATGCAGGTTGTGGTAAACAAGATTCACTGATGCGTTGCGGTCTCTGCAGTAAACTGCACGGCGGATCGTTGCAGTTGTTGTTCGCACTCCACCAGTCATGGATCCAATAGCCAGATATTCGTCGAGAATCGCGATTTTCACCTACCCCACCTGCATTCGACAGTGACACCCGCGGTAGGGGGTCACCGTCGGAATATTGCCATGACGTTTGGTATGGAAAAACTAGCATGCTGTGCCTACCCGAAAGTGGAAAAATTGTGAAAATATGTTTATTCATTTTGACAGAGTCCACACGAATCTGACGAACAGACAGACAAACAGACAGACGGACAAACATTGCATGACGGCGTAGGCCGCGTTTATGCATGGAATCGCGCTTCAAAAACCGTAGGCTATAGTTGTGCATGCGGATAGTATAGATCGCTATAAGCAGGCTATACTAGATTAACTGTCGTTGCAGAAAACATTAACTTGAGTATCTGCTATTTATTTTCGTCCAAGCGTTTATCCATAATATTTGCCAAGCTGTCAGTTTAATGCATGGTTTTCGCCCCAGATTTGGGAGCTGAGATTGCACTAAATTAAGTAGCACCGCAGTGTCGGGGCTTGTTGACCTGAAAATCAACGAATGCACTTTTGAACAGCCGCCGATGAGACCTTCTGCCTTAAATCCGTCACTGTTAATGTCTACAACGAAGCCTACACCAGCCTGTGAGAACGATCCGCTTAAAAGTCAACTTACTTACTTCAAAACAATAAGAACGTAGTTGACAGTTAGTTTTCATCACACCATATGAATCACGTGGTACGTGCGTCAATAATCAAACGTGTTTTCCATATACGGTGGTTTTCCCTGGCCAAATTTTGACGTTTAATAGGGATTTCGTTTAATAGGGATTTTGCTACATTCGCCCCAAAAGGCACAACCTTGCGTTATTACGCTTCTTTTGCGCCATTATGCGTCACCATCCGTCCGTTGCCCAGTCTGAGAAAAAGTCACAAACGTTTTCATGCATTTCCCCAGAAAGCCCACTGTACACATGTGCACCAAATTTTGTGTGGAGTCGACTGACTTAATCAACTGTGACACTTTTTACCGCGCGACGCGTATGCATAGCGCGGACTATGCCATAGCAAGATGTCTGTCCGTCTGTCTGTCACACGCCGATATTCTGTTTGAACGGTTATATGTATCCTCGAAGTTTATTCACCATTGGATAGCCCCATCATTCTAGTTTTTTTCATACCAAACGGGATGGCTACTTTCCGACAGAAACCCTCTAACAGGGGCGTCGAATGCAAGGGGTATGAAAAACATCACGATTTTCCACCAATATCTTGCTTTATCTCGCAAATGATGCAAGATAGAGCCATAGTTACTATGGAAGGCGAATAGGAAACCGCACCAAAACTTTCGATTGGTACTAGTTTTAATGATCTTGAGTGACCTCTAACCTAGATTTCAAAGTCACGATATCATTTAACTTCAAATAACTCAAAAACGGTACAAGATAGAGCTATATTTACAATGGCGCACCCTTAGAAAGTTGTATATAATCTAACGAACGCGTCATTTTCAATGACCTTGAACTTGAACAACCACTAACCAAGTTATAAAGGTCACACTATTCCTTGACGCTGAACGTCTCATAGACGGTTAATGATATAGCCATAGATACTATGAAAGGTGAATAGGAAACTGCACACAAGCTTTCGAGTGGTATTAGCTTGAATAACCTTCAGTGATCCAAATTTTAAGGTTATGATTATTCAACGTCAAATAACTCGAAATGGTACAACATAGAGCTATACTTACAATGGCCGACTAATAGAAAGTCATATATGATCTATCGAACGGCGCCATTTTCAATGAGCTTGAAAGACCCCTACCACCGGTTTCAAGGTCACGCTATTCTTAGACGCTGAATATATCAGAAACGGTACGAGATACAGACATGATTTAAATGGAATACTAATAGGGACTTACACACGCCCTACTCAACAGTGTCATTTCGAATGATCGTGAGTGATCTTGAGTGACTTAGCAAAATATTCAATGACATGAAGCGTCGCGCGGTGTCTCTGCGACAGCTGCGGTTGTTGTTTATCCACATTTACGCTTATTTAACTTTCTGTAACCTTTGTATAATGGCACAGAATTTCGTATGATGTGCGGATGTGCCATTAAAGTAAGTAAGTAAGTAAGTAAGTAAAAAGTCGATTTATATAGCGCATCGCCGTAAAACCTCTAATGCGCTCTAATGCAGACACCCCTTTGGACCTTCGACTGCCACATGGAAAAAATCGTAATAATTCTGCGATGTAACCCCTGGGCTGTAGTCTGGTCACCGGAAGGTACGTTTTAGGGGTTTTGTATAAAAAGCTATATCTACCCGTCAGCTTTTTACTGCACGTTAAATACACACTATCGTATTGTATCGTATACCAACTCGGTCATTTATTTGTCTTAGTAAGAACTAGAAGTTGTAGTCGTCGCTAGATAGATAGATAATGTCGATTTATATAGCGCATCGTCGTAGAAAAACCTCTAATGCGCTAGCGCTCTCGACGACATGTAGGCTGAAAGCCGTCTTGCAGTTGTTAGCCCATAGTCTGCCTCGGAGATACAGACATTTGTCGAAAGTCAATATGGCGGCCGCCGTCATGTTGTATCGTATAATATAATAATTTTTGTACCCATAGCGGGTACTTTACCACATCTAATTGTGTTTTTAATTTCAACTTTCTAGCTCCAGTAGTTTCTGAGATATTTGGCGGATACCAAATTTATATTAGGGGGCCCTGCGGAGGAGTCCCGTGGAGCCACAGACTCCCTGCTAGTGCCCCTCCCAAACCAAAATCCTGGATCCGTCCCTGCTGACTATGTCACTGGTTTACAGCCTTTGAAATGCATTGGTTTCCAAAGCTGTACTGCTGAAATACATCCAGTAATAAGTTCTCTTGTGTTGACTGTAACAGAAGATGGAGAAAAGCAAGATGTCCCATATCAACGGTACAGCGGTCCACGACTGTCAATGACAGCCTATCAGCAGCTGCTATTTAATGATTATTCTGGTCAGTCAAATGTGATTCGAATTTGTAGAATCTTGCCGTGTAGTGAGATAACAGTTGGATAATACCTCAAAAGCATGCAAAGAAGACAGTTTGAAATTAGATTATTTACAGCCGTTGAAATTATGTGACCCTGTTGTAAACGGCCGACGAGGTTTCGTTTATAAGCTAGTGCTGTGTGTTTCTTGGCTAGTAGGGTTACGGGAAAATGGCTACACCGGTCGTGGTGAAACTTTTGGAATTGGCCGTCAATGGTTGTGGGATCAAATTCGGCTGAGACACAGATCATGGACCAAAAAATGACTGGTGAACCGATCTAGCGAATATCATGTGTATTAGAACATGCGTAACATTTATGACCATTTACGACATCATTTTGATTTCTATGATTTGGTGATTATGTTCCTGTGATTATGAAAATATTTCACCCTTTTAACAACTGGCTGTAGTGTATACAGCCAGTAACCAACCCGAAATATGAAACTTTATGGACACTCCGATAGAGATTAACAAACTTTTTATCGCGCACAGGTATGCTATAGCGCGACTTAGCCAGTATACTATACAGTATACTATACAATTTGGTGCTCTTCAGCACATTGTCTATCGTCAGAAGATTAAGGACAATTGACCTTCTGAAACAAGTCCTGAACAGGTGCGTGGAAATGATTAGCCAAGAAATAATCAACAGTGGTACACTCACAGTTGTTGTCATTAATTAGGTCTATGTAACGTCTGCTTGTTGCAAATTTTATTTTTTTGAGAGTTTGCCCTTGAAAATGTCGACAATATTGATGTTTTTGAGTAATTTACTTTCCGTTGCTGAACAAAACAATATTTCAATTTTTGTGCGTCCTTTATGCTACCAATTAATTTTCTGAACATTTTGGTGAAAACCACGTGACTTTATGACTCACGCGGTTGCAAAGATACGGTGCATTAAAATTTGTGTGTTTTTTTCTGCAACAACATGTATATTAGTTAGCGCACGCCATCTCCCGAAAAAAACAGAACCAAAGGACAAGCAGTTGCTGGTCGTGCGCTATTTTTGTGTCCGGGGAATTCCACCTAGAACAACTGTAAATCATAAAATACTTCCAAAGTTCGGACTAAAATAATTAATTCGTAACAAGGCAAATTAGACCTACTTTGCTACTGAAAATATGCAATAAATTACACTTTCAAGGCGCATCAAAAAGTATAAGCCTATGTTGCGTTGCGTTAATCTGCACTGCGGTGTCCCTTTATCATTACGCGAATTGTGGCTTTGTGATGTTTTCTTTTTAATTTACAGATGGCGACATGCGAAACATTACTGACCAACTCGGACACCAGCTGGGTGACATGATCTTCAGGTAAAATTAATTGCGGCTGAGATCTTAATTAAACGAATTAACTGCAAATAAAATAATATAGAATTTGAAGAAAGGATCATGATAATGGAAGAGTGAATGATGTGCGATATGTGATAGTAAATACATTTTACCCGCCATCCGGCAGCATGGTTGGTTAATTTGCGCATTAGCTGTTTCGTTTTCTTTGTCGGGGGACAGATATCTAAGCCGAGGCGCAACCGATCGACGTAAAATTTTGCATGATGTTAACTATGTTCTGGTTGTGTCTTCTCCATTTTTGGTGACGATATCTCAAGGGGCCTCCAAAAGCAAGACTAACAGGAACTTAGCTATCGCAAACAGATCGCGCGTCAGCTGCGCAAACAATATGCCGAGGGCATCTATCATAACCACGTGACCTTGAAATCTAGGTTAACTGTCACTCAAGGTCACTGGAAACGGAACCGTTGAGTAGATCATACACGACTTACTATTAGACGAGTTATTGGACGTTGAATATTATCTTGACCTTGAAACGTGGGTCAGAGGTCACTCAAGGTTGTTGAAATTAGTGCCATTCGAAAACTTGGCTGCGGTTTCCTATTCGCCTTTTATAGTAACTATGGCCGTATCTGTAGCCGCTTCTGAGATATTCAGTGTCAAAGAATGGCGTGACCTTGAAAACCAGGTTAGGGGTCGTTCAAGGTCATTGAAAATGGCGCCGTTCGATAGACCATATACGACTTTCTAGTGGTCGGCCATTGTAAATATACCTCTATCTTGTGCCGTTTTCGAGTTATTTGACGTTGAATAATATTGTGACCTTGAAATCGGGGTTAGAGGTCACTCAATGTCATTGAAGCTGGTGCTATTCGAAAGCTTGGATGCAGTTTCCTATTCGCCTTCTATACTAACTATGGCCGTATCTGTAGCCGTTTGTGGGATATTCAATGTCAAAGAATGGCGTTACCTTGAAAACCACATTAGGGGTCGTTTATGGTCATTGAAAATTCCGCCGTTCGATAGACCATATGCGACTTTCTATTGGTCGACCATTGCAAATATAGCTCTATCTTGTTTTATTTTCGAGTTTTTTGACGTTGAATAATATCGTGACCTTGAAATCTGGGTTAGAGGTCAACTCAAGGTCATTGAAATTGGTGCCATTCGAAAGCCTGTCTGCGGTTTCCTATTCGACTTCTATAGTAACTATGACCGTATATGTAGCCGTTTGTGAGATATTTAGCGTCAAAGGGTCGTGTGACCTTGAAAACAGAGTTAGGGTTCGTTCAAGGTCATTGGAAATGGCACCATTTGATAGATCGCGTACGAGTTCCTATTCGCCTTCCATAGTAACTATGGCGATATTTTGTATCGTTTGCGAGATATAGCGACTTATTGGTAGAAAATCGCAAATTTTTATACAGCACCTGTATTTAGCGCCCCCGTAGGGGGTGACTCCGTCGGAATTTTGTGAAAATGTTTGATGCTGGTAAAACTAGAATGATTGCGCTACCGTATGGTGAAAAAAACGATGACGATATGTTAAGCCGTTTTCATCTGGTACCGGAACGTAACGGACAGACAGACGGACAGACAAATTTGCAATATCAGTATCCAGAGTCAGTACGCTGACGCGCGATAAAAATAGGGAGGAGTATGAATTTGGGCATGAAAGCATTTGACCGCGAATATCTGGAAAATGTCAAGTCGCAGCGTTGAATGTCAATTAGGACTTAACATCACCTTGAAGGGCGCTTTCTAGGAATGTATGTCACGGGGCCGTAGCCCCGAGGGGCGTCCCCCATAAAGGCAGAATATGTTGCATTTTTGAGCATTTTAGAGCATCGACTATAAAACTTGTCAGTAACTTGATTACTTAAAACGGTTCAAAATAGAGGCATACAATCAGCGATGAAAATATTGTCCGTGAAAAGGCGTACTATACGAGTACAATTTTAGAAATAAAATTGTACTCGTATAGTACGCGACAGTGGCTTCCTCCATAAGGCAAAATGTGTTAGATTTTTTAATAATTTTACAGTGTCGACAGAGGCATACTATCTGCGACGAAAATGTTGCTCGTTAAAAGAGGTTTCTTAAAATGTATGGTACGAGACGGGCATTCACCATAAGGCCAAATATGTTCCATTTTTGCCCGTGAAAAAACGATGTCTAAAAACGAATGGCACGGGGCGGTGCAGCCGATGAACTAGAAACTTAGACAGAACGCGTTCAGCAACAAAAACACACGAACACAATACCTTCAGCGAACATACTATTTTTGTACCTCCGTCACGCTGCCATAATCTTCTCGACCTGTGTGTCCGTCCGTCCGTTCGTCCATCCGTCTGTCCGTCCGTCCCTTCGTTCGTTCGATACCAAATTGTGAGCGCGATATTCTGAAAACGAATGAACCGATTTTAATGCAAATGTTACAGATTGTGTGTGTTGAAGTATTTTAGGAGTACAGCACGACGTTTTTTTTTGCAAATTAGGCCTATCAGTAATTTTTTATGACCATTAGCCTGCATCAGACGTGTTGATAGACGTGGCGCCCTCTTTAAGGTAAAATTGACATCATGTCACTTGCTGCTTTATTCATCTTTATTCACCTTTATGTAGTTCATACGTACCAAAAAATCATTAATTGTTGCATGTGCGTTCAGTTGTTACAAGCAAAAATGAAAGGTGGCCCGTTTAATTTGGAACAGCCTGTAGACATATGAACGAAAACTTAACATCCCTGGCAGACTTTTACTGTAAGTTACGTGTAACTGAACAAGTTTGCAACCACTTTTGCGCTCTATTAATTTGGTATAACAACGCAAAAGTGACAAGTTTTGTTATAACTTACCCCGTGTAAATATAACACAGTTGTACAAAGTGGTATGTGTTTAATGTTTAAAAGTTGTAAATGGCGACAAATGGATTGTGAGAGTCAACACATTATGAAGCAGTATACTGACATGGGACTGTGCTATACTGTCAACTGGAACGCTTCGTTTCTCGCCAAAGATACAGGTAAGCAACACATCAGTCATTGTGCTACCGGTTTGTTTTGTAGAGTATAGGCCACCCAAAGTACAGAAACACTACTTTACCCGTCCCCGCGGCCACTGTTATGAACTTCCACGTAAAACTAGCGCACTAGACGAAAACAATTTCTTTTA
>Ga0209149_1002491_pt1 | contig 10369 bp, 11 predicted proteins | sample WorMetTyACAVOLI2_FD_187423 | JGI IMG/M metagenome (GOLD analysis project Ga0209149, IMG submission 187423) | Marine gutless worms symbiont microbial communities from Max Planck institute for Marine Microbiology, Germany - Olavius algarvensis... ...
ACATTTGGATGTCTCTAGAACAGCTTGAATTGAATTTATGCCCTGACTTTTGATCGCAGGTTCTTCACACTTGGTGAGCTGATGCCTCCTGATGGCTCTATTAAGCAGTGGAGCTGTCTAGGCTGACAGACGAAACGTGGCACACATAGATCATGTGTGCCACGTTTCGTAAGAATCACAGAAAACCATAGAAGGAGGAGCAATCTGAAAGTTTGATGACATACATCCACTTAGACAGACGGTCAGACACATAAATCACCGATATTATAAGCTCCACTGGCTGCAAGCCAGCAGCAGAGCTAAAAAGTTAGTGAAAGGAATGATTAGAGCTGTCGGATGAATTTTAGCAATTAGTATTTGAGGATTTAGTTTTCAACATGCATTTCTCAGTACCCACTAAAAAACACGGTTGAGGGTTGAAAATAAAAGTGAACAATTCATATAAGTACACCTTTCATTTCATTGCAAACCTTTTTTTAATATACATTATTTAGGATTAAAAACGCACTCCACTGTGTAACTACAACAATTTGTGCCAATATGCTTATTCCTCTAAAGACAATTCTGATTCACAGCATCAAAAACAGCAAATGAAAGCAATTATTAGCCTAGCACTATCCAACTGTTTCAAACATTTCCAGTATGTAAATGACTGTCAACTATATTTACTGAACTATATCCACGATGGAATGGATATACACTGTGTCTCAAAAAAACGTGCTCGATAATCTTCAGTAAACAGCATCAGCACACTTTCAAAAGTGATATGTGTTTTAAAATTTCCTTATCCCTTCACTGTTACTTACTTTATTAGCTTTTAAATAGCTGCGATGGAAATAACGCGAAATAACACGTTTTCTTCGGTAGACTGTTGGTGGCTCTGAAAAGAGTTGGTTCTGTAGTGTGTTAGCTCTGAAAAGAGCAGGTTTTAGTTTGGCACATGTTCAAAGTGATGTCATTTTGCCTTCATGCTTGCAAGTAACCGCTTTCTCCATTGACCAACTGCTTTGTCGATGATGTTTTGTGATATGTTTGCCCGTGTGTCACTGAGGCGCTAATTCAAGTCGCTAGTCACAGCGGCTGGCAGCTGGCGTCGCAGACAGGTGTGCGTACAATGCACACACGCTCCTGCATCAGTCACAAATTCTGTAGTCAACTGGACTGTTTGGCGGACACAGATCTGGAGAGATAAAGTCCGGTGTTTCCTGCTAAAGGAGCTGGACTGTTTCACGAGCACAGAGTGGCGTCAGAACACATCATTTCTGTCGCAGCTATTTAAAAGCAAACAAAGTAACTAAAACTGAAGGGACAGGCAAAGTTGAAAACGCATATCATTTTAATAGTGTGCTGATGCAGTTTACCAAAAATTATCAGAATTAGTCCATGCTTGTCAAAACTACAGCTTGCCAAAGTTGACACATTTTTTGGGATACAGTATAGTTTTCACCACTAGTAAATTCAGTCCAAGAATGTTATTTATGGTAATGCCGACCCATTCAGCTCCATCTGCGTGTGGTATGCCATCTCCAACTCTCCGTCTTCGTTCATCAAGTGTGGATCGACACTGTGTGAGTCGCCGAGTACGGTACCATCAGCACCCTGACGTGATGCGAGCAGCGTCCGCAGTCGTGAACATTCATTTTGTCGATGTTTCAAGTCCTCGCGCATTGACTCAAAGTTTTCTGACAACAGTCAATAGAATCACATGTCGACTGCACAGGCAACACCTCCTCTCCATGGCAACATAAAATGTTCCGAACATTACGTGATCGATTTACTCAACAAAGGAAAAGTACAAACAGAATGCAGCAAGAAAGCATACAATACATAAAGTTGTACCGAACAGAAAGTAAATAAGTAAGTAAGTAAGTACCGATTAACTGTCGAGCTGCGATTTTAGTCTTAATTCCTTTGACATCAAACTGTACAGCACCATCAGCAATTGTTTTCTGCAGTGTTGCCAATTCATTCTTTAGATTCACCGTCTCCATCTCCAACTCTTGTACCTGAAGAAACCATTATTAGCAGCATTCTGTTACAACCACAGCTACAGTTTAACTCAAGTGTTGCCTAAATGCAAGTCCTACAGCTATGATGACTGAAGTAGTGATGTTGAACAGATAAAACAACAGATAAACTAGAGAGCACTCTGATGGTGCATACCTCTGCCAATGCCAAGTGCACCTCACCCATCACCCCTTGAACTTTGGATGCCTCAGCCAAAAGCGATCTGGGATTCACATCAGGATTTCCAGACTGATGCAGATCAGACTGTGTCTGCCGGATCGCTACTAAAATGTAGCAGAATCATTCCATTGTTTGCTTCAGTCATTTTGCCGAGTTTTGTGAAAAACGGCCAGTGATTGTCAAGCAGGAATTAAGGTTGGCGTAGGCTCTAGGCACCTCATTCAGACAACGGTATATAGAAATACCGCATAAACTACCTACACCAATTATCTGCTACCCTACATCGTGGCTGACAGGTATGTGCGGTATGCTGCCAAATGCAGTTGCACTGGAATGTCTTTGTGAGAACTTGGTATTTTAGTACAAAAAATCGACAGATCAGTGCTTACAATACATAAAACATTAGTGACTGACTGGCTGACATGATGTTGAAAATATTTCGCATCCATTTTTCGTAGGCCCTTCGACGTCGTAGGCCCTAGGCAATTGCCTACAATCCCTATGCCATAATCTAGCACTGGTGATTGTATGAGAAATGCTAATAAATCTCCTAAAAATGCGCTATTCTGCAATGGTGAGGGAAGTGGAACAGTGATCCGGAATCCGTATCTGGGATTGGATCACCACCAAGAGTAGTTAACTGAGTCTTCCATTTTAAGGCCTAGTCATACCATCAAGTTTCAGTGAAACTGGCCGACACACATTCAAACAAACAAGATCGATTACATAACCTTCAAAACTTCAGTGGTGGAGGGAACTAAATGTCTTTCTTTATTGATTCTGAAAACAGTTTTAAAATACGCAATTAAGCCATATTCCAGCTACGGGCAGATTCACAGCCCAAGTTGACTGTGCATTTCAAACACAAAATGTATTTGCTTAAAATATGGCAAGCCACAATGATAGTGAACTTGAGTTTGATTACTCACCCGCAAGGCATCGTAGATCTCCATGTCGGAATGTGCTCCACTGCCCTTGAGGATCTCGGACCGGTAATCTCGTCGATCAAGCTCCATGATCAGTCGTGCTTTATCCTTCTCGAGATCCTTGATGCGCGCATGAAGACGTGACATCAGTGGGATGTCACGCTTTTCCAGCTGCGGAGACTGCTGTGGAGACGGCGCCGGTGACTGCAATAATGCAATTACGAATACAAATAAATGGTAGCAGTTTGGCTTAGTGGTAACACGTTGGTCTCGATCAACTAGTTACTCTACATCAGGTCTGGTTAGTGCCTGGATGGGTGACCGTCTTTGGACAGGTAAACCACCTTGGCACAGAACCAGCCACCCAGGTCAACTCAGCCTCAGCCATCCCTCCGTGGGTAGGTGCAATAAGTACTGGCAAAAACTGGGGAGTAAACAGGCACATTGCATGATAAACTAGTGTGTATCTGTGGTCTCACTATGTTTGCTGGTGTCTGGCTAAGGACTAGTTAAACAGAGGTCAGCGCCGAAGTATGGGAAGCGGTAGCACATCAGAGGCTATTTGTGGTGATGCGCTATACAAATCAACATTTACTTTACTACAACCTGATCTTCGGCGTGATTTTCATTGGCTCCCAATCAGACAACGGATTGTTTATAAACAGTGTTTAATGACGTATAAAGCTGTACATATTGGACAACCAAATTATCTCAATGACCTAATCCAACCCTACCAGCCTGTTAGAACATTAAGATCCTCCACCAGTGCTTTACTTGTCATTCCGTTTGTTAGATCTGACTTTGCTTCTGATGCTTTTTCCGTTTCTTCCCCCACGCTCTGGAACAATCTCCCTCAGGATGTTCGATCATGCGCTAACCAGGCCACTTTCAAATCGTGACTAAAATCACACCTTTTTTCTCTCGCCTTTACCGTCCAGTCACTCCATGCATCTGCGCCCTGATTCTTTTTAAGATCCCTGGCGCTATATAAATTTTATTTGTATTTGTAACCAGATAAAGCTCTAAATATGGCAATAAACTTCAGCACACGGTAACAATCGTCACAGTCAATCAAACATCTGCAAAGCAATATGAAAAATCACCGAAACATACCCGGCCTGTAGATGGGGACATCGAGCCTGTTGATGGATGCGAGTTACCACCCACACCACCATGGTATCTCTTCTGGGCAGTTCCATAGCCTAAATCCTGTACGAGCAAAACAATTCCGGTGAATTACACCTAACACAGGTTATAAACATAGAAAAAGCATCTTCTACAGACCAACTGTAGCAGAGGACAGCAGCCAAACCAATGCCAGAAACAAATTTCATCTCACTATAATTCTTCTCTACCATTTAAACAGTAAAGTAAGCTCAAAATCACATTTAATGGCAAAGGGTGATAGTGTGGCACCATGCTGATATAGATGCAAATTCTCCAAAATCCTGTTCCTTAGTCTACAAACTAATATGAAGCCTATCCTTATTCCTCTCCGATAGCTGCATTCATCTCGATGACAGTGTTTCTGCTGTTGTTCCAGCCACTATTACAGAGTACAAATTTACAGGGCTGTTGCCACTGCTGCTGGCTAAGTTCCCATTTTACACAAAGACTGAGCAGACTTTTGATTATGCGAGAAAAGTAAGGGAGACCCAGTAAGCATTGCACTCAGTTCTGTGACAGTGGATTTAAGCCAGCAGAGAGTTTACACCCAGCATTATGGATGGTAGACACACCTCTTCCACAGACTGCCACTGGTTTCCTCATTTTTGCACCATTACCATATTATACTGCTTGCTGAAAAGACATAAGGGTGTGAACAACTTGTGTAAGGTAGCTTAGCAGTAGCACCCTGACCCAGGATCAAACCATCATGTTTACTTCCTCTTGATCACACGTCCCATGTCATACCACTGCACCACCATGCTATCTTTCTACAAGCAAAACTACCAAACGATGTGATATGATACTGTGTATATAACGTACAGTCAACAACTGACAGTTAGCCAGCTTCATCTACTACACAAAATCAAACAGAAAATTTACATTAACGAATGAACTAAAAATAAACCAGTGAGCATAAGTCAGGTCCACTCCACACAAATAAAGATCAATGTCACACCTTTGACTATAATAAGAGCAACATAATAATATAAGCTTAGCACAGACCTGCTCAGTTCTGTCACTGGTGGACTCAGACCCTGAGCTAAAGTTGCTGACATTGGACGGCGAACGACTGACGTTGCTGACTGCCGAGATGGGAAGCTGCAGGTTGACGGAATTCTGCAAGTTCTCGAGCCGCTGCTGCAACCTCGCGTGATCTTTCAACATCTTCTGATGATGCGACCGTTCCACGTCAAATTCAGCATGCAGTGTCTTTGTTACTTGTTCCACCTCACTGCGGATCAGTTCTGCAAAGACGCTTGATAATTTAACTGTCACGAAACTTGAATAATAACAATCAAGACTCTTTATTAGCACTTAATTTTCTTTAAACAACTGAGAAACACAACAAGATACTGACATAAGTCAAAATGAGCTCCACAACTAACCAAACAGCTAGTTTAACGTATGGATGAAAACAAAAAAAAATACATGGTGAGATGTGTTCTATATAACCATACAGATTTGTCAATGACATTTAAGGCAAATTAGCCATCGCTTATGTAATTTCCAAGAGCAAAATAATCTTCATTGTATTTGACATGGTCTCCAAAATGTATTCACATTCTGCTAGATAAGCATGCTACTGGGCCATTTACATCACACAACTTCTGTGGCTTGTTATAGTTAGCAGTGGCATCACCATTATGGCAATCTGTGCTTATAAGCAGTCTGTAAGATAACCGTGGCCTTGCAGTCTTTTATTTGTGGGCTGAGCTAATCTACTTCTTTTGTCATGTGTCCTCTGCCCAGCAAGGCCAAATGAAGCTCTAATGCTGCAAACTTCCAAGCCTTATCTGCAGCACTTGCCACTGTAGTCCGGCAGTATCACTGACACATATGGATGACCTCGACAATGTTCAAGTGCTGCTGAAGTTGAATGCAGCCAATGGTTACAGACAGTGTCTCAAAATTTAACCACCAATAACTGACAAAAACAGATTGTCCAAACTGAAGATCAAACTGCAGTCCAGTTGATGGCATCCTCCGTAATCCAGATCTTTGGTGGCAATGACATTTAGTGGCACTTAAGCAACGTCTAGGTTGGCCATTTCGTTAAGTCAGTCAACACTCTACGTACTGCTAACGCACCTCAGCTACATCTCTGGCTCAGTCTTAATGAAACACTACACAGTGACAATAACCTTCTTTTTCAGCTGCTTGTTTCTGAAGCTGTTGATTAATTCGTTTAATCTCTTCTTTCATCCTTGACTTCTCACCATTAAGAGTGCTGATAACCTATGTCAAATACATCATCATCATCATCATCATCTTTGTAATTATCATCATCGTCATCATCATCAGCAGCAGCAGCAGCAGCAGCATTGGTGTGCAATAGAATGGTGCTATGTACCATCAGTCAATCCTCTTCAAGACTGGCCAATCAGCGACCAGGTCAGCTGCAACACTGCCACTAAAATGTCAAGTAACCACAAGTCTCGAATGGTAGCCAGCTAAGTCCGACAATGTCTACCATGAGATCTTCTCCACTCGGCAGACACTGTTTGCATTCGTCACACATCATCAAACAATAAACACGGGTCAACATTCTTTGTTCCGAACTTCCTGATAGTAACATGGTCATGCCAGATATTGCCAAGAGTATGTTAAAGACATACAAATCAAGGAACATCCACATGCAATACTGACCAGTCAACCCAACATTCAGAAACATACAACAAGGCTGAATGAATGCACGTGCTGTAAAGACATATGAAGGGCAATATAAACGACTAAAGCAAAGTACCCATTTACCTACCTATTGACTGATGCAGGTCTAAAGTTCAACAACAAATGCAAAACATTAATGACCAAAGTGAAACCTTTAATCAATATTAAACACATAAGACCATCATTAAACATAAATATCAAGTAACATATCAGATAAATGTGCATTTAGATGTTCAGCTGACTGACACATTACCTTTAAATTACTTGTTGTACTTTACGAGCAAAAGAGTAAACACAGGCCACATTCACAACTCAAACAACAATTCATCTTCCAATCACAACAAAAACAAACACTCACTTCATCCTTTTGTTTCTGAATGTTCTCACGACCAGTAACAATCTGCTCCTTTTCTCGTCTTTCGCTTTCCAGTTCGGCAGTCAATCGCTGGACGACAGATTCCAGTTCTTCGATACGGCCGGCTGTGAGCTTGGAATTATGCTCGGCTGATCGCAGCTTAGTGAGTTCATTTCGCAGTTCAATTGACTGCAGCTGATCTTCTCTCAGCACCAAAACCTCTTTCTCCTGTAACAGATCAGTAGATTAGTTTACATTAATCACACAACACAACATCGACAAAATTAATCAAGCATTTCAAGTAAGCAGAAATTTAAAACTACATTTGTTATGTCTGACATGTTCATGAAAATAACAAAAATATCACAATAAAATCAATTCAATGACACAGATTGAAGGATTAATACAAAAAAACACTAATAATACACTACAGAGGAAAGGGCATCGATACAACTGGAGAAGATAGATCTCATCATGGAGGAGAGAAGACCGAGATGGCTCAGGCACGTTCTGTGAATGGACGACAACAGACTGCCAAGATAAGCTGTACACTGGGATTTAAGTGCTACAAAGAGAAAGCTTGGAAGACCACGAAAGAATTAGATCGACAATGTACAACAGGATTTGAAAAGAATCGGTATGACCTGGGAAGCAGTGCAACAGTTCACAGTCAACAGAGAAGGCTGGCGACGGCATGAGCTAAGGTCCAAGGTAATAAAATACTGTGTCAAATTACCTTCTCATCCAGTTTTTGTTGCAACTCAATGATTTTATTCTCGAGACCTTTGGCAACATTCTTCATGTGCTCTACTGATCGAGCCTCAATCTAACACAAAACAACAAACTCGTTTTATGGCCCTTATTCCACATCATATACGAAAAGTACCACAGTTTTATATCAACAGCTGAAGTACAATGTGTGTAAGAACACCATCAGTGTATTATTATTTATTATAATCTTTATTATTACTACCTTAAGTTCTTTCCAGTGTTGCCGAGCAATACGTCGCCGGACTTCTGCCTGTAGCAGTGTGACACCATGTACCATGCTACGATACTGACGTCGTGCCAGCCAGCCGCGAACACATTGCTGAATAAACTGCACTCTCCGCTTTGTCCGCACCTCCGAAAAGTGTCGTCGACCGATCATACCACGTGTAGAAGACTAACATCACATTAGCAATATTTGTCAATCACTCACCCAAATTCGAACTAATCAGTTATGAATGGGTTAACATATAATTGCAAAACACAATCCAACCATCCAGTAAGCATCCTTACAGCACAGCATGACCAAGCAAATGGAAAACAAAATTAAAACACTGAATCCATTACCTGGATGAAAACAATGGCACGCCGCATAGAAAGGAACCTTCGCCGACAGTGAGATCGCAACCAGTACGAACGAATAATTGTAGCGGCTCGACTCTGCCGCAAGAACAATGCGTGTCTGGATAAACAAAGAGCATTTCACATAACATGTCATTCTCAACACTGGCTATTTAACTGATAAGTTAATCAGAACAAAATCAAACAGTACGGATAATCATCAAACAAAGCATCACACAGCCTCTTTACATCTACTTTCAACGTTTAACTGGGTTCGCCAGTGGTCCCCCATGGTCTCCAAAAAATGTCTGGAGATTCTGAAGCAGTCATTTTCTTTACGGGTTGGATGCCCTTCAAGTTCCAGACACTGAACCAACTGACAAAGCTCTGAAATACACGAAACGAGGTTTAAGCTGTGATAATGAAGCTCAGTCCAATCCAGCTACTGTCAAAAATGCCGGAGTCTTACTGAACTAAAATTTTTGCGACACATTGCTTGCAAAAACTGCACATGAAAGAACCAAAAAAGTTACAAATGTATCATTGTCCTGAACTATCATATTTACCACTAAATTCAAATAAAATCCCACCTGCGGGCAATGGCGCCACGGCCGTATGTCTGTAAAAGAAGCACAGCACGGCGTATTTTGCTGTAGCGTTGCTTTGCCAGCCACCCACGTACAACCTTCTGAATGAGAATGCTGCAGGAACGCAGTCTGTCAGACCGCAACTTCTCCAGGTACGCCACTTGACCAGCTCGAAAGAAGATCTTTGTCTTTCCAAACTGGTAGAGATCGCGTTCCTACATCCAATTTTGAACATCACAGTCAAAATCATGGTCCAGTGATAGCTATGTGCAAAACCAAATTTATGATTATTAATTTTACTTAGCAGATCAAAGTACGAAGTGAAACATGCCACTCCACTTACTGCTAATAGTTTACTAGTTATGTTTTCACAAGTGTGACGAATGTTCTTCTTATCAACATCCATAGACACCGCCAGTACTTTATACCGCTTGAAAAAGTCAGCATAAGTCCACCTATAATACAAGTTAATACAAGCCAATGGTGAATCGTGTTAGTATACACAAACTGAGTTTAACAAACAGGCATTAATACAAATCGAGAAATCAAACACACCAGCAAATCTAACGGCACAATACCAGAGCCACTGCCCATCTCTGCCGAAAGCGTCATGACAACAGCTGTAACCTGCTAACAAGTAATAAGTAAAAATTATATTTTAAATTTAAAACATACACAGTTACAAATAACCTTCATTACAAACACAGCTGATCAAAAACCAATACCTCGTCAACTGATGGCGGATAGAGGTAAATATGTTTAAAAAACAGACCTGGAAGGATATCCGGCAGCACTGATTCTAATAGTTTCCAGCACTCCACAGGCCCTCAGCTGCTGCACCGCTCGCACTGGTTCAAATCTACCACAAAATCACATCCATTTATTAACATGCTCAGAGTTGTATTTTACCTCGACACTATATGAATCATTTACTTACTTACTTGCTTTTTATTTCATACACTGTCAGACTCTGTTGATTACATCAAAGACAGAAGTAATCCTGCTATAGAAACTAACATTTTTAAGTGCCTCACTTTACTTTAGTAAAAGAGGCGCTTATTGAGATAGGCTGTGTCGTGACGTCGTTGGTTGTCACGCGCGTGCACTGTGGCCAAACGGTGCATCCTAGGCCTATAGTTACTATGGAA
>Ga0209149_1002492_pt1 | contig 10368 bp, 8 predicted proteins | sample WorMetTyACAVOLI2_FD_187423 | JGI IMG/M metagenome (GOLD analysis project Ga0209149, IMG submission 187423) | Marine gutless worms symbiont microbial communities from Max Planck institute for Marine Microbiology, Germany - Olavius algarvensis... ...
TGGCGATGTCCTTTCGGGGTTGATAAATGAATAGTAATGGTAAAGGTAAAGGTGTGGGCACTTGCTATAGCGCCACTTACATGAGTCAGACTCGTGACCAGCAGCGCTTTACAATCTCGGAAGTGGCAGCTGATTGACATGAGCCAATGGTGCCGCAGCACATTATATGGCCATCCCGCTGAGGGTAGGAGGCTGAGTTGGCCTGAACACACAGTAGGTTAGCAACTTGCTCAAGGTTGCTTGCAGTGGACCGGGTGTGAGTCGAACCCGCAACCTCTTGGTTACGAGTCCGATACTCTACCAACTGGACCACTGCACCCACAGCAATGGATCGATTACCACTGCGCAGCTCAAAACACTACAAACAAGTTCATATTTTGTTAAACGTCTCGATTCTGTAGAGATGTGTATTCACTGTCAACAGCAAAGGCGGATGGTTAGATCAGCCATACTAGATGTCCATGAATCAGTGCATCGGCGAACACGAAGGAGCCATGTCGTCCGTCGTCCAATGTCATGCTGCGATCCCATTGATGTATTCGACTGCGGAAACAGACGTAAAGCCGGCAAGTGCCGGAAGACAACGGGATACAGAGAGAGGATGGTGCAGCGGGATACCTCTGATCTGTCATTAGGTTCAGATTAACGTACAACTGCGTGGTCTCCTGCTGTGATGCAATCGCGCTTAGCTACACCTTCGTCATGCACTGTCACACGTGGGGTGGTCACATTACAAAGAGTAGCTTAGCTAATCTACAGAGATCAGTCGGCTCTATGCTGTACACTCAATAACTTGGTCATCCGCGCTGCACACGCGCAACTTAAACTGCTTCAAACGCTTAAAATAACGACAGGAAAGACAGTGATCGAAATATTCATAAAATAGGCCCTAAATCTAACAAGTCCTTGTCTTGTCATCAAATTTTGCATCATTCTGCTGTCCAATCACGTTTTCTGTGGGAACTCCGACAGAATTCCGGGTACTCTATTAGCTATATTCCGGAGTTACTTAGATGGTACGCATCTGTGCATTCAGCACCGTCAAATTGAACACCCACTAAAACTTGAAAAATATAGCAATGATACCGGCTGTGATGGACTGGGTTCCGGTGGAGAATCTTCGTCAAAATCTGGGTTGTTTGGTTCAAGACATGGAATGCTAAAGGCGTAAATCTAAACGATCAAGTTCCCTCAAAAGTGCCACGACTATCCAAAACACAATAATAAAATGTTAAAATCTACCTATAGGCCTAAATTTGGTAATATAGATTTGCTAATATCAAAGTTAAAAAGTTTCAAATTGAAACAATATTATACAAATATTATACCTACATAAAAATTCGATTTTTTTTCAAAAGCAATCCTGAAAAGAATGCCATTCTACAGATTCCTTCGGCGAATGTGCCACGGGCGAAGAGAGTTGGCACCACTTTTGTCGTGCGTCACGGTCAGCACTGACGCGCGATGTTGATATAAGAAATTTGTCCGTCCGTCGGTCTGTTCGTCTGCCGCACTTCGATATTGTTTAGAAATGGATTAAAATATCATCACTTTTTCTTCAGCGTGTGGTAGCCCCCATCATTCCAGTTTTTCCACTGCTAGACATTTTTTTCGAAATTCCGACGGGGTCACCCCCTATGGGGGCGATGAATACAGGTGGGGTCTATAAATTTTACTATTTTAGACCACTATTTGGCTATATATGGGGAAACGATGCAAGATAGGAGCATAGATACAATGGAATGGTAATTGTAAATCATATACCCTTCATATGGAACGACACAATTTCCGATGACCTTGAGTGACCTTTGAAGATCATTTCGGTGACTTACCTACAGATATTACTTTGCGCAGCTGACGCGCGATCTGTTAGTGATAGCTAAGTTTCTTGTTTCGAAAAGAGGCGGAATTCGTCCTGGGAAAGAAATTACTTGATCTTTGAACAAAAGACTACACGAAGTAAAAGACTGGCCCGTAGAGAAACTGAGGGTGGGCGCTGGGAGGGTAAAAGCTAGTGAGACATCGGCACAAGCCTGCCCAGTGCACCCCGTCCCAGTGCGTCTATAGGCCTATAGTAAACGCGTAGGCCTATTTGAGATAAGAAAGATAATTGACGAAATTTATACACAGCTCGTCCAGCTAGGACAAGTGAGAGTACAAGCTTGACGCTAGAGATGTAGCGAAGCCTGCAGTTTTGCTGGGAAAAAATCGATTCGATTCGATCGATATCGATATGAATGTGGTACGGTATCATATGCCTACGTCCGTGATATCCTTTATTAACCCCTTATGACCACATTAAAACCGCAGAGCAACGGACCATTATACAGCAATAGGGTGATTGGTACATTGGCCGTTGATGGTACATTTGGTACAGCGCGGAGGGGCCTGGGTGGGCTGCGGCCCCTCCTCGCTGTACTAAATGTAACAGCTTAGCAAGTGTTCGAATAAGACCTGAACGAAACATGTTTGATGATGTAACAATATTTAAATTAATTATTTTCTAATCATTTTTGTCTAATTTATGCAGATAAATATATGACTTTCAAATCGCGTGTACGAATCAAATCGGAACCAATGCGTTTTACCGGTGTACCTTCGGTCGACGAAGATACCTGTACCTTACGTTGCGTTGACACGGGAACTATAGCCCATTTGAAGTCAAGGCTACAATAGCGTGATTACTGAGTGGTGGTTCCGAAAATAAATTCTCTGGCTTTCCGACATTCCATCTAGCCGGAGGCAAAAAATCGAATAGATTACAGCATATTATATCGAATTTGCGAATTGCCCATCTCTACGATATCGTTGAAGCGAGTATACACCGCATATGTCATCCAGATGTGGGACCGGCGCAGTGCGAACCGAGACGCGTGGCCCCTTCAAGTCGATTACTGTCGAACTGCAAGACTTCATACCTTGTATTACGGCGGCAGAGGTGTGCGGATACACAAATTTAGGTCCGCTAATCCGCTATCAGTCCGCATAATCGCTAACAGATCCGGTTAGCAAATTAAACGTGGACTTGTATAGCGTATCGTCGCAAGCACCGCCTCTATTGCACTACAGGTTTCCGTATTTTGGCGCTGATCTCCGTCAGCTAACTCTCAGCCAGGCACCAGCTAACATTGCGAGACCAAAGTTTATCTTCAAAACTTCAGTCTGTGCAGAACATGGCTGCTCGTATGGTGTCTGGAGTGCGCCGAAGTGAACACATCACCCCATGCAGTTCTTGAAGATCTAAACTGGCTACCTGTTAGTCAGCGAGTAGTCTTGAAGACGGCCTTGATGGTATGGAACTGGAAGTATGTTCACGGTGTCGCTCCAGCCTATCTCAGCGACCTCTGCGTATCCGCTACAACTGTCATCTCAGGTCGTCATCATCTGCGATCTGCAGCGACTGGCACTCTACTGGTTCCACGCGCCCGGACTGCAACTGGACAACGAAGTTTCGCAGTCAATGAACCAGCCACATGGAACCGTCTGCCACCAGCACTACGGTCACCGGACCTGTCGGAGAGCGCCTTCAAGCGGGCCCCGAAGACGCACCTGTTCTCGACCGCCCGGCGCCATTGAGACGTATTCACAATTCTGGCGCCGGATATAAATATCCAGACTTACTTACTTACTTACTTACCACGGATACGGACTAGTGCATCACGTGGTGTGCTTGCGCAGGTACTCATTACGCCTAACCATGCAAGGATAGCCAGGCTGAGTAGGCCTAGAGCAAAAACCTCACCCGTCACTATACGATCTCTGCCTACCATGCGAGTCACGAAGCTTTACATACAGTAATTCAACGAGTAGTATATCACAGATTAATATAAGTAGAAATAATTATGTACGGGCATTATGCATTCAGTCAGCGGATCTCAGTCCGCGAACAGATCCGTCCATAGTCCGCACGCCGGCAATGCCACTGGCTGTTGGACGCGACTACGTTCAACGCGCGTCCACTAGACGCCCGGAGTCGGTGCGTTTGTTCCGACAATTAGTCCGAGCATGTTTCGATATGGGCCACTTAACCCTTTAAAGTGCAAAGGTAATTACAGTGCCACGTTGAATAATATGAAGTTGGTACACTGGACTTGATTGGTGGGCTGTTACATTTGGTACAGCGAGGAGGGGACTGGGCGGGACCAAACGTAACAGCCCACCAATCAATTGCCAGTGTACCAATCACCGTATTGCTGTGTAATGGTCCGTTGGCCGTTTTAATGTGCTCATTATAAAGGGTTAATCGAGTTCGAACATTTCTAGCCAGATACTGCATCGCATCAATATTCTAAAAATATCAGCCACACAAACTCTAAGTAAATAAATTCTTTGTATATCGCCGAATCTGGACGCGTAACAGCTTCAAGATTCAACTTTCAAGGCTACTATGTAAGGCCTAAGCAAATAAAACAACAAGGGCAAAAGAATTTGGTGAAATCTGCGCGGTGCCAATATATTCACCAGACGGCAGCATACCATGAATTATGGTAAATAAAGATGACTATACAAGTACAGGGCAGTAGTAAAGCGGTTAGTGTACAAGCCTTCGCTATATGGCCTATGTAGCAAAATATGGTAACTACCAGTGATGGGCAAACCTCAAATCAAATATTAAATCACAATTTTTCTCAAATTTAAAGTTCAAGAAATTCTAACAGTTCCGCTTGGTGAAAACGCAGTCAATGGTACATGGTGCAGGCCTATAGTACTATATCTACATAGTTTGGTACAATATCGATAAAGTAAAGATCATTCGTTGGGCTATATTCCTTTGACAATAATTTAAGATCACTAACTGACACTTTTAATTTGTTCACATCACAAATCAAATCATGATAAATTCAAATCAATTCCAAATAAAATCTCGTGCTTTCAAATCAAATCTTCAACGCAGCACGTGTGATTCAATCATGATTTAAATCAAATCATGGTTTTGGATTTTAACCCATCACTGCTAACAACCCCTAGTCGTGGTAGCTGCCAACAACGTCTAAGACAATGCGGTATTGCTGAAGTCAACCCACATACCAAGCCGTTTCGCCACCATTATATTCGCGCGACCAACCAATCAACGACGTATATAGCTGCACCATGTATTGCATTTTTTGCAATATATGCACGTACTTATGCACAGGAACGTGCTGACGAAAACCTTTTGAAGATTATTATGCCCCGCCCATAGGGAAGGGGCAATAAGCATTGCTTTTGTCCGTCCGTCCGTCTGTCTGTCCGTCCGTCGCGTACATAGCGAACAATTCGAGAACCCAAAGGCCTAGCGTGCTCAAATTTGGAAGGAACGTTAGATGCAACTCGCGTATCAGTTTCAAGGTCAAACGGTCAAAAGTCAGGGTTAGATGCGGGCGGGGGCATACCGTGTCGGCCGAACCCGGCGGCCAAACTGCTTGTTATAGCTGAGCTCTCTGTACATATGATAATCTTTATTCACCATAAAGATGGTAGGTAGTATATAACAAGTGTATGGGAGTCGATACGATAAGCCCTCTCTCGCCGTCAGGTGCTGCCATCTAGCGAATAACTTAACAAATTTCACAGGTGTCAGTCGAACAAACAAACAGACAGACAGATGGACAGCATCATCGCGTAAAGCCGCCGCTTGCGCGAATCGAGCTCAATAAGATTCGAAATCATCTCCAGGAAAACACGGACAAAGAAACAAACAAACGCAGACGTTTACTTATTTTTGCAGGAAAGATTAACATTTGGAGTACTACTGAACAACCGTCAAATATGTTGATTTTCATTTTTAATTATTTTGGACGTTCGCGGCTGATATTTTGACAGTAAAATAATTGTTGGGCAAAAGTTACGCTGCTGTCTGACAGTGGTGGAATTACAACAGAAACTCGTCGAGTCAGTTTGGGTAGAACTGTAATCAATCTCGTCGTGTCGGACCCTCAGTTACATTAAGTGTCATCATCGTAAGAACGTCGTTGGACTGTGTGTAACGTCGAGCATCGTTTGCAGTTGGTGTTCTTTGGCTAGCAGCCTCAGTGAAGCTATGCTCGCCGAACTTCGATGGTCAGGGTAGGAGTCTTGGAAGACTTCTCCTTCACCGCTGCCGCCGCCGCCTGATGCGCCGATGCTCACGCTCGGATAGCTGCCGATACAGATATCATATAGTCAACGAGATTGTGTTCAGAGCGCGCAAACTTCCGCCAATTCCAAAATTTCAACCAAAAGTGATGCCATGTAATGTAAATGTAAATGTAAAATAATCTGCTCTTCAACAAAAGTTCTCAGAGGTGTCTGTGTGAAGAGATTGGGTTTCACGACTAATGGATGATGATCAGAGATGTGGTAGAAGCGCGTTATAGACGGCTGGGGCTGTAACGTGGAAACTCCGGATCTCGCCCAAAGTGTTTTGGATTCATTACCTTGTCGCGTCAATCATTTCGCCAAGTTTCGTAAAACAAAATCAGCCGGTCACTGTATGAGAAATGCTAATAAATCTCCTAAAATCTTCCATTCCGCAGTGGAGAGGAAAATGGAAAACTGATCGGAAGTCCGCATCTGGGACCGGAACCCCATCAAACGTAAATCAGTAGTTGCGAGTCGTAGGCACAAACATATCACCGAGTTTCAATGAAATCGGCTCATTACTTTTTCAGTAATCCTGCTACAGCACGACAGAATGACACACAGACAGAACGATCACATAACCTTCGCCTTCTTGGCGGAGGAAAGAATAATAACAATAATAATAATACTAATAATAACCAAGACAATGTTTATGGTGCTGTCATCATGGTAGAGCCATTGCGAGAGTTCACCCGGTTCATTTGAGTACTCAGACAGCGAAAACCTCCGCCAAGGCCAAAATCTCACGAGGGGGGGGGTAGTTTTTCACGAGGGTAGAACATAATATCGTCTCCTGGTTTGACCTTGAAATGTGCTCAAAGGTCATCGAGGATGGCGCCATTGGACAGAACATATACGAGACTTCCTATTAGTGTTCTATAGTAACTGTGGCCGTGTCTCATCGTTTCTGTCAATTTTATGCCGAAATGACCTTGCTGGGTGACTGTGACCTCTAAATGACATTGAAAGTCAATCCGGATCAACTCCAAGATGAAATCACCTTGAGACTGGGCCAAGAGCTACCGTTGGTAAACATTTCATGTGAATCCATAACTTTTTGCGTGATGCTGCACACAGACAAACAGACGACAGAATGACAGACAAGTTGTGCACAGTGCACAGCAAACCTCGCCCCGCGCCATTGTCAAATTCGATGCAATTTTGAAGGTACTGGCGATTTATGCAAATTAGGCAAAGAATATTTAACTGCACTGATATGCAAATTATGCATTTCATTCTAGATAAAAGTCTTAAACTTTTTTCATGTATTACGCGCATTTCTAACACTAGTCGTTGCAAAGTTATCTGATCTCAAACACAGTCCGGTTTTTTTGGCTCACCCTGTATAACTCATACAATACCATCATTTATAGATTCAGTAAGCCTACTTTACTTATAAAGACATTCGAAAAGCAAAATATTTTCAAATCGCGTCACGTAGAATTAAAAATTTTGACTTACCTTAATTTTGTAGCTGCAGTGCCGAGCCCTGCCACGGCGGCCGCGAAGGACATGTACGCGGCGGGGGTCGCCGTCGACGTTCCCTGGGCGACCGAGAAGGGAGCTTCTAGGATCGGCCGATACGCCGGATAAAACCCGCTCCCTTCGCCCGGTCCCCAGTAAGCAGGGCCTCCGTAGACTGGTGGTTGTTGGGAAGGCTGGATCTGGTTGATGGAGCCACATCGCGCGGTTGAACCTCCGAGTTCGAACTCCGAACTAGGACAGGATGGCGTCAGGACGACGGGGCGGCTGGACGCGACTGTGCCGCAGCGCTCGCGTTTGCGCCACTTGGCGCGACGGTTCTGAAACCAGACCTGCAACGTATAAACAACGACACCGATCTGCGACCGACGTTTCAGCAACTTACTCAAATTGCCGTAACGTTCACCGATTAACGGTCTCATATTTCCAAGGCCAGCCAAGACAGTCTCACGGGGTCCATTCAACACAAAAGTTTTGACATGTTATAAGCCAAGTTACGTTGACATTACGAACTCATGGCATGGTAGATGGCATGGCATGGTAGACAGTATTCTGTAAGTAAGTAAGTAAGTAAGTAAATGATTTATAAAGCGCCGACGTCTATAAAGAATCAGGGCGCTGTATGATGTCACGAAAGCCACTCTTGCCCAGTTAACTTCCGCAGCTTCTCCTTGGTGGGTATTCCTGTCAGCTGCAGGCAAACAAGAACTTAGCTATCGCAAAAAGATCGCGCGTCAGCTGCGCACACAAATGACACAATACGTCGAGGGCATCTATAGGCCTAATTACCCAGTGACCTTGAAATCTGGGTTAAAGGTCACTCAAGGTCATTGAAACTGGTGCCATTCGAAAGCTTGGGTGCGGTTTCCTATTTGCCTTCTATACTAACTATGGCACTATCTTGTATCGTCTGCGAGATATAGCGACTTGTTGGTAGAAAATCGCGAAATTTTTATACCCCACCTGTATTTAGCGCCCACGCGGGGGGTGAGCCCGTCGGAATTTCGTGAAGATGTTTGATGTTGGTAAAACTAGAATGATTGGGCCACCGTATGGTGAAAATATTATGACAATATGTTAAGCCGTTTTCATACGTCACGTACGGACAGACGGACGGACAGACGGACAGACAGAATTATTGCTATATCAATATCGCGTGTCAGTGTGCTGACACGCGATAAAAAGCAGGTTGCAGTCTGCTATAAAGAAAGCCGTGCGATTTGGCTATCTCCCTCCTTCCTACTGTAGTTTTGAAGAGTTATGTTTAACAGCAGGTGAAAATTTGTTGTTTTCTCTGTTTGATATACCGCAACCCGAATCATGTTCTGCATCGATTGTTGCCTCCACCCAAAAATTCCAACTACAGTCTGAGAGATCGTTCCCACAACTTCACTCTTCCCAACAACAATACATCTCTTAGCAGCAAATTTTCATAGTGAGAATGCTTTTTGCTGATTCTTACTTTACTAGTCTGTTAGTTAAATTTTTGCATAAAAATACTTGCACTATATCCTGTCATTTACCTCCGACAAAGGAAGAGGTAAATGCGTTTGCCTGCGTTCGTCTGTCTGTCTGTCTGTCTGTTAGCAAGATTACTCAAAAACGCGTGCATGGATTTGGATGAAATGTTGCGTGTCGACAGATTTCGGGACATGGACGAATTGATTAACTTTTGAGCCCAATCCGGATAATAGTCCGGATGCCGGAACCGGATTGCTTTCTCCCATATCGTATGCGCTGCAATGCGGAATTTTATTACGTCGGGAAAATCCCACCTATAGGTATTGACCGCCCGTCGCTGCAACAGCGAGGCGTGGTTTTAAAATGGTTTTATTCACCGCGAGCCGTGGGAACACCTTTGTCGGAGGTACATGCGCTCCACCGAGTGCCCTTCTAGTTATTACTTGTTTTAATAAGAGTAGTACATTGATTAACCACATGATTTATTTATACTAAGTATTTCTTACTTACTTACTTACATCGAATAACATGAATTTGGTACGCTGGCCGTTGATGGGTGGGCTGTTATGTTTGGTACGGCGAGGAGGGGCCTGGGCGGGCCGCAGCCCTCCTCGCCGTACCAAATGCAACAGCCCACCCATCAATGGCCAGCGTACCAATCACCGTATTGCTGTATAATGGCCAGTTGCTCGGCGGTTTTAATGTGCCCATTAAAGGGTTAAATTACAGTGCCGTGTGTGAAGCCAGTGATTTACGCACTTCGCAGTGCGATTATGCCAGAAACGGTGCACGATAGGACCAAACAGTAAAAGTATATTGCGTTCCTGTCTCTTGCGTGATGCTGAACGCGACCTGGTAGCGATAGCTAAGTTTCTCGTTCTGTGTCGTTCCACAACGTCGCCGCCCAAAATGTCCCCAACGAGCTAGTGTGGTCGACGCTGACAGCCCCCGCCGCCACTGGCCTCACTGGCGCAGCAGCGTTGCGGCCGCTCACGCTAGCGCGGCCGCCAGTCTGCCAGTGCCAGACAAGTACGCGTTCTTAAGGCGAATAAACGAACAATTGAACAGACGAAGAGAAGGACATCGGCGTTGCGTAAAGTCATCGCTTTTGCGGCAGGGGCCTAATGTAAATCTTTATTTTATTTCACCATTAATATGGTAGTAAGCATAATAAAACAACGACCTTAACTAACAAGAGGTCAAAGTAATTTGACAAAAAGCGCCTCACGGGGGGCCCATTCCCCGGTTAGGGGTCACCCCAGGGAGTCGAAAGTTGTACAATTGAATTCCTGGGGTAGGGTTTCCTATTAGTGTTCCATAGTAACT
>Ga0209149_1002493_pt1 | contig 10367 bp, 5 predicted proteins | sample WorMetTyACAVOLI2_FD_187423 | JGI IMG/M metagenome (GOLD analysis project Ga0209149, IMG submission 187423) | Marine gutless worms symbiont microbial communities from Max Planck institute for Marine Microbiology, Germany - Olavius algarvensis... ...
TGTAGTTGCTGGCTCATTGACGCTTTGCACAGTTGGTTTACACATCGCCACGTAATGTAGACAATGCAGTCTCGGATCTGTGACATTTACTCGTCGTAAAACTGTTTTCTCAGCTCAAGGAAACAGTTAAATTATACAGATTATAGAGTTGCGTGGCTTTTCTTGTTAAACTGCATGCTACGCTATGCTTTGAAGGTAGATACCTGCGTCCAGCTTAGCAGAGCAGGCATTGTGGCATTAGACTGAAACCACACAGAGCTGGAATTGGAATGATCGACAAATTTCCGTCTGAAGTTATCTTTATAAATGTAAATTAATTCTCTCCAATAAATTGAATTAAGTTTCATGTGGTATACTTTGAAACACCTTTGGTCTCTAATCGCAACAATGCCATGTCATGGCATAAAATAGCATTGAATGGAAGTTGGAATCGACAAGCGTGTATGAGCGGTAAACAGGAGACGCGTAGCAGACACGAAGAAAGGACGGCGACGACGTACAAGAAGACGTTCGAGGTCGACTGGGACCACACTCGTCGCTTGATCACAGCCTCCTGGCCACCCAGTCAGAGACCGCCAGCGTCGTAGTAAGTTCGTAACACGAGCCTCATCCGCTCTCTCGGACGTCACGACAAGTGCTCCGGCTAATTGACGAAATGTACCGTATGGACCAAAGCGTTCGTCCGGCCCTTAACCGCGGGGTCGCGGAGGTCATCGCCGGCACTGGAGCGTCGCAGGTGAATCTACAAGGCGTTTAATGGCACTTGTCCAAGTTGTTTAATATACTGTGCATGTGCGTTTCATCGAGCACTACCGATGTTTATTTTGGCGAAGACGCCGTGAAATTCTACGCCGACGTGCGTCGTTCTACCGTCACAGACTCGAGTTGATGATCTCCACTGCGCAGTTGACGAAGCTCTGAACACACCATGGCCACAGAAACGTACCCGGACGTTTGTTTTAACGATAGCTTTTCCAAATGTATGCCAATTTTAATAGTTCAAATAACAAAATGCGCAAATTACATTTATGACTAACATTTTCTTTTTTATTATTTTCTTTTTTTCATTTTTTTCATTTTATATCTGTTTTTATGTATTGTATACTGTCATTGCGACGAATAGACTTTATCATTTTTACTATTTGTAACCTTTCCATCATCCTCTGTGTAGTCTACAATTTGACCGATAGCAAGTAAGCTGAGGGTGAGCTACTTGTTTTAACGCAATGTAGGAATAATATACAGAACAGTTACATCAGAGACGTCAATACTGTATTCGCAGAGGCTTGGTTATTAAGCAGTTAGAAGTAATCAGATAATCAGATAAGAATGAAAAAAGTGTCATCAGATGCGATCACGTCATGTAACACATTTCAAATAATATCGTAAATGCGAGCGATATTTGGACGAATTTGTGTTAAATGCGACGTATGTAAAGCGCGAATCTGTTCCGTTCACTGTCAAAACACAATGACGTGGTTTAGTTGTCGTATATTTACTGCAAGACTACATACAGTACGTTAGTTGTTTGGCGAGTGTTTCTTCAAACTTCGTTCATAACTAGAGCGACACACAGCCGAGTACTCGGCGCAAACATGTCTGGACAGTAGCAGCGGATGTGTGTGTACGACTAAGTCTTGTGACTGACTGGCATCAAGACTGCGTGCGACGTCTGGCGATTGTCTGTCGTCAGCGATCATCGGCCAAGCTGTCAGTGTTTCGCCGCAGGGCTTCTAAGTGATCTATGCACTTGACGACGTCGATACACTGGAGAGGACGACGACAAACGTCTCGTCTCGCCGTGCTGTCCATCACACTGTTGGTTGCTGATGCTGGGAAACTGGTTGCCTTGGCAGCGCACACACCGTCCCGTTCACACGTACGCTGCGCTGTGTTGTTAAACTCACAAGACCTGACAGCTAAAGACCGCGAGCTGTCATATGATGCCTCCACTGCTGCGTTTATCCTTCATCCGTTGTAAATATTTTCCGTACCGGCTTTGCCATGGCTAGGTGCAGTGAACGAAGGGACGAATGAAGGTGACTGACTACACGGTACTGTGAATGAAGGAACATTGCTGCTAAATTTTCAATATACTTGTATGAAATCTGTAAGTGAAATCTTTGAATTAAGATGAAATTGTGTCGCGATCGCATCTGCCGTCGTCTGTGCAGTGAATTTGTGAATTCATTCGCTAGGCGTCAGCACCTGTTTGACATCGCGGAAACACCGATTGACGTCGATTCGAATTTTCTCTTGTGTCCTGCACCCTTGTTCCCGTTACAATTTCGCCCAAAATTTTATCATTTAATCTGTGCGTGGTAGTGATTACGTCCCGCGAATTTCATCGAAAATCCGTTCAATATCCTTGCAAAGCGAAAGAAACACATTTGCCGCGGGATGGAAGCCGCGACGGACATGGCAAAAACATAATTTCTGTGGTGCAGCAGGCTGCGGAGGCATAAAAATCTGCATTGCAAGGCACAGTAGGCACACCCAGAAGAATTGGAACATTTCGGTCTACCTGAAGTAAATCGGTCAATTTTGTGGGACAGACGGACAGACAGACGTACAGACCGACAGCATGACGTCAGTACCCGCCCGCCTGTAGTAACAGGAAAACATCTACAACGGATGTCGGACAAATGCAGCGGCGGAGGCATCATATGCCGTGCGCGGTCTTTAGCTTTCTAGTCTTACAATATTTTTGACTGATTGTCCTCCGTATCGTTTCTATTTTAGTATATGAATTATGAACCGCCGAGGCGAGTCCTCACGAGTATGTATTTCTAGCGAACTACATGTAATTGACATTTTACTTTCATTGAAACTGTTCACATAACTGTTACGTATATTTTGACGTCCAGTCGACTGGTTTGCATGGCATGCTGAGTGGTCTTCTAGTTTGCACTTTGGAATGGCTGAAAAGCACGCCATTCGGTCAAGAAATAAACCCCATTTCTCTGTGTGGCTGCCGTCTATACATGTAGGCCTACTATAGCATCGGAGACGGACTTAGGCCGAGGAGTAGCACGAATAAATAAAAACACGTCAGTGGGCGGTGAGTGGGTGAACTTGAATTAATTTGTTTATTGGCAACTAGGGCGAGTGTGGTCGTTGGCGGGTTATCAGGCGCCACGTGAGAACTTGGCCTGTCAGTCACGTGACGCGTCGACCTGGCACTGGCGACCGTCGCTCGCTATCAGCTGATAAGCTTATCAGGGTCGCCGAGTCAGCTGGCAGACCAGGCCGTCATCCGGGTTCTCAACTGCACCGGCCGACCATGGCCTGTACGACGAGATAGAGAGCTCTACGGACGTAGGCTGCCTAGGCCATATACGACAATCCGATTTGTTCCGAGAACCTGTTAACGACCGTTATCACTTGTTAGCAGCGCCTAGTATCATTGCCTCCGGCGCACCTTGCACCACACCACACGCTGTCCGTGACGTCATGCACTGATTGTGCTTGTCCACGCTCGAAATAATTACCAGTCAGAACGACAAGAAGCTCAGCTGTCGCAGAGAGACCGCGCGATGTTTCATGTCGTTGAATATTTCGTTGAGTCACTCAAAGTCACTCAAGGTCACTGAAAACGGTACCATTCAAAAGCTCGGTTACGGTTTCGTATTCGCATTATGGCTCTGTCTTGAATCATTTCCCAGATAAACCGAGATATTGGTGGAAAATTGTGATTGTTCATACCCCCTGTATTCCACGCCCCAGTTAGGGGGTCCACATCGGAATACTGCCACGCCGTTTGGTATAAAAAAAGCTAAAGTGGTGCGGCTACCATTACATGAAAAAGATCTTAATTAAATAAATAATTAATAATAGATTTCCTAACCCAGATTTCAATGGCACACACATATTTAGGGCACACCACTAGTCGAGGATGGATATCTCAGAAAGGATAAAGATATACGGTTACTACAGACCACTAATAGAAAGTGATATGTGGCCTGCATGTGGCCTATTGTATTGCTCCATCACCAATAACCTTCATCGATCTTCAAGGTCATTCCAGCAATTTTGTCTGAAAGTAAATGCAGACTATATTTCCGTTCTATGACAGAAAGTCCCGGCGATCTAGCCACTGACATTGCTGATGACTTGAGTGACCTATGAAGGTCATTTAAAACGGTTTCATTATAAGCTTATTATAATATACGAAGTCAATTAGCCTAGGCCTACAACGGTCGGACGTCATATGTGAGCAATTATTTCTACTGTGGTATTCGACTGAAGTACTGTTATATGACGCTGTGTGTGTGCGACCTGTTAGCGATCGCTAAGTTTCTTGTGTATATTTGTAAGCTTAACGTGTTGCTTCGGCGTAACGAATGTCTATAGAACGAGTCCTATTATTGAGCATAGTATTATTCACGGATGTAGCCATAGGCCTATGTTCTATTTATATTCGGTAGGTGTCGCCTGTTGCTGCCGTCTGACATACAGTTAAGCTGATGCCACACCGCTCGAACCTTGACGAGACTCGCGTCTCGTCTTGTCGGATAGTGCGGACCGGGCTTTAGTGTCGCCTGCTGCAGTGTGTTTCTTGTTGTAAACTCGAGCTGTGGTTTCAGCAGAAACTCATTTCGACGACAATTGCTGAGCGATGCTATGCGTAAGCGCGGCCAGTATGCTGTCGTGCGGTGTCCATCTATCCGTCTGTCACGTTCGTGTATTTTGTCGAAACGAATAAAACTGTCCTCAATTTTTTTCACCACCGGGTAGACACACCATTCTAGTTATTCCACGCCATAGGTTATGGCAGTAGTTCGACTGGGTCGGGGGACCCCCTAACTGGGGCAAAAATAGCGATTTTCGACCAATATCTAGCTTTGGCACCAATCACCGCTGTACAGTCGCCGTCATCAACATTTCGACGATGGAGTATAGGTTATATCACTTATTCGTCGTCCGTCTCCCGCTATCAACAAAAGCTCAGAGCTGCCGCGCCTCACATCAGTGAATCTTGTTTATGACAGAAAAAAGAAACCCTTGGACGAAGAGAACAGAACAGAGTTTAATTGTATGCACTGGTAAATCTGAAGCCGAAGTAACTAATAATAAAAGACTGCGCTCGACTGCTCGAGGTTGTACTGTTGAATCTAATTAATGACAGACACGAAGTATAGCGCGGCCTCTCCGCGACAGCAGAGCTTCTTGTTAAGAGAACTGCAGAAATTGCACGTTGCAGCATCACGGACGAAGCGCGTAGATTGTTCCCAGCTCAGTTGATGATGCCACGCCTGAACGCTTTAAAAATGTCGTTAGGCTCTGACGTGTTGTGAGTGATCCCGCTTCGTTGACTGTAGGCCTACACATCACGTTGTGTGACTGTGCTCGGATGCGTGTCCCAATGCAGCTATCCCCGTTTGAGGTCGCAGAAGAAGCGACTCCTAGAGCTGTTTTAATGCATATGATATCAAGATAGTGAAATGTCTGCAAAACTTGAACGTTATTGCCACAAAAATTATCTCAATCGGTTCAACCATTTGACCACAATACACACCAGTGTCATTAACTAACCGTGCAGCTGGATGTAGGCTACGTTAGGCCTTCAAGTAGCCCATGATATTGGATATTTAAAAGTGATGACTGTAAACCACTAAGCAGTCGTCCTTGCATTTGCAACTAGTATTTGGCTACAAATACTTCGGGATGCACGATTTGGCGGTTTGCAAAAGTTAAAAATTCCAAAAATTTTCCGGGAGTGATATCCCCGTACACCCACCCACTGCAGGAATGAGCCACCCCCTCCGGTATACCCACCCCCGGCCTTCGGTCGAGCGCGACCGGAGACTCTGTCCCCGACGCTAAAATTCACCCTCTCAATATTTTTGGAGTTTCTCTGTCTATATTTACTTGTGTTGCTGCCATTTGGCGAAATAAAGCTGATAGGGCCTATAATAACTTCTTCAAAGAGGTTCGTGAACAATTTGTTATTTGTTTTTGATTTGTTTCACTTCAGGGCTGCAAAAACAAATAAACAAATAAACTTGATGATAATAATATTCAGGGATCATCCTCATTGCAAAAGTAAAAACTTGGCTTCTGTTGCTAACGGTCTTGTTTGTGAGCTATGTCTAGAATGTGTTTAAAGCACTAAATACTCGTTAAGTATAGTTAACGTATATCTTAGAAGTAAATGCAATCTATCTTTACACAACTAATTAATCTACGCCTATTTGTTATCAAAAATGCGATTCACAGTAGAGTTACATGCAATAGGCCTACGAAACAATTCGCCTGGTACAATATAAAAGTATCTCTACGAACAGGCGAAAAGCAGATTTGAAATGCATTACGCTAGCAGTGCAACAGGCTACGATTATTATTCAACAGTATTACAAATGTAGCTAAGCTGTCTAGATCTACGTCGGACATTACGAAACTTACAAAGTTTCCATACTAAACATGACGGTACGTACGTGATATGTACATATATAACTGCAGATTAAACAGCACAAACAGACTACGCAACACGTAGCCTACAGCTTCATTTTCTGATAATTTTGCAAGTGCACGCGAGAACTATGAATATGCCTATATTTCGTTAATTATGCAGCATTCGAAAGTCAACTCGTTCGTGGATTCAACCCCGAACGACAACTGAATGTGAAGGAAACTGACATCAGAAACGTCGACGTTTTTTTCCTGACCGATGTTGAGACATGACACAGATGATAGTTGAAACAGACTGATGGCGGCGATGACGATGATCACACTCGTTGACGAAAATGTGACTCTGTTACAGTAACTGATGTGGTACATGTTTACGAAACAAGCATCTGCCAACACACAAAATAATTCGAACCTGTTCCTTTACTTATTTATAGCGTTAATATTAAGCTCCCGCCGCAAAGAGGGAACTTTACGCAACGGCGCTGTTCGTCTGTTTTGTTGAAATAAAAGTCGTTAAATGTCGCGCATTTTTGTTCTCTAAAAGTAATTAACAAGCACTTAGCTATCGCAAACAGATCGCGCGTCAGCTGCACACACAATACGTTGAAGGCACCTACAGGCCTAAAAATACACCGTGACCTTGAAATGTAGGTTAAAGGTCACTCAAGGTCACTGGAAACGTAACCATTGGACAGATCATACACGACTGACTATTAGTCGAGTTATTTGACGTTGAATATTATTGTGACCTTGAAATGTGAGTTAGAGGTCACTCAAGGTCATTGAAAGTGGTACCATTTGAAAGCTTGGGTACGGTTTTCTATTCCTCTTCCATAGTAACTATGGCCGTATCTTTAGCCATTTCGGAGATATTCAGCGTCAAAGAATGGCCTGACCTTGAACTGTGAGTTTGGGGTTGTTCAAGGTCATTGAAAATGGCGCAGTTCAATAGACCATGTATGACTTTCTATTAGCCCGTCATTGTAACTATAGCTCTACCTTGTACCATTTGCGAGTTATTTGACGTTGAATAATACCGTCACCTTGAAAACTGGCTTAGAAGTCACTCAGTCAAGGTCAATGAAAATGGTGCCATTCGAAAGCTTGGGTACCGTTTTCTATTCTTCTTCTATAGTAACTTTGGCCGTATCTGTAGCCATTTGTGAGATATTTAGCGTAAAAAAGTGGTGTGACCTTGAAACAGGTCAGGGTTTGTTCAAGATCATTGGAAATGGCACTATTTGATAGATCACATACGAGTTCCTATTCGCCTTCCATAGTAACTATGGCGGTACCTTGTGTCGTTTGCGAGATATCGACTTATTGGTAGAAAAGCGCGAAATTTTTTTTATACCCCACCTGTATTTAGCGCCCCCGCAGGGGAGACCCCGTCGGAATTACGTGAAGACGTTTGATGCTGATAAAACTAGAATGATTGGGCTACCGTATGGTGAAAAAACCTATGACAATATGTTAAGCCATTTTCATCCAATACTGGAACGTTACGGACGGACAGACAGACGAACAGACGGACATAATTCCTATATCAATATCGCGCATTCACGCGTCAGTGTGCTGACGCGCGACAAAAATCGTGAAGGTTGGTCAGCGCAAGGCGGTACATTTCCTGCTCCACTGGCGGAACCCCGGCGGCGATCGCTACCAAAATGCGAGACGCAGTGTCCGGAACAGACGTCTCTCCCTACCGAAAATTTCGGCCAAATTCGTTTAGCAGGAGGAGGTGCCCAAAACAAACAGAGATACAGACACGTAGAGAGAGAGAGAATGGCAGACAAACAGTAAACTTAATATCCCCCACGAGGAGATAATAAAAGTCTACAAAAGTCTTCGAAAAAACCTTTCCACTTTGTTTATCCAGGTGAATCCTCTCAGTGAATTTGATTGTTCGGCGGTCACATGCCACGTTCTATGTGCTTCAGGTAGATGACCGTGACTCTGGCCGTGACGTGGCGCCGTCTGGTGAATGGTTATGTTATTGATGGTTGTAATCATCAAACGCTTTGTTGGAAAGTGATATACGCGTATCCGCATAAAAACCACATTGTACAACAAATCCACAACATGTCGGTAATATAGCACAGTTCTACAACAAACTGTACAACATCCACAACAAAATCGAAAAAGAGGAGTCTGGACACGCAACAACCGTTCAAGCGGATAAAAGAGATGAGCTAGTTTGACTGAAAACAGTGTTAATTGTAAGTTAATGAATACAACTAACTGGCTGTAACCTGATGAAGAGCATTCACGCGTCGAGTTTCGACGAGTCTGAGCTAGTGGTGATGTTCTGACTACGAGTTGTCGTCGTCTGCTTGATGAGCAGGCCCGGGAACGGCTGCTGCAGTCATACACATCGTCCATTATCAGTTGAGTCTCTGCGTCAAATATATGAAATTCAAAAGTGCGAAATGCCGAAGTGCTACAATCGCTTCGTAGCCTAATATTCAGCTCGTGTTTATCAACAATTAGGCCTACAGTTTCGTAACTCGTATCAGGCGTAATGAAAGGTAATTTGACTGAGAAAAATTACAGATTAAAATTCACTAAATGTTATTATATGTTATTTTTGTGACATAAGTGAATAAATACGCGATCATTTGAGTATTGATGAAATGACCAACACAAACTATATAAGTAGTCAATGCTACATTTCCATATATTAAATGGCTATTTAACTGTGACGTTGTTAGTGCAGTGAATTTCACATAATAGTTGTTCAGTTCATTTATTGTTGCAATAAAAGTCATTAATTACAACTTTTCTCTAAAATCGAGAGTTGTTTTGAACGCACGGAACAGCTATTGAATTAACCCTTTGTGGGCACATTAAAACCGCAGAGCAACGGACCATAATACAGCAATACGGTGATTGGTACACTGGCCATTGATGGGTGGGCTGATACATTTGGTACAGCGAGGAGCGTACTGGGTGGGCGGGGCCCGCCCAGTACCCAGTACCAAATGTAACAGCCCACCCATCAACGGCCAGTGTACCAACTTCATATATTATTTGATGTGGCACTATAATTGCCTCTGGACTCTAAAGGATTAAAGCAGATCGTCGTCTGCATGTATACGGACTGATGTAGTTTCAGTGAGTGTTGACGTCCGTCCTTTGGAACGCATTTGTCCGACGACGTTCTCCGCCATCTCAGCTCTCGCCTCTGATTCCTCGAGATCGTGCTGAAGCTTGCGGTACTTCGCCAAATTAACGGCCGCTATTTCCTCCTATACACACACATACACACGCAGTGACGTGAATGTCGGATGCTGGAAAAGAAAACAGCGACGAGACTGGAAACTCTAAACGTTAAATGTGAGCTACGCTGGCTTCCGTTATATAGCCACGAAATTAATCTACTTTAATGCGGATCTCATCATAGGCTACTAAGGTTTGTTCCAGAGAAAAGACCAGAGCAAAACGTAGACAGCAGTATTCCTGGGGACAACACTGCTTCCTGCTTCCTGATCTACCGTCTACGGCCAATCTATATACGGGACAATTAGGACTAGCATCGTTATCAACAAACAGAAATCGATGGAGAAGCGCAACTTGCAATAACATGAGACAAAACGTACTGAAAGTACAAGCTTGAAATTTATATGAGTATTGATTATTTAAGTTCCATATGCAAACCAAGCTGGCTACTCGTCAGTTTTTATGCGACCTTCCCTTAGGAGACCGCATTACGCCGCGTTACATCCTGTCCGTCCGTCCGTCCGTCCGTTCGTCTGTCTGTCCCGTGCCCATTGTTATGTGGCCCACTACGTGTGGCCATATCATGAAACGGTGCGGATGTCTGTCTGTCCGTCTGTCTGTCACGTGTCATATCTCGAAAACGGAGCCAGATAGAGCCATAGTTACAATGGACCACTATATAGAAGTCGGGTGTAACTAGTCCATTTCTGTACTTGGAACCCCCCTATCGGCACCCC
>Ga0209149_1002494_pt1 | contig 10367 bp, 5 predicted proteins | sample WorMetTyACAVOLI2_FD_187423 | JGI IMG/M metagenome (GOLD analysis project Ga0209149, IMG submission 187423) | Marine gutless worms symbiont microbial communities from Max Planck institute for Marine Microbiology, Germany - Olavius algarvensis... ...
ATGGAATTCATTGTCTGAATGTTGTGTTACATGTAATTCAATAAACTGTTTTAAATCTCATATTTCGAGTAAACTGGAACCGGAAACAACATGAAGTGTCGATATTTTAGAGAGTGGGCTTTATATGGCATCAAGCCTGTGCCCACTAAGCCATCAGTGCATCAGTACTGGTGGCCTTCGGTAAATTCGGTAATACGGATAAAGAGGCACAAGTGCCTGCATCCGTTTTCATCATTGCTGATTGCTGATATATGGTATATGGGTTGCTGAAAGTGTAAACTCACTCCGTGGACGTTTCACCTCTTTATAGATGGTCAGTAAAGGTAAAGGTCTGGACACTTGCTATAGCGTCACTTACATGAGTCAGACTCGTGACCAGCAGCGTTTTACAATCGCGGAAGTGGCAGCTGATTGGCATGAGCCAGTGGTACCGCAGCGCATTATGTTGCCATCCATCGACCGCGCTAACAGACAATTGGACCCACGGTGCATCTAGCAGATGCACCATCGCCCCAATCAGCCACACTAGGCCTTCACCCCGTAGCTGTAGCTACTGCTAGACGTTGTGAGTAATATTCTAATGATGAGGCGAAACGTGTGTGGTGTGAAACACTGGGAGAATGTTAAAGGGGTGAAATGTTCAGAGGGCAAAACGTCCTGATAGCGTGAAGTCCTGTTACCAACTGCAGGTCGTCTAATGCTGTATTATTTGTCACGGCTGCAGTGGGGTTGGTAATTAAGGGTGAGACTATATTGCGAAAGTGCAAAAATGCAGAAGTGTCGCGGTCGAAAATGTAAAAGATGAGATGCGAAAGTACGTGTGAAAGTAGACTAAAATGTGAAATTTATAACAAATATGCGGTATTGCGACTATTAGGGCTCTGTTCATCGTTGCAGCTATCATGCGGCAATGAAGCCTCTTACTACTGCCAGCAAATTAAAGGAGCTACTCACAACATTATACCATCTAGGCTATTGCTAGCCACAATAGTGTTGATATAATGAAAATGTATGTGGGCATTCGTTACAACTCTACACTGATAATGATAGTCATAATTGTTTTTCCATATACTGTTACTGCATCGCTGCATGTATTGATGACATCGTGGCATGGATGCATTCAAATCGATTGCAGCTAAACCCGGCGAAGACTGAAATTCTCGGGTCAGCAATCAGCCGTCGTCTCCATCAGCTGCCGCAGTCGCCGCTTCGTATTGGTACTAACTATATCTTGCCAGCCTCTGTCGTTCGAGATCTTGGGGTCTACACTGACTGCGATGTCTCGATGCGAACCCATGTCACAAGGACTGTGTCGGCCTGTTTTGCGGTGCTGCGTCAACTACGGAGCATCCGCGGTCAGTGTCGAGGCCCATTCTCCAGTCGCTCGTGTCGTCACTTGCTTTGTCTCGACTGGACTTCCGCAACTCGACCCGGTCGGCATCCCAGCGCATCTTCTTCAGCGGCTCCAATCCGTGATGAATGCAGCTGCTTGGCTGATTTTTCAGTCGTCAAAATTCGACCACGTAACTCCGGTTCTTCGTCAGCTCCATTGGCTGAAGGTTCGTGAACGGATTGACTTCAAACTCGCCGTCCTCGTATACAAATGCCTGCATGGGTTGGCACTGCCATACCTCATCGACGAACTCTGCCAACCAGCTGATCTCAAGGCTCAACAGCGACTGCGCTCGGCCTCTTCTTTATCACTGATTGTCCGCCGAAATCGACTCTCCACTGTCGGTAGGGTCCAACCTAATTCACAATTTCACTGTTGTGACATTTTCCGTGAAATTGGCCTTCTTCAGTGAAAAACGCTCGTTTCTGTGTTTCCGTGAAATTCTGTGAAATCCCTGACATTGCATGAATTTTAACGCTTTTTCTTTCATTTATTAAGGTTTTCAGAGTTTTATCAACAGCTTTTGTGCGGATTTTGCTGTTTGCTACGTGTCACACTTCAGCACTAAGTAGTTGGCATATATTCACTGTGGTACTTACTTACATCCAGTCTTGAGTCTTGACTTAGTACATTAATAACAATAAGAAATATGCATTGTTCAGAAATTTCAAATGTGCTGTTTGACAGATTTCTTAGTTTGCATTAACATAGCACCTCAAAGTAACGGCTGTGGGGCCCGTGAATTTCTCAAACTCCCTCATGAATTTCCCGTGAAATTTGGCACATTTTAAAAACTTTACCGTGAAATTATTTTTTCCTGTGAATTAGGTTGGTCTCTAACCGTCGGCGGTCGAGCCTTCCTGATCGCCGATGTTCGTGTCTGGAATAATCTGCCACAGCACGTCACTTCGGCACCTTCTCTTCACAACTTCGCATCTCGGCTGAAAACCCACTTCTGCGTTTTCTTTCCAGAACAGTTTTGAATGTACAGTGGCTGTGAAGTGACTTCGTCATCATTAGACACTCTAATCGATCATCTTACTTACTTACTGATTACTAATTACTATGGGCGGCCTGTTTCGTTCGGTTTCGATGCGTTTCACCGGTTTCACTGTAACGATTCATCGGAAAAGGGCAGAATTTTCACCTGCAAATTCTGCTGTTGCCGACATCACAAAATGCCACACACTGTAACCATATGACTGCATTGGATCTTCTGATTATGCCACTCTACCATATAGTGTACAGAACTTCATGATTGTTAGCCTTACTACTCATAAGCATTCATAATCTGTTCATTGTCGTTTCCACTATCTTTCTCTTTCATAGTAAGCGACAACGACACTGCTCCATTTTCTGCAGATTCCCTATATGGATTTAATTAAAAATGCTTAAACTTAAGCTTTAACTAGCTTAATGTTGTCTTGTATTAGACTGGCATGTTATTTTTACTTTTTTGAGTTAAATGAGCCTCCGTATGGTATATTCCTAGTATTACGTATTCTTCCATGCTTAAGTGACTAGTCTACTCAGACTGCTCTGTCCAGGTGTTATGCAGATATGCAAAACAAGGATTGATGATGGGATGGTTAGGTTTTAACAGTACCGTACGTTCAGCATAAAATTGCGAAAGTGCAAAAAAATGGATATAAAGTGTGAAATATGTCGCAAACATTATTGCATTTTAGACTGCAACACTTCCACACTTTTGCATTATAGTCTCCCCCAGTAACTAACGTAAGGTTAGTAAACTTAGTATTGTGGATTTTGTGATATGTGAATATGATTTATGTCCTAGAATTGGAACAGTTGAGGTACTGTCCTATAATTGATGGTTTTTTATGCAGTCCGTATTACGCATTGCAGCCGTAATTGTCCATCTATCACAAGCCTGGATTTAACTGAAATAAAAGCCGTAGAGAGTGCAAAATTGACGTTAATGTAACTTTTGAACCCGTTTTTAAGTCGGGAGGTGAAAGGTCTAAGTCACAAGGCCACATAAGTATCAGAGAAGAAATGTACCGTGGTGCCTGCAGTCAGTTCAGAACGCTGCCGCCACGCTCGCGACGGGCACCAGGCAATGTACTCATACCCGGTATCTCGCCTGTGCTCCGCCAGCTGGACTGGCTTCCTGTGCAGCAGCACCTCGTTTTCATGTTCGTTGACATTGTATAAAAATCTCTATGGATAAGTGCAACACAGAGTCATACAGTAAGTACACCAGAAGCTGGTACTCATTGCATTTGAAAATAAAAACTTTGAAAATTGTTTTCTCGCCACACAAACGGAATAAATTTAATTTAACTAGCTAAAATGACTTGTGTATACACTACATGGTGAGTAGTGGCTAATTCATTTTTTGGCCGGAGTGTCCCTTTAAGGCATGAGGACTGGTCCATCTACGCTGATATTATGTCTCAGCTACACTTGATGGATGATGCTGTGGTCAACTGGCTCACTGGCCGTGGCGCACAACGCATTTGATTGAAGAAAAAAATAGGATTACGAGGTCAACAGAGTCTTGAGTTTGCAGGAAGTGCTGCATACAGTCAGCCACAAAGCCCTCATCTCCTCGTCTTGTTTTCGTTGCAGATGCTACTGTAATTGAAGAGTTTAAGCGACTGCGAGTAAGTGTCAATGATTTTGACGTGAAAGGCATCATTGGACATGGACATTTTGGTGAAATTCAAGTGGCTCGTGAACGTGGTACAAACAATGTTTATGCGTTGAAGATACTGCACAAGGCTGATGTTTTGTCTCAACAAAATGTAAGTTGTGTTTCAATGATACATCAGATTGCTATTATCTCGGTACTAATGAACCAGATTTTGAAGTTTATTTGTTCACAATGATTGTACGTTATATGGCATTAGATAAAAAGTTAAACATAAGTGGATTTATATAGTGCCTTTATTGTAGTACCTCACACTCAAGGTGCTCAGGTATGGATCACAGTTTTACCTGCAAATTATGCCATACCTGCTTTTACCTCGTAAACATTATATAATGTGTCGAGTGGGACGTTAAACCCTACTATATACCGTAAACATTCACCAGATGGTGCTAGCACTCACTTGTGATGTCGTCCAACTAATTGCAGTTTACTACTCATCTATTGACCCAGAAAGGATGACAGGCTGAGTTGGCCTAGTTGGCTGAGCAGAGCGTTTACCCACATAAGTGGTCACCCATCAGCTACAGGTCAAGCGCAGGACACGGAAGGTTTGCCAGTCAAAGACCCAACGTTCTACCGCTGTGCCACGCAACCAACCTAAACGTATCATTTAGTTCATGTAGATGTAACCTAAACATATCATGTAGATGTAGTTAAGTTTAACGAAGCACTGATTGTGCTTATGTCAGGTATCATTCTATGATGAGGAACGCAGCGTTATGGCAAGGGCGAACAGTGAGTGGATAACACAACTGCATTATGCATTTCAAGACCAACACAGTCTCTATTTGGCAATGGATTTTCATCCAGGCGGAGATCTATTATCGTTGCTCAACAGGTACTGTTATACCAGTGTTTTAAATGATGGTACGATAATAGTAGCTGCTACGGAAATTGCATTGTTGTGCAACTGTCGTTACTGATCGACATGATAATAGCGTGACCTTACACCATACGTCTTTGTTCGTCTGCATCTGTGTAGTTTGAGAGACACTAATTTTCAAATGCTAGTGACATCTGTCTCTCGTCATTTCATTCACTGAGGTGTCAGTCGACCGCAATGTTAGGAGCAGTGGCTGCTGAAGTTGCAGAGAGGATGTTTGGGGAGGTGGGGGATTTAGAGTGCAGCATAGGTCGTCTACATCAGATTGCTGGCAAGCAGTGTACCGTACAATTTTTATTTAATTACTTGTTGCCATCAGCAGAATGGTTTGTACCCACAGAGCTCTGTGGGGCACTGTACTTGCAATCAAATATGAATTATTAGTGAACATCTCCATTTGCGTATTATGTGAACGTCCTATAAGAGGCTGCATTATGCATTGCACTCCATTAGTATGTCTGTCTGTCTGGTCATCTGTCCCATGTGTGCCTCTTCGACTCAAGAATGGTAAGGTACAGAAAGCACAAGATTGTCGCGCAAGTCGTGTAAAAGTTACAGACCAGTTTTGCAGCCAGAAGCTCAAATGTCGACGTGGGGCTGTTCAAAACATTAATTTTACTTTCTCTCTGATTGGTGCAGCTTGTTAATAAATTTGCACTTGTCATATTTGTCCTGTACATGTGAGTTCTGTTGACAGGCATGACGACCTGCTCGATGAGGCGTCGGTGAGGTTCTATCTTGCCGAGATTGTAGCTGCTGTTCATTCTCTCCACTGTCTTGGCTATGTTCACCGGTAACAGCCGTCAGTTTGTAAATGTAGAAACATGTATGTGTTATGGTCTGGGGACGTTAATGAAGTTGAAATTTTTGAAATTTGTTTTAATCATTCACATTTGGATGCATGGACATTTAGTATTCATTTGTAGAAGTGGGAAAGGGGTTAATAGTTGATGGCATGTAGTCCACAGCGGCAGCAGGCCGGCGGCAGCGTGTCATTGAAGTCAGTGGACAGGGGAGGGTTAGATAATACGTCAGCAGTCCGCAAGCAGTCATACCTTTCCGACAGCCTGCGACCAACATCGGAGATCGTCGCTCATCGTTGTCTTGCTCTGCTGACACCACAACACTGCATGTTCCGTTGACTCGTTGGGCTACCCTTGGCGACTGCACCTTTCCGGTGGCTGCAGCACAGGCGTGGAACAGTCTGCCACCAGAGACTCGGGCCTGCTCCTCACTTGTGACATTTCGGAGGGAGACCAAGTCTCACCTTTTTTGTCAGTCATACGGCTGACGTGGCACTGTCTATTTACACCGTCAGAAAGCGTCTGCATTGAGCTGCACAACGGTTTATGAACGTTGTAAATTGCCTCGCAACTGTGTCATTGGTAGCACTATAATCTGGATATTTTTAGTAGTATTAGCAGTAAAGACCACGAAGGTGTTATAGATGGGTTAACTATGGCGGGCATCAGTTGTCTGGCTGCACGACGGGATGTCTGGTGGATGTTACGTGTCTCTAACGAAACGACCCTGGGTGATCAGCAAAAGTAGCAAAAGACCGTCCAGTTGCCTATGAACGTGGTCTTTGTTGCAGGTGCCATCACAGTTACCAGCATATATCTGCATTAATTGTATTTTTGCAGCAGAATTTGATCTATTGTTATGGTCCTTAACAACACATAGTTTGAGACTTGATCGATGACGTCACGAAGTTTGGAATTTAATTCAGTTTTTTTTGGATCGGATATTCAAAGTAATGACGAATTTAACACCCCTATTGTGGTCTATTGATGCGGTGACAAACAATATTCTTATTTACCAAAAGTAGCCAATATTTTGCCAGTTATTAATCAGTAGACTAAATTAATGCTGAATATTCATTGTGATGTCAAGCTTAATGGCTTTTGATTGTCTGAAATGTCTTTTTCTTTGTGCAATGTGCTGTAGTGATATCAAACCAGAGAATGTTCTTATCGACCGAACAGGTCACATAAAACTTGTGGATTTTGGATCAGCTTGTCGCGTGAAAGCTAGTGCATCTGTGGTTAGTACTGGTAGTTGCTGGTGAAATCATTACGTAACAGCACAGAGTTTTCATTTTTAGTGCATGTTGCTGTGCAAGAGAGTTATGTGCTGTTACCATTCTGTCCATCAGTCTGTTTTTCTGTCACATTCTCGATCTGTCTCAAGATCTATAAATGAATCATCAAAGTTTTCACCTTATGGTAGCCCTATAATTTGACTTTTCTCACGGCAAACATCGTGGTGAAATTGTGGCTGGTTGCAGTCGACAGGGCAGTAAATACAGGTGTGCTATGGAGCATTAATAGGAAGTCATATATGATATCTAGAATAATGTCATTGCTGATGTTCTTGAGTGATCTTTGAAGGTTATTTCAGCTGCTGAAAACAACTTCAGATGCAGTGTCTTGCAAAATGCAGCATTATTGAAAGTCATGTGTGATACTGAATAGTGCCATTACCAATGAACTTGAGTCACCTTCAAGATATCATAGCTATTGCAAACCGTTCTAATGTCAATATCTTTTGTGTAGTTTTAAAATTTTGTATTAGTATAGTTTACCTGGTTACCAGCACATAGGAAATCATAAATGGACGATCATTTGAATTGTTGTAACCAAATTGGGAGACTGTTCAAGGTCACAGGCAGTCATGTATGCTAAACAGATCTCAGAAATGATGCAAGATCTGTGCCTAGTTACTGCAGGCCACTCATAGCAAAGTCATATGTGCTCTGATGACTCTCATCACTGTTGACTTTAATGATCTTTAGGGTAACTTCAGCTAGTGCAACATTTTCCGATTCTAATATATAAATAATGTATTAGCTAAAATGCGGCAAATAGAAAATAGTGTGTGGGCTGTCATGTTAACTGTCGTATCATCACGGAATGAACAAACTCATTCTACTACTGAAAGTCTTGGACAAGCCAGGTCAGCTGGTATCAGATCTGATCAATCACTCACAGTCACCAGCATCAGTCTTGTTACGCTTCAGTATCTTTATTATAGTTCATTTATTGTGATGCATTTCGTCTTTCTAATTTAAGTGCAGACTTTTCAAGTATCTGTACGAACTACTTCACTTTTTGCTGTCTTTGACTGATGACATGGTTGCTAATATGTGAATTTGCAGGTTAATGTGCCGGTTGGTACGCCAGACTATCTGTGCCCAGAAGTCCTGACACGACTACAGGAGACGCCAGATGGACGGGGTCACTTCAGTGAAGACTGTGACTGGTGGTCTGTCGGTATATGTGCTTATGAGATGCTGTATGGACGGACTCCATTCACCGACGAGAGTTCTGGCTCCATGGTTGTCACTTATGCCAACATCATGAATCATAAGGTACATTGTTCTCATTCATAAAAGTGGAAGGTAATGTACTTCTGCAAATTTATGTTTTTGAGCGCTTTAAACTGGAAACGTATGAGGCTACATGGCGGACGCATTAGGTAAGAATACTTAAAATTGCTTCTAATCCAAGCTGAGCTTCCAAACACGAGCCTGGTAGAAGCTGTGAAGGCTTAAATTATGATCTTCACTGTATGTCATTATATGTTGCTGATTACGTCACTCATAGACATATAAGACACCTATCTGATATAGCGTGAATGATTGTTTACTGCTTATATTTTTCCTGTCGTGTTCCAATCTGTATGATTTTTTGACAGAAATTTCCTTGATTATGTTTTAATAAAACAGCATTCAAGTGGATCACCATGCCACTGCTAATTAGTTAGTTAGTTAGTGAATGAAGCTGATTAAGGTGGCATAATGTCGAAGACCTTACAAAACAAAAAAGACAAAAAACGAAAGGACGTGCGAGCAGCGCGAGCAGTAAAAAGCAGTGTGTCCGATGCGGCCAGAGCTATGGATAGCTCCGAACAGACAGTTCTGTCTTAAGAGTTGTGCTGTGTGAATACACTACCTTGTGAAACAGAACAACAAAAATGGCTGTACAACTCAGCTGTTAAATAGCGTTTAGTCAGACAGCAAAATGTTCGAAGAGACATATTTCACAAATGTGCCAACATTCAATCTTACAGATGAGTTTCTTCAGACCTCCGAGGGTCGATCCTTTATTAAGCAACATCTTGAGCAATTTCTTCACACCATAACATTTTTTTTGTATCAGTGATTTAATAACATGTTTATCTTCTTCGTTGACAGCCATTACAGTTGTCAACATAAATAATGCGTCGCCCACGGTAAGGTGTGCACAGCGACGGGTGTAGTCGGCTAAGTTTGTCCTGCTTTTGTTACAAGTTTGTTTGAGCAGCAGACTGACAAAAATTGTTTAGATCGGTGCAGATATGGGGAAAAATATAAGGTCGCCTTTTTTGAACACAGTGTAGTTGTCCATAAGATGGATATAAAGAGTTGTCGGTAATTAACCCTTTAGACTCTAGAGGCAATTAGAGTACTACATCGAATAATACGAAGTTGGTACACTGGCCATTGATGGGTGGCTTGTTACATTTAGTACAGTGAGGAGGGGCCTGGGTGGTCTGCGGCCCCACCCAGGCCCCTCCTCGCTGTACCAAATGTAACTGCCCACCCGTTAACGGCCAGTGTACCAGTAGTGTATTGCTATATGATGGTCCATTGCTCTACGGTTTTAATGTGGCGATTAAAGGGTTAAGTTAAATTATTACGTTTGTGCCAATGAAACCTGCTGTCTGATAATGTCAGAGAGCTGTGTGTGTGTTTGTAGGATTGTCTGACATTCCCGAGCAGCAATGGTCGAGTGTCACAGTCAGCAGAAAACCTGATACGTTCACTGCTGAGAGAATCTGAGAATCGTTTGGACTATGACGGGATCCGAGCTCATCCATTCTTTGCCGACATCAACTTCGATGATATTCGACAAAGTATTATGCCCTGTTTTGTTGTTGAAATACATAGATCTGAATCTCTGATATAGTAGTTTATTTACCATATGTTTACTTTGATATGAATCCTATTACAAGTTTTGCTCGTATTTTCCATGTCTTCGTATACATGTAACTCAGAGATGTCAGATGTGTGACAGTTCCATCACTCAACTGACAGAAGGGTCGCACAGTTCCATCATGTTATACTGCAGGTGGCACTGCAGTGGCAGCTCCCTGTGAAAGGGCAAATTTTGACCTCGTGCAGAATCAAAAGCCCCAAAACGATTGCCAAAAATTGTCACACTTGATTTTGATTATCTTTGTGAAATGACCCTTTGTACTATATTTGGATTATATCTATTCCGGGGGGGGGGAGTGTCTTCTGGGAAAATGTGTAAAATATCACTTTTGTATTTTTTTAGGTCGACTTCGAAAAGTCGACCTAATAATATTAGAGGGAAAAAATGTCTGCCCGTCCGTCCGTCCGTCCGTCCGTACGTCCGTCCGTCCACAAAAAG
>Ga0209149_1002495_pt1 | contig 10366 bp, 4 predicted proteins | sample WorMetTyACAVOLI2_FD_187423 | JGI IMG/M metagenome (GOLD analysis project Ga0209149, IMG submission 187423) | Marine gutless worms symbiont microbial communities from Max Planck institute for Marine Microbiology, Germany - Olavius algarvensis... ...
ACTTGTTCTATTGTTGTTTTTTTTCTTTTTTGTGTGTTGATTTCTGCTGTACTTTTTGTTCAGTTCTTTCTATCATATTTTGATGAATAAAGATGTATATAAACGACTATTGTCTGTGACGCATGGCCAGTGCGACGCCAGACCTACGGTTACCTTCCCAGCCTAAAGGCCCGTTTATAGCGACACAATTCAACTCAACTCGACGTGGAGTTGAGTTGAGTTGTGTCGCTATAAACAGGCCTTAAGTGGTACTCATTGTGGCTACCCACAAAGGAATGGCCAGGCTGAGTTGACCTGAGTGGCTGGTTACATACCGAGATAGTTTACCCGCCCGAAGACGGTCACCCATCCAGGCACTAACCGGGCCCAGCGTAGAGTAACTACGTTGATCGAGACCAACGTATTACCACTAAGCTAAACCGCCAACCAAAATGCTACGATCTTGATTTTGACCCAGTTTGCACCAAAAGTTAACGGAATGATCCCACAACCATTTCCGATTAATTACCGCGCGACGCGTATGCAAAGCAGGCCTATGCCGCGGCAAGATGTCTGTTCGTCCGTCCGTCTGTCCGTCTGTCACACGCCGGTATTCTGTCTAAACGGTTAAACATACTCAAACTTTCTCCACCATCGGGTAAACGTAAAGGTACGTGGATTTAGATAGCACCCTAGGTGACAAGTATCTCGTCCTCAAGGCGCATAGACATGGATCACACAGTTTAACCTGCAAACAACTCCATGCCTGTCATGTAGCCCCATCATTCTAGTTTGGCAATGCTCGGACGGGGACGACCCCCTAACGAGGGCATTGAGTGTAAGGGGGTATGAAAAAAACACAATTTCCGACCAATATCTCGCTTTATGTTGGAAATGATGCAAGATATAGCCATAGTTACTATGGAAGGCAAATAGCAAACCGCGTCCAAGCCTTCGAGTGGTACCAGTTTAAATGACCTTGAGTGACCTCTAACCCAGATCTCAAGGTCACGATATTATTCAACGTCAAATAAGTCAAAAACGGTACAATTAAGATAAAGCTATATTTACCACGTCGGACCGAAAGAAAGTCGTATATGGTCTATCAAACGGTGTCATTTTCAATGACCTTAAACAACCCCTAACCAGTTTTTAAGGTCACGCTATTCTTTGACGCTGAATATCTTACAAACGGTTAAAGATACGGCCATAGTTACTATGGAAGGCGAATACGAAGTCGCACCCAGACTTTCGAACGGTACCGGTATGAATGACCATCAGTGACCTATAGCCCATATTTAAAAGTTACGATTACTCAACGTCAAATAACTCGAAAATGGTATAACATAGAGCTATACTTACAATGGCCGACCAATACAAAGTCGTATAATCTATCGAACGGCGCCATTTTCAATGTCCTTGAACGACCGCCATCCTCGGTTTCAAGTCACGCCATTCTCTGACGCTGAATATCTAAGAAATGGTACGGGATACAGTCGTAGTTTTAGTGGAATACTAATATGGACTGACACACGTCCTACTGAACAGTGTCATTTCGTGATTTCGAATAAACTTGAGTGACTTTGAGTTACTTAACAAAAGACTCAGGAAGCGTCTCGCGGTCTCTCTGCGACAGCCGAGCATCTCATTTTGAATGTGTCATGACAATAACTGTAACCGTGTACTTTTTTTCGTAATCTTGTTAACAAACACGCGATCATAACAATACATCGCCGGCTGTCGACGGGGCGAGTGGCGATGTAAACATGTGTAATACAAACGAGAACAAAACGAGTATAAAGAAAACTTACAATGAATGTTAATCGTCGTGTATAGTTCTGTATATCTATATAGTCACTCGCTGTATGTTTGCGCAGACTGTAGACACCTCTGAATGATTCGCGGTTATATAAACCACCAGATGGTTTTATGCGTCAGCGCAGTCCGTGGGTTTATGCGACTCTGTTCACATTTTCAAAATACGCGCCACTGGAATGTGAAAGTGAAACTTGGAAAGTTCACTGGCAGGTGCGCGTGTTGCTGGTGACATTTTTGAGTACACCTGCATGGGGACAACTACACTGTGTTGAAAAAAGTAAGCCACTTGATGGTTGTTAATAACTTTGGCAAATGTGCACCGATTATCAAAATTCTTTCACCAGTTCACCACAAAGGTTTCCACCTCACGTGCAGTATGTTGCTACACTACCGTGTGAAATTCAAGATCCAAAAATGTTACTTATTTTGACAGCATCTTCAACAAATTGTTGACATGTTCGTGAAGACAGTTTGAGCACTTGATTTGACACTTAACAGTAGTTAGACGGACTTTTTCAAGACTGCTGACGTTGAGTGACTGACTAACATTTGGAAGTTTGTCAGACGATGTCTCGAATCAACAGCTGATTGTTATTTTTTGCTGCATCACGGTGATTTTTCACCATGATTATCTTCAAACCGTCTTCGTTCTTTTTATCCTATACTTCGTATGTTGTACACATATTTAACTAAAATCATTAGTGTGATATTTTTGTTGCAGATTTTCACCATGATTATATTCGCACCGTCTTCGTTCTTTTTAGGCTATACTTCGTATGTTGTATTTAACTAGAATCATTAGTAAGTAAGTAAGTAAGTAAGTAAGTAAGTAAGTAAGTAATTTTATAAAGCGCCATGGTCGTGAACCAATCAGAGGCGCTGAGTGTGATATTTTTGTGGCAGGTTACCGAAGATCTTACATTAAATTTTAGTTAAACATTTTGTATTTTCGAGTTTGACACGGTAGTGTAGCAACATATTGCAGGTGAGGTGGAAACCTTTGTTGTGTATAAATAGAGAATGTTCTTACGAATCAATTGGTGAAAAAATTGGAAAATCGGTCCACATTTGCCAAAGTTATTATCAAACATCAAGTGTCATAGTTTTTATCGCGCGTCAACACACTGACGCGCGATATTGATACAGCAATTCTGTCCGTCTGGCTGTCCGTCTGTCCGTCTGTCTGTCTGTCCGTAACGCTCCTGTATCAGATGAAAACGGCTCAACATATTGTCACAGTTTTTCCACCATACAATAGCGCAATCATTCTAGTTTTACGGCATCAAACATTTTCACAAAATTCTGACGGGGTCACTTCCTGTGGGGCGCTAAATACAGGTGGGGTATGAAAATTTCGCGATTTTATACCAATAAGTCGCTATATCTCGCAGACGATACAAGATAGCGCCATAGTTACTATAAAAACGAATAGAAAACTGCATCCAAGCTTTTGAATGGCACCAGTTTAAATGACCCTGAGTGACCTCTAACCCACATTTCAAGGTAACGTCAAATAACTCGAAAATGGTACAAGATAGAGCTATAGTTACAATGGCGGACTAATAAAAAGTCATACATGGTCTGTCGAACGGCGCCATTTTCAATGATCTTGAACGACCCCTAACCTGGTTTTCAAGGTCACGCCATTCACTGACACTGAATATCTCACAAACGGCTACAGATACGGCCATAGTTACTATAGAAGGCGAATCGGAAACCGCATCCAAGCTTTCGAATGGCACCAATTTAAATGACCCTGAGTGACCTCTAAGCCAGATTTCAAGGTCACGGTATTATTCAATGTCAAATAACTCGTAAATGGTACAAGATAAAGCTATAGTTACAATGGCGAACCCATAGAAAGTCATACATGGTCTATCAAACCGCGCCATTTTCAATGACTTTGAGTGATCTCTGACCCACATTTCAAGGTCACTATAATATTCAACGTGAAATAACTCGACTAATAGTGAGTCGTGTATGATCTAACCACTGGTTCCGTTTTCAGTGACCTTTAGTGACCCTTAACCTAGATTTCAAGGTCACGGTGATGCTCTCGACGTATTGTGTGCTCAGCTGACGCGCGATCTGTTTGTGATAGCTAAGTTCTTGTTGAGACACGGTGTATCCCAATGCAGGTGTACTCAGAATGAAGAAATTGACATCAATCAGCAACACGCGCACCTGCCAGTGAATTTCCCAAATTTCACTTTGACATTCTAGTGGCGCGTATTTAAAAAAATATGAGCAGAGTCGCATAAATCCACGGACTGCGCTGACGCATAAAACCATCTGGGGGTTTATGTAACGGCGAATAATTCACCGAGTGACTATAGCTATAGTTTTTTTGAGACACAGTGTATTTGTCCCCATCCCTGCCCCATAAGTATTTCACTATCTCCGCCCCATCCCGTCACTATTCTGCCCATCCCCACCCCATCCCTATCCATGTAAAACTGCAAACCGAGAACCGAGAAGCACGGTTATGATGGGCTACTAATCAAATGGAAACTTGACAAATGAAGCGCAATTCAGCAAGTATTAGTATGTTCGTTACAGTCCATTGCAAAACGTGAATGCTGTATAAATGCCAGTAGAGTAATTAAACAGTGTCTACAGTAGCAGTCAGTTTCTCTCCACGTACGAACAGCAACCCATCCACAGTGTCAAGATGCAGCTGACACGTCCTTTCCTCCATGGTGCGACCAGCTGCTGAGAAAGACCTCTCGGAGTCAGAGGCTGTGCTGGCAGCAGCCTAGGTAGTATACGCCAAACACCGAGTTTGCAATGCGGCTGAATCTTGGCCACTGTGTTCAGAAAAATACACCCACTTTTGTTTTTTTACATACCTCTTAGAAAAAGTAACCAATTTGAATGAACATTTGAGACAAAATAGCTAATAAAATGGTGATTCTAACAACATAAAAATAATTTGTATTCTTTTTAAATATTCTTTGCTAGCAGCCATGTAAACCGGACGTCAGTAAGTGTCGTTACAACAATTTGATTTACCACAGACGATAAACATCTCCTTAAATGGATATAAGTGAAAAAATTACGCAGAAAAACGCTTACTCAAGATGTTTTTGACAGAAGATGAAGTGTGAGATCTTTACCTTTGTTGATCTTTGCAGTGGGGTGGGCATTGTGTGGTCGATCACAACTCGAACACGAGCCACTTTCTCCGGTAAAATGTTTAAACCCATTAAAACTCTATCCTCTGTCAGGAAGCATCTTCAGAAAGTGGTCTGCTTCATACTTTTTTATTTATTCTCGAGCATTTCATAATCATGTTATCTCCAACGATAAATCTTAAATGCATTTATATCCTTTATTGCTTATTTTCTTCTGGCTAAAATTACTGTTATTCTTGTAAAATTTACACAAATGTTTATCCTCCCCACCCCCTCGGTATTATCGTGGTCTCTGTCCCCATCCCACAGTGTTACCGTGGATTGTCCCCATCCCCGCGGCGTTGCTGCAGCTTTTCCCGCTGTTCCCATCCCCATGACTCGTAACAGTTACTGTCTGCACTGACGACTTCATACGAGGCCTCAGTGTCTGGGAAATATGTAGCATTAACAATGGCGCACGCACAAAGCAGTATTTTCAGATATCAATGAAAGAAAAACGCGCACTATACAACAATAACGGCAACGCGCGAAACGTACAGTCGTTAAATCAATGACGAAGCAGCATACACCGAAACGCAGACAATTACAATACAAGCAACAAGAAGCTCAGCTATCGCTGACAAACCGCGCGATGTTGGTTTGTAAAGTTGTTGAGGTATGGCAGGACTTTTTGTCAGAATACGTAGACAACAAGTTCACGTACATATGCTACAGACGGTTATTAGACATGAATGAATCTATTATGGCAGCGAAAATTGTGTAATTTACAACAGTTATAAAACTGTGTAATTTACAACAGTTAAAAATCGCTGTTTTCACGTACCGCAGCCCACATTTTTGTTTCCCCTGGGGACGCCCCTGGGGCAATCACGCTAAATGTTGTATGGATGGAAAGACAATTCGATGCTTACGAATTGTCTCGCTGCTTGTGCCCATTTAACTATTACCGTTTCTGAGACACAGCAAGATATTTGTGAAAAAATCGTCATTTTATTGTACCCCCCTTGCATTCGACGCCCCGTTAGGGGGGTTACCGTCGGAATATCGGCAACCTCTTTGGGATGGAATAACTAGAATGGTGTCGCTACCCGACGGTGAAAAAATTTCGAAGATATCTTTATTCGTTTTGACGTGACCAACGAACGTGACAGGCGGACGGACGGACGGACGGACAGACAGACAGACACTGCATGACAGCAAAGACCGCGCTTGCATCGCATCGCGCGGTAATTTAAAAACTACAACTCACAGAATAAAAGATAAATAAAATGCTAACAACTAACAAACTTATTATTAGCATAGACGTCAAAAATGTTTTCACATACTATATCATTTACGCCTATGTTATAGTTGGTCTATAACCGATCACAATGTTGCCAAAAGGGAACAAGAAACTTAACTATCGCAAAAAGATCGCGCGTCAGCTGCGCACACAATACGTCGAGAGCATCTATGATAACTCAGTGACCTTGAAATCTGGGTTAGAGGTCACTCAAACTAATTGAAACTGGTACCATTCGAAAGCTTGGTTCCTATTCGCCTTCTATAGTAACTATGGCGTTATCCTGTATCGTTTGCGAGATATAGCGATTTGTTGGTCGAAAATCGCGAAATTTTTTATACCCCACCTGTAATTTTAGCGCCCCTGAGAGGGGTTACCCCGTCGAAATTTCGCGAAGGTGTTTGATAATTATTAAACTAGAATGATTGGGCTTCCGTGTGGTGAAGGATTGCTATCGCGCGTCAGCGCGCGTCAGTACGCTGACGCGCGATAAGAACACATATACTGTCATTCTCATTTCGTTGAAAAGTTGCACATTTTCGACTGTAGCAAAGTCATTATTGTGATAGTACTCTACGCTACTGTACTATATACGTGTTTCTGGTGACGTGATTACTTACACAAAACTGTTAAAAGTATGTGAGTTTTGTGTACGAAGATGTCCGTTTGGCTTGTTCGTTGATCACTTCATCTCCGTCACACACTGCTGCTGTTTTTGGACGATTACTAAAAACAATTCTTTTCTCGGAGTACTAGTGTGCACAGTGCATCAGAGGCATTTGCGACGATGCGCTATATAAATTGATGTTTTACTTACTTACTTACTTACTTACTTACTTACTTACTTACTTACTGCGTTAACTGGCAGATCGCGCTTGATGTTCACCTAGTCTAGTCCATTATAGGACGTGCTTCCCCCATGTCTATTTGTAGGTATGACTTTATGACTTCAGCGTAATGCGGTAGTAGTTTAATACCTGCGTTGCCAGCTATGGGGCATTTCGGAGACGATTTTACGGGTCACAAGACCCAACCAACAAGTCGTAACACTGAAGGACAATGGTTAGTTAGCCAGCTCAAGGGCCAATTTCACCAGGCTCAGCTCACTAATAGGTAAAGTGAAGAAGTGTGTCGCGTTTATGGACGCCACAAGAAAGGCCTACCGCTGGCACGGATTTCACGAGCGGGAGTTTGCACGAGGGAAGAAACAGCTGTGACACCCCTTGGTGGCAAGACAAGAACTTAGCTATCGCAAACAGATCGCGCGTTAGCTGCGCACACAATACGTTGAGGGCATCTATAGGCCTAAATATTATACCGTGACTTTGAAATCTACGTTAAGGTTCACTCAAGGTCACTGGAAACGGAACCATTGTATAGATCATATAGGACTTACTATTAGTCGAGTTATTTAACGTTGAATATTATCGTGACCTTGAAATGTGGGTTAGAGGTCACTCAAGGTCATTGAAAGTGGTACCACTTGAAAGCTTGGGTACGGTTTCCTATTCGCCTTCCATAGTAACTATGGCCGTATCTTTAGCCATTTCAAAGAATGGCCGGACCTTGAAATCTGGGTTTGGGGTCGTTCAAGGTAATTGAAAATGGCGCGGTTTGACAGACCATGTATGACTTTCTATTAGTCCGCCATTGTAACTATAGCTCTGTCTTGTACCATTTGCGAGTTATTTGACGCTGAATAATATCTTGACCTTAAAATCTGGCTTAGAGATCACTCAAGGTCATTGAAACTGGTACCATTCAAAATCTTGGGTGCAGTTTCCGATTAGCCTTCTATATAGTAACTATGGCCGTATCTGTAGCCGTTTATTTAGCGTGAAAAAGTGGTGTGACCTTGAAAACAGGGTTAGGGTTCGTTTAAGGTCATTGGAAATGGCACCATTTGACAGATCGCATACAATTTCCTATTCGCCTTCCGTAGTAACTATGGTGCTATCTCGTATTATTTGCGAGATATAGCGGCATTGGTTGAAAATCACGAAATTTTTATACCCCACCTGTATTTGGTGCCCCTCAGGGGGTGACCCCATCGGAATTTCGCGAAGATGTTTAATACTCATAAAACTAGAATGATTGGCTACCGTGTGGTTAAGGAACTATAACAATGTCTAAAAGCCGTTTCCATAGAATACCGGAACGCAACAAACAGACAGACGGACGGACGGACAGACAGACATTTGCTATATCAATATCGCGCGTCAGTGTGCTGACGCGCGATAAAAACGGGAATGCCCGGGATGAAAATGAACGCTAAAGAAACCACGTGAAAGCTGAGACAGCTCGCGTTACGATTGGATCAGTGATACCGGTAGCTTGGCTAACACTAACCGTAACCCTTCCTATTAGACTGCCATTGTATGCTCTATCTTGTGCCATTTTCAAGTTATTTGACGTAGAAGGATATCGATATATTGAGATTTAGGTTATGGTCACTCAAGATCATTGGACGTCACCACCGCATACGATTTCCTGTCTTCGTTCCATTGCAAACTCTATTCTATCTTGTACCGTCTCTGAGATATTCAACGTCGAATAATGGCGTACCATAATCAGAATCAATAGTTGTTGAAGGATTCATTTATTCATTCATTCATTCATAACATATTTTGTACTATGAAGTGCGCTCTACAAATTGTCATAAATGAATGAATGATGAATGAATGAGAGTGTCGAAACATACAATACTTTTGCCAAAGAAAAACCTTGCGTTCAATTATTCAATTAATAGCAAACTTATTCTGGCATACGTGCGATCGCACCGACCTATATAATACCACTTGCGCATACTATCACTAACACTAACCACACAAACTAACGCTAACCCTAATTCTAAGTTCTAACCTAACATACAACACCGATCTGCTTGACACAGTGTAGATAATCGCTGTGATCGGTGGACTCGGTACGGTCTATCTATACACATTTCTATAGGCCTACACAGACGAAACTTCCACGCGCGAACTGTGCGATAATGTTACTCTGAAGTCCGAGCCCACCCAGGTCCAGCGAGTTACTTACGTGCCCTCTGGGAACCCCGTGGGCAATGTCACGTGCGTGCCGATATTGTGCGGTGCCTATATTACACTTCGCTGCTACATTCAATATAGATTGGATACGAGTTCCTATTTGTTTTCTATTGAAACTGCCCTATCTTGTAACGTTTACCAGATAAAGCGAGCTAATGGTCGAAATCGAACATCGCAATTTACTATTATTATTATTTTTTGGCCAGTATTTATCCTGCCGTAAGCAAAGCTTCAAGGACGGGTAACAAGGATTTTCATACCCCCTTCATAACAACTCCTGGAATAAAACGCGGTTGCGCATATTTTCGCGTTGTTTCTTTCACAACTGAGTCATTATTGACGTTGAATTAATATTAATAAATAATATTAATAAATATTAATCAATTCGTGATCTTGAAATGTGGGTTAGAGGTCACTCAAGGTCATTGAAAATGGTAGCATTTGAGGTACGGTTTCTTATTCACATTCCTCTATGGCCATATCTTTAGCCAGTTCGGATATATTCAACGTCAAAGAAGGGCCTGACCTTGAAATCTGGCTTTGCGGTCTAGCAAGGCGGTGCAAATAGATTAAGTTAAAGTTAAAGTGATCTCAGTAGCGGAGCATTTACTACGTAATGCTCGGTAATTATCAGTCATTCAGTCTAAATGTAGTACCGTACGCAGGACGTCAAGCAGTTACTTATTTATTATCGGCAGCCCAGGTGCGCGCACCTGCTACTGAGGTAGATGAATGGGAATGGGCGTGGTCCTGTATACGTGTTTATGGTGTTGTTGTAAGAAGTTTACAAATGTAACGTAACAATCAGCTAGTATGTGACAGTTTTCTTGACATAGAATAGTTTGACATCTGGGCATATCAGTTATGTTGCTGATGCGTTATTGACATTGTTATAATCATGGGTGGCTATAGCAGTTAGTGCAGTCTGGGAACCTGCGTTTTGTCATTATTTATAATATTATGCACACACGTATAGGCCTATGGAATCATTGTTTAAACTTAAACAGTCTGAACAGAAGTTCAGGCAAATAGTCATTGCTCATGACATGACAAAGGCGGAACGTGAACATTGCAGAAATTTGGTTGCCGATGCGAGAGATATGGCA
>Ga0209149_1002496_pt1 | contig 10364 bp, 5 predicted proteins | sample WorMetTyACAVOLI2_FD_187423 | JGI IMG/M metagenome (GOLD analysis project Ga0209149, IMG submission 187423) | Marine gutless worms symbiont microbial communities from Max Planck institute for Marine Microbiology, Germany - Olavius algarvensis... ...
TACTACTACTACTACTACTACTACTACTACTACTACTACTACTACTACTACTACTACTACTACTACTACTACTACTACTACTACTAATGAACACCTTTGGTCTGCACTCGCTGCACCTTTTGTGTATTATCCCGAAACGTCAAAAGCCCAGGATCAAAGAAATCGCCAGACTTATCACACTATCAAACCAATATAATGCGCCGCTATTTTTTAATTGCGGACGCTGACACGACTAGGAAACTTATGACTTGCTGCGGCAGCGAATAAATGCGCTTTGTTGGTTGTTGGCCATCAACAAGTGCCGCGCTTCCAGGTAACTGTTTTAGAAATATCGTGCACTAAAATTAATATGTAAAAATTATTTAGTTTAACATAACGAAAATACAGACTAGTAAACACACTAAACATTTAATTCCACATATTTTTTTCTGTTTTACTTTCCTTGCATTTAACTTTTAAAGTAACATTCTTGCAACAATAATTTTTATGCTGTTTATGAGCGAAACTTACAGTTTGCAAGTATTTTTGCACAACAGCCATTTTGCTTATACCTGACCCTGAGAGTTTAACCTTTAAACCCCAAGCGGTCTTCCACAACTTTTACTTTACTAGCTTAAGCACAATGTGTGCGGATAAAACATTGTGCGAGAAAACCTATCACCCTGATGCAATGTATCTGTCTTCTAATTTTTATGCGGTCCTCCAGGCTCCAGCTATTCCGCATTACGCAATGCACTTAGTCTGTCGATCCGTCCGTCGATGTGCCGTGCGCGCTTGTAACTATTTTAGAGCAAGCAAGCGTTTATTAAAGTAGGCCTAGTAGCCAAATGGCTAAATACAATAGATAACAATGACATGGAGACATATCAACGATAGTCTACGATAAAATTAAAAGGTTAAAGGTCTAGGTCGCTAGGATTCACAGTGCTCAGACACAAAATCCGCCACAACTGACCAACGGGTGGCCACGCGATGACGAAACGTGGTTGGCCGTTCACAAAGCTGCGGTACGTCGAGGACTTATAAAGTTGAAAGGTCAGAGGTCATTGTCACGCGGTCAACATATCCCTGTTCGTCTGGATGACCCTACAAAATTCAAATTCGGTCATTCTATAAATAGCACAATTATATCGTGATGCCATTTCAAGGTCAAAAGATCAATGGCCAAGGTCGCCATGTCTCATAAAGTCAGGAACGCATGCTCCATAACCGACGCAGTGGAAACAATGGAGCTATATTTCCTCTTATGAATCTTCGACCAATATTGTCTTGTTTTCGTTTTCTGTCTCTCTGTAGTTTCAGTAAACGGATAGGGGGTTAAGATACATGTAAATGATACTGTTCGCCGTATAAGTATGCTAAAATACTAAATCCTCTCACTATCGACGTCCATCTCCATTGAACAGTTACTGTAAGTACAACCCCATACGGCTCGAATTCTATCGTCGACGCTATCAGATAAGATATGCCGTATATAATGCTGTTTGCACCGAGATCACAGCCTGGTCACTTTAGTGCGAAATTTTCACACGCGTTATCACCCGTATCACATTCACGACTGTCCTTAGGGCGCCTGTATATTATGTCCCAATCTGCATAAAACTGTCGTACCCGCCCCTTTCATACCCTGAGGTATCAAGTACTACCGGTATAAATCTGGCTTAGATCGTTTAGACTATCGTCATGATAACATCGCATAAAACATGTTCAGAAAAATTGAAGATCCAGAACACCTCCTCCATGCTGCGTTTTCAAGAAGTTAATGTTTCAATGCATAATATTCATGTTCGTGTTTTGCAAGAGTAATTGACTTCTACACTTATACGGAGTTAGTTACGATACGATACGATATACGATAGTGTGTATTTAACGTGCAGTAAAAAGCTGACGGGTAGCCAGCTTAATTAGTCCACCACACGGAACAAACAAAAAATTAAAATGTGAAACTAAAAATAAACCGATGAGCGTGATAGGTCCGGTCCAGTCCCATTGTCATGAAGGCAGTCCGGTAGGTGAAAGAAGTCTAAGGTGAGAAGGATTTGTTGAAAAGGTAGGTTTTGTTTAGGTAGTTATATTGTGTTACGTAACTGCAGTGTATTAATGATGATTGAATTTCAGTAAAATATCGTATCTTGGAAACATCTTCATAAGTAAAGCTGCAACATGCGGAGATAGCTTCCCACCATTCACAAAGCCTTTGTCTATTCATTTCCGTTTCAGCTGAGGGTAGGAGGCTGAGTTGGTCTGAGCACACGACGGGTTAGCAAGTTGCTTGCAGTAGACCGGGTGAGCAAACGTGCGACCTCTGAGCTGCGAGTATGAATATGATACTCTATCATTATATTACGGCACTCACTGGCTTAAGTAAGTGTAAGGGTCGCCACCCCGCAAAAACACTACCCTGTTTCCTATTAAGACACCACCTTGTCGCTACTATCAGTAGTGTAAGGGACCCCCAACCCCCGAAATCGCCACCTGCTGATATACGTCCATGTTTCCTACTTCCATAGATCCCCTAAGTTGCGATAAATCAACGTTAATGTTGATGCGGATCATTATTTCCGCATTAACATGGCCTATACGGAACGATATCCCACCTAAACACTACTAAATACTATAAAATCGTTCACTTACTTCTGCCGTGGCCGCTTTCGCGCTTCGCGAAAGTTTAATTAGCCTACTTCTATACACGCACCTTACATCGTACCAGGGCATAAAATAAGTAATATTTGTCACTGCACAGGCGCGAGAATCGAGGCGCCGAAGGCGCCGAGGGGGGTGAGGTGTGGGGAGGGGTGTCCTTTCCCCGCTGGGGTTGGGATCTGGGGAGGGGGCTATGCCCCATCCCCAGAATTTTTTTTTGGATTTCTGATATCAAAATGGTGAGCTTTTGTGCATTCTGGGTGGTATTATTTACCGTTTAGCTGCCTGCTTTGCACACAAAATGGCATTACGGTTTCAGTGAGCTTTAGCGCAGTGATAAACTCAACAGTCTTTTAATCCCAAGGCCGTCGTCTCCGACAGGCAAGGAAGCCCGAAGCCACTGAACGTCAGAGAGGTTGGAGTTGGTTATGCAATAAATCGCAGACCTCAACTGACTGTCGAACACACCAAGACCCGGGCGGACTTTTGACGGGGAGCATCTCTTTTAAGCGCTATGGATGTATGGCTGAATCAGGTTTACTGCATGAGAGCGTGAAGATATCATCTCGGCAGATAACAAAGCTAATATTCCTTTTCATTAATCTTGACATGTTCATTAAATATACTGGCAGTTGAGATATATAGCCTAAAACGTTGCTACCAAAAACTGAAGCCACTTTTTGACTGTTTACATCTTTAAAACGCCGGCATCAATTTGTATAATTTGTGGTTACTAAAAATAAGTAAAATCGATGTCCTTTTAATTTACTTATGCATTTTTGGCCAGTGCCAAAAATCATAAAAATCAATCGTATATGTGATCAACCAAGCAAAAAGGTCTCACTTTTTGGGCCAACGTGTACATGTACAAATACGACTGCGTTCCTACTTATTCCTGATATTTTTGTCACTGCACAAGCAGCCCTTTATCACTGCACAATCGCAAGTTATCACTGCACATTTTGTGTATCACTGCACAGTATTTTATGCCCTTTTTCGTACGCTACGTCGGGCGTCGCTGCTCGCGCCGTGCTGCCGCCTGCCTCACATCGTCTTATACGCCCATTGCTAGCACGGCCAATATTCACTGCTATATGCTGTTAATAGCTGGTCTTTGTATATCGGCTTCCAGTTCCTCTTCCTTGAGTGTCTGCATGAAAATTATAAATTGGTTAGACATAATAATTATTGTCGATTACACGTTAATATTATTTATCAAGTCTTCTTTTGAAATAGTTTTGCGTAATAACCGACACAACATATAGGTACAAAATTCCATGCATTGACAACTCTATTAATGAAATAAAACTTACACAAGTCATATTTAGGGTTACGCTATCACTGACCTTACCTTAACGCGAGCTATCTCAGCAGTAGCTAAGCTTCTTTTACGTATTTGAGCCGGCAAGGGTTAAGTCAAATTAAGCTACTAATAGTCGGTCAGTGGCCCGGTCATTTACTGTCAGCGCTTGAACCGTCTAGGCAGCTGTAGCCATTCTGGATACATTAATTAAATTTAGGGCTTTTTAAAAAGTCAGTTTAGATCTGCACATAGTTCGAATTCAATGGCGAGCGCGGAGCGCGAGCCTATAACGGGGGTCTGGCGGCGGAGCCCCCAGCGGGGGTCCAGGGGGCAGAGCCCCCGGTGGGGATCAGGGGGGCGAAGAATGCCTTTTTGTTTTTGCCTGTCCAAAGGAAGCTGCAAATTTGCCCCATTATTGATATTCACAAAAGTCAGTAAATCACACAGTGAATAATTAATGAGGCACTGTTTAACGACGCATCTCCAACGAATTTACATGTTATCACGTCGACCATATCCGCTTACAGTTGCCCTTAAATTCAGTCAAGTTTAACCTGTGTTCCTGCGCAATTTGTCGTTTTTCATTTACTACACGCAGACCGAATGCAGTTTTACCCCGTGTCCGGAATATAACGTACACGCCTTGACTTTTGACGGTAAGTTGCTGAAACGTATCTGCTATTCTGTTAATAAACCCACTGAATACAGTGTTAGACTATCCTTACGTAATCATCAACAATCATCTGCATTGTCGTCATTGTCAGACTCAACCGTCGAATCAGAACCCTGGTTGGATGTTTCTGCCAGTTACCGTCGTCTCCACAAAAACTCCTTTAAAGTACGACTGTTCCTTTCCCCAAGCCCTTTCCCGTAGGCCTACTCATCTAGATTTCTGATTCATGTGTGTAGCTGCATCTATAGTTGTCAGTTGTAATTAAACCACAAACGGAAAATTTTTGATGTGTTTAAGTGGATATAAGATGATGGTTTAAGTCATTTTTAGAACTGCACAAACTTCCTTTTAGAACTGCACAAATTCATTTAGAACTGCAGTTTTTGTGTAGAACTGCACACTAAAAAGCCCTGATTAAATTTACGTGCAACTTCCGGAGAACTGTTGTTTGTAACCAGGCATGGGCGGCGCCATCGGTACGCAGTAATGAATCCAGGGGGCAAGGGGCCATGGCCCCCAAACTCATGAGAAATATTCCCCCACAACTTTATTGCGTGGTTTGCGTAAGTCGTGATTTTTATCAAGTTACCAACGCATGGTTACTGGCCCCGTAAGACCTAGGCCTACGTATGCATAGGCCTACTAGCTGTCCGCTCAGCATCTCATGTGACCTATAGACGGCAGTTCGAAGATAAACCTGGTACACAGAAAGCGAGTCACTGAGTTAGCAACTATGAGTGACATGCAAGTTTGCTGTATGCGGGTCACAAAAACTGAAATTTTCATTTCCACTGTAATCAGTCACTGACATCTGATGCTGCGTTTTAAACGTGTAATTTTCACACAACACATGATTTGATTGGCTTTTTATATTGTTGATTGTGAATTAATGAATATTGGCGCCATGCGAAATGTAGCCTAATTACCTCTTCTGAACTGTAACAATTCGGCAAAATTACAGTTAAATATGTGCGTTTTTCAGTTTCCATTGACATTTTGTCCGCCCAAAAAAGGAGCAAAATTGTTGCCGCCAGACATGTTTCCGTGCCTTAAAATAGGCCTATACTAAAAATGCATTTGCGACCGGGGCTCAGCCCCGGCCCCCGGACGGTGGGGACCCTGCTGGAGGAACTTACAATGCTCCCCAGACCCCCAAGCTGGATTTGGGGATGGGAGGGGAAGAGAAGGGGAGGGAGGGAAAAGGGAGGGGAAGAGGAAAGGAAGGGGAGGGGAGGGGCGGGGTGGGGGAAAGGAGGGGAAGGAGTAAGGGTTGCCCCCCCCCCGAAACGGCAGGCCTGGCCTTCAGGCCACTTTTGGTACGGACAGCATGGCATCTGGCGTACCACTTTTTAGTACGGGTCGGCAAAACCTTGTTTTGTCCGTTTTTCAATCCAAAATAACAAGTGTATAGGAGACGACACGACACACGAAAGCTGAAGCCAGTACATTAGGAAAACAAAAAAATACGTTCCCGTGGATTGTGGAACATGGATATCTGTCCCATTGCCGAAATTCTGTGAAAACTGCTTTGTCCCCATGCAACATTTCACTGAAATCGCGCAATCGGATGAGTTATGGCCAAAGAGATAGAATGGTTATGGCCAAAAACGATTTTCAATATGGCGCCCTCGGGCGTCCGCCGTATTTGGTCACTCACGTCAAGTCACTGTCACCTAGTACCAAATGCGGTGTATAGTGTACACAATTTCATCGAAATCGGATTATTTTTCGTTGAGCTATGGCGATTTCACGATTTTCAAGCATATGTGCGAATTACGACAGTTAATCCAGGAATAACTCGGAGTTTTAACCAGAGTTCATAAAACCGGGCATTACAAATGTTCAAACGAGACGAGTTACTCGAATACGAATAACTCGTCAGAATTAAAGTACAATGAAGCTGTGGACTATTTATAACAAAAAAAATCCGCCAATTATCGGTGTGGATGTCGACCTGTGCAAATTCCCCAAGTGGCTGCGTACAAGAGTAATTTTTATCTTATTATTTAACACAAGCAACAGTACGTTTAGCGAACATACATTTAGCGAATTAAGATGTAAAACATACCGCTGCTGTGGAAGACGCCAGATAAAATATCGACAGCTTTATCAGCGTTCACCAGAGGGCGCCAGCGATGGCGGCCGACGCATTACGCTACTTACACACGGTCACACCGTAGTAGCCTACAATGCATTTTACTTGCTATTTCGCCTATTTCATGCGTTCTGAAGCATACAAATTCAGATTTCAACATCATCTACAAATAAGCTCAACACCAGAGGAAATAGCAAGTAAAATCCATGAAAAATCGCTAGCGGCTGGGCCTGCACCTATAGACTCTCCACTAGTCAGCTGGGGAGTGGGGACGCCTTCCTGAAACCCTCTCTGCGCCGTGACTTCAGCAGTCGCCTCTGCGGCGCTTCGATCACGTGTTGCCATACCAACTTTATAAGCGTGGCGCCGCCGCTGTAATGTCGTGTGTTGCAGGGTAAATAGAATGATGTTACATAACACGCGTCGTCCGTCATCGTCGTCTAGGTCTACATGTATATTCTGGCCAGCTGATGACGTTGACAGTCAGTCTACGGTGTCATCATCCGTCCAGCCGGTCATCGATGCTGGCAAGCAGAGGCGTTCCTCGACGACGGACGAGACCGTCGGACGTCAGTCTTATCAGATGCGTTCCGCTCTCGGTGACTTACTGTTTCGACGTCTTAACACGACATTGTCACAGGCAACCACGGTTGTAAGTCCCACACGGATCGCAGCGGCCAATCTACTGCCGGAGAAATACGAGATGCGGCAGACCACCCAAGCCGTTGGGCGCGACAACTGCAGTCGCAGCGTGTCTGCTCCTCCCCGGCCGAAGTGGACGTGCAGCGGTAACACGACGGACGCGACGGATATGCCCGTTAGCAGGAGCGGCAGCATCAAGGCCGTTGTGCATTCCCGCAGTGACGACGGCTACGCGCCTTGGTGTCGAAACAGCGACGAAACTGCACGACGCAACAGCGTTGAGCTGTACGGCACGATGAGACGCAGTTCGGAGCCATATACTGGACTGACGAAGTACCCCTCAGCGACCTCGCTGTCGACGCTCGACCGTCACCGTCTGTGGATCAGCAAGCACCTGCAACAGTTCGCTGAAACGGATGACCGAGATGAGCAGTCGATGCCACGTCGAAAGGGGAGCGTGGCGGCACTGATCAATAGCTTCGAGCAGTGCGCGCTACAGTACACGACCGTGGAGCCTGCATCGTCGACGGCTGTTCCACGTAGCGGACCTGGCCGTGAAACCATTCACGGCTCTCTCACTAACATCGACTCCATCGGCAGAATTCATGGGAGGTCCAACAGCTCTGACAAGTTGGTGGACGACAACAGCGGCAGTGGTACACCGCCAAGTGCTCGTTCAACAAAGCTGTTTACCAGCAATTCGGTACCTCGATCGATGCCATACGGCGAATGCGTCAAAATGTGGAAGACGAAAGATGATCACGCTAAAGTCGACGACGCAGCTGCAAACAATGTGCGTCGTTCAAGCGTTGATGAGATCCGTAGACCCCTCCATAACCTTGACTCCATCGGCCGAGTTCGTAAATTGTACAGCCGCTCTGAGAAGGCGGCAGAAGGCAACAGCGGCAGCACTAGACCACGGGTTGCTCGCACCGAGATTACTTCCACAAAGTCACGGCCGTTCACCAGAGATGATCTGGCCGAAGTCAACGACGAACACGTAAGCACTGTTCGCCGTTCCAGCAGTGTTGATATCGTCTCACCCGCAGCTCCGTACACTGTCAGCTTCAACCCAAAACCAGGACCGCCAGTCCAACCACATCAGCAACGTCGGTTTTTGGTGTTAATTGGCACAGGACACTTGAACAACTCCGACAGTAGCACCAAAACTGGTCCTGTTATCGCAGATGCTCGCAAAGAGGCTCCTGACAACTTCACTGGCACAGTAAACCATCGGGAAACCAATGACGGTTGTGAAGCTGGAGATCGATCTTCAAAACGCACTAGAAATACAGCAGGTCTCCCAAGAGCAGATTGTTGCTACCGCAGTCGACAGAAAACCAATGAAAGCAGTGAATATGAAGGCGGATCTATACCAAGGGTTGGTAGCCTTCCAGTAGCAAATACTCATTGCACTAGTACCAGCAGATGGGTAGATAAATCAATTCCGTCATTCGCAGCTACTGACGACGACTTCGAATCCTTCTCGCAGTACGACGGTACTTCGTCTCTCCGCCGGACTGGAAGTCTCGTGTCAGATAGCAACAACACCGAGGACAGCGGGGTTGCATTGTCTGAATTTACGTCACCAGTCGTAGACTGGACCTGGTCCGACCAGAAGGCGGCGGACAATGGAGGGGGCTGGTCGCGGTACAGGTCAAAGACTGGACCACGGATGACATGTCGCGGTGACGAAGATGACAAAACGAGTACCACCAGCTACAGTACTACGTCATCTCACGATCATGCCGATATCAAATTGACTCAGTCCAAATCTGTGCTCCACGGTATGTTATATGATTTAACGATTACTTTGAGATGCCACTGGTCGACTGAATCGGGCTTTGATCTTGCATGCTTCATTTATCTCTCTGTCTTCCGATCGCATCTACAGTCTTTTGTTACATTCTTTATACTTTACCTTTTAGTGATCTGAGTCTGGTAGGATTGGCCCTTGATGTGGTTGACTAACCATTCTCCTTCAGTGCTATGATACTGTTGGTTGGGTCATCTGACACAGACACATAAAATCGTTCTGAAACGACCAATGTGTCGACTGGGGCGTTAAACCTTTATATCGTACGCTCTTGCAAAAGCATGGAGGCATAAAGCGTTGCTTTATTTGCTTTCTGTCTGTCACGTTTGCCCCTAACTTGAGAACGGAAAGTCACAGAGCTGGACTTCGAATCATTTATCGTCGAATGAGAACTGTTTACGTGATACGGCTCATGCACGTCACGGATAAGCGTGTGGGTGGCAGGTAAACAGCTGATTTATCGACAACTATTTATGAGGGCTTTTGAGAATGAGACAGGTGATCGTGAAGATGCGTTATAACATGTGTTCAGAACCTTAACGTCAACGTTTACACTTACAGGTTCAGAGGCTGATGAGACGCAAGTGGGACGGTCGTGGACGGATGAACTCAGCGACAGGCTTCGACAGATTGAATCGCCCAAACAGCCGCCTTCTGCAGACGTTGCTGGTGATCCCGGAATGTCATCGAGCAAAGAGTCCACGCAGCCCCCGATGTGTCACAGCCGTCACCCCAACCAGTCACAGTCAACAGAACATTCCAATGTAGGTCCTAGGATATCTTATTCCATTATCAACGAAAAAACCCGTATCCGTTACATCTGTACACATGTAAGTAGCCCTCCTTCGAGGAGACCGCATTACGCATTTCACCTGGTCGTCTATTTGTCTGTACCGTGTCTGCAGGCTGCCGTTAACTCTAGAACAAGTCCAACATCACCAGAAAGGTTGCCCATTTCACATATAGGCCTAAATTGTGACGAGGTTTGAGGTCAAAAGGTTGAGCATCAAGGTCACTGGGCCACAATGCTCTGCAGACAAGAAATGCCTCATTAAAGTAACGACTTTGAAGATATGGCTAAGGCATTAGCTGTTTCTCTCGTACAGTCACGCCTGGATTATGCAAATAGTTTAGTGCATGGTGCCTGCAATATAAAGAAATTACAAACTATACAGAACTCTCTTGCCCGTAT
>Ga0209149_1002497_pt1 | contig 10363 bp, 5 predicted proteins | sample WorMetTyACAVOLI2_FD_187423 | JGI IMG/M metagenome (GOLD analysis project Ga0209149, IMG submission 187423) | Marine gutless worms symbiont microbial communities from Max Planck institute for Marine Microbiology, Germany - Olavius algarvensis... ...
GGACTGACCGGCGGTACCACTGCTGCTGATGCAGTACTAACGTTGTGCCTGGCTGTTGCTGCACCTGCTACAGCAATAGACTGACCACACTGCCGTCGGGCGGGCGTGCCATCCAGACATACACTGGATGCAGCTAGGGCTCCAGCTTGCAGGCTGATACACAAACGGCTCTGTCTTCCAGGTCTACACGTGACAGATATGCGGACGTCCGCTTACGCTTAAACGACCCCTGCCCCCTTGTCCGTTTTCAGCTTCACCCCCTCCCCCTCTTCTTGTGGACGTTCTTTATGGATGACCCCTATGGTCGCCCTCTGCCATCTCGATTCGTTGGGGTAAGCCATGGGACCAACCACAAAGGCCCATTCTTGGTGGCTAAATCTGTAAAAATGTTGTTATGATCGGTGTAACAATGTTGAAGTTATAAGTGTTTGAATTTTTTGTCGTTAATGCTTGAAAGTCCTGTTCATGGGCCAAAAATTTCAGTTTCAGGGACCCTGGCTCCCAAAATTTATGGGCATATCGTTGACGCCTCTAAAAGGCACACAGTTGCATGGACTGACACATTTTGAGCCGTCTTTGGTCCAGATTGGAACACCGTGAAGTAGCATATACTATTTGATATATTACACTATATGTAGGCATTACCCACAGGCAAAAATTTGAGCATCCCTAGCTCTCCTATCAGAATTCACAGGAACACCCCATTAGCAAATGGCACCCCTTTGGACCTTTCACTATTACGTGAAAGAAATAACCGGAAACATTCTGCAATGTAACCTCTGAGCTGTAGGATGGTCACTGGAAGGTACACTACTTTTCAGGCGGTTTGATAGGAAAAATAGGCAAAAAATATAAAAATTTGGAAACTGATACTTCGTAGCTCCAAAACCGTATATCATATTAAAGTTGACCGACTTTAGAAGCTTGCTCGCCTTTGGACTAAAATGTGGAGTGAAAGGTATCTCTCTGCAGTGTCCCGTGGGCTGTAGGCTGGTCCAAGTACGTTTGACCCCCTTCGACTTTGCTTTTTTGGGCAAATAACGCCAATTTTTTAAAATCCTTTGATACATTTTGAGGGGACATGGATTGACGTATTGTGTCCAAATTTGGTGAAAATTGGCCGTTGGAAAGTTGCCGAAATCGTATTTGGTATTGCAGACAAAAATAATAAGTCAATAATGAGTCACCCGAGCTCCCCATTTTCCCCCACTAGGCCCATCATACCCAAAATTTTTATAACACTGTCACCAATTGATCTGTGCATGTCTGCCAAGTCTGCTCCGGATTGGTTGCAGTTTCCTGGAGTTATTCCGAAACGATTGCTTTTTTGAACCCCAAAGTGATTACAATGAAAAAGGCTGTATGGCTTTCAGTCTACAATTAGCTCCATCCACTATAGACGGCATAGTCTATAGAATATTGAACAGTTAAAAGAATAAGAATTATTCCTCTCTTGATCTAAATGTTTAGCAAAGGGACAAATCAATTACATTCTGGCACCGCTCAGGTTTATGTCCCCTCTTAGACACATTTAATTGATGTTTTAATTCTCTGTTCACTTTTTATGCTGTATACGTGTAATGTAAAATTAAGCAAGATGACACTACACCAAAACCAACGTTGTTGCTTACAACACAATAACTTGGCTACAGTATCTGCAAGTTTCTGAGCTTTTTAAAATTGCATGCAGGTAACAAAGTTAACATTTCATGCGTATATGAACTGAGAATGCAAACATTTTGACAATCAGTGTATACCAAAAAGTTTTGTAAGTCCACCGGTACAACATTTGCAAGTGAATTATAACTTTCATCTCCTACCTAGTTTTGTGCAATAAAGTGAAATTATAAAAATGCCTGGAGAAAATTTTGCTTAACAGGTTGAACATCTCATGTTATACTGTGCCAAATGTACCGAATACAGAAATGCAGCAACACGTTATTCATGGCAAGTTCAGTATTTAATCAACCACATGACAAATCAGATGTCAATTACACAGCCTATTTATGCTGCCATCAGACTCGCGCCTCCAGGCATCTGCGGTCTCCTAGCACCCATACCAATGTTGCCAGGACCCGACGTCTGAGCTGTCGGCAACGTCACCTGAAGATTCTGTATGTGTGCCATATCCTACATATACAGCGATGTTGCCATTACTGTCCACCGAATGCTGTGCAGTCACAGAATATACCAGACAATAAGAGAACACTTTATTTTTACCACCTGCACAGCGATAGCATATCAAGGTGGTATGTTTTCAGTAGTTTCCGTTACTTTATGTCTGGGTGTGGCTGTTCGACAACATAACTCTTGAATCATTTGTTGCCATCATGGAATTTTTACAGGAGCAAGATATGGACAAAGCTTGCACAAGTTTAAAAATGGCTGCATTCTGATACAATGTGGCACATTCGTGGTGATTTGTTCTAGTTTACTAACAGAGTTCAAAATGAAGTGTGCAACATTAAATTTGCAGTTTTCAAGCAATATATTAAACTAATTACATGCTCTTGCAGCAATGTTGCCCTAATCAGCTAACAGACTGGAAAACGTTTAAGTTCATAAAAGTTTGCAAATTGTTTAACCATTTGCAAAATTTGCTCCAGTTAATGGAACAGACATCAAATCAATGGATTCACACTGTGGCTGGATTCCATGCCAAAAATGTGAATAAACTAATCCACAAAGCTATCAGAGTTGACAATACATTCTGGATTACTTTAAAGACTACATGTCTTACTGTTCCAAATTTACATGAATAGAAAATATTGTGAATGCTAGAAACATGGGAATTACGATGCCCAATTGAGAAATCACACTTCACGTATGGGGAAGTTTTTTGTTCTACAACTTTTCTGTCTAAAAAAACTCATATTGACTGAAGCAGTCTTCAGCTCAGAAATGGACACTCTGGAGGCTGCTGGCCATGAGTGGCACTATGCACTCCTGTGGTGCAAGCCAGGGAAATGAGTGAATGAAGAATCTAAAGGATGCATACAAACAACAAGCTCAGCTTATGCTGAGACACCTCGCAATACAAACTGACAATAAGATCAGTGATAGCGGTAGATTGGCTAACACCAACCACAACATGACTACAGTGTTTAAATTTTATTAAGCTGATACACTTGTCAATGGGCCTGCCTCGGTGGTGCTGTTGGTAGCGTCGTGGTGCTGCCTGGCTACGGTGATCGGCAAGTCTGGGTTCGAGGCCCGGGCTGGCCGGATCATTGTGTCAGGTTATAACGGTGTATGCTTTGAGATTAAATTCTCAGGCAGTCACAGAGAGTTCAACGGTGTCCTCTTTATATCTGTGACCGTTGGCTAATGCTGGGTTCGGTATTAGTTGCTGCTTGAACCACTGATAACAGATGGCCTCCTGCCGTATGTGCTGGCCGGTCATCAATGGCTCTGTTCACACGCACCGCTAAATTGGACCCTGGGGCCAACGGTGCGAGGTGTGCCAGAGCTATGGCCGTTCATCATGCAGTAGGTATTAGCTGCCAGAGAAACAGTGGTTATAGACCGAGCAAGGTAAATATGATGGCACACTCCCGATCCCTCCCTTAGCCGTACACACCTCTCAATAAGCAGCGGTCGCGCAACAGCTACACACTACACACACCATCAGGTTACACTGACAGTGTCGCGCAACACTACACTAGTCCCTTGCCTGGGGTTGCGCACTGGGCCAGCCTGAGGCAGGCCTCAGTGCTGGCATGCGAAGGCAGTGTGTGCCACCCCAAGGGATAAAGATGAAGAAAGAAAGATAAGACAATTGTCAATGCATGGAATTCTTTAATCAGTATCTGGTTTCATCTAACACGTTAAGATGTTTCAAAAGCAGACTTCATAAATACTATCATTACCAAGATACTATTTATGAATTCTGTGCAGAAATTCAAGGAAGCCGGAGAGAAGTAACAAATAATAACTGTTAGTTCAAAATTAATCATAACTGTATGTTACAGAGCCTGTCGTCGTTTCTGGCATGCAACTTTAAGATTGCGTAGCACCATACGTCGACATCATCCTCCACAGAGGGTGGTTCTGAGCCAAATCTGCTGCTTCGGGGAGCGTAAGGTGGTGTTGTTTCAAATCCTGTTGAGCCATGTGATGCGGGACGATCTGGTTGTCGTCTCCTGTCCTCCAGAGGGGAGGCTAACAGGATCCTCTTGGCATCTGCGTTGTCGTCCATGTGCATAATATGCCCAAACAGGTTAAGCCGGCGCGACTGGATTATAGCAGAGCCTCTGCCCACGTTCTACTTCACGCTTATGTCCACGTCTACATTGTTAGTGTGCAATGTGCCAATATGAGTAATAAAGTCATTAGAAAAGCTACTCAACCCAATGGCGTCGAGAATGATGTTTCTGCCATGCCTACAAATTTAATTTTGGCCTCCTGTGACCTTGACCTTTAACCTTCAAAGTTGTAGTTTCAAGTTTTTGCCAGTGGGCCAGTTGTGCCAATTTGCATCAAATCGATTCACTCATTTTCAAAATGTCGTGTTCTCAAGTTAGGTGACAGACAGATGAATGGACAGGTAGAAAGCATTATGCCTCCAGCCAGTCTAGATTGGTGGTAGGCATAATAATGTATTAGAACGTGCAGTTACATTCAATGTCAGCAAGTAACCTAAAATTTGAGGTAACTAGCAACGTTAGCAAGACGATACATGATATAAAGCAACAATTGCAAATATAATATTGAAATATTTACACCATCTTTATCACTAACAAGATGCTCAGCTGTTGCAGAGACCACGCGACACTTCATGTCATTGAATATTTGCTAATAACTCATTCAAAGTCACTCAAGAATATTCAAAATGACACCATTGAGCAGGGTGTCTGTAAGTACCTCTTAGTGTTCCATTGAAACTATGCATCTTGTACCATTTCTGAGATATTCTGCGTCAAAGAATGGTGTACAGTTTTTTTGAGTTATCTGACATTGCATATTATGCAAATATTAAGCAATAACCTTCAACTCTGGGTTACAGGTTACTCGAGATCAATCAAACTGGTACCATTTGAAAGCTTGGGTGTGGTTTTCTATTTGCCTTCCATAGTAACTATGGCTCTATCTTACACAATACAATACAATTTATTGAATATCTTGCATCATTTCCGAGATAAAGCGAGATATTGATAGAAAATCATGATTTGTTCACACCCCCCCTTGCATTTGATGTGAAAAACTTTGACGATAAGTTTAGCCATGTTGACAGAATACCGGCATGTGACAAACATCTTGGCATGGCATGGCATAGTCCGCGCTATGCATACGCGTCGTGCGGTAAAACTCTACTGCTCGGTTACATATACACGTATCGTCGGTACAGCAGAACAATTTGACTGCGACGGAATGTTGTGACACTGGTCACATAAGACCCAAAATTTGCTAGTGGCAGAAAGCCTACGGTTAGCATTAGCATAAGATACAGGGTTAGGGGTCAGTGTTGTTAGCATTCAGTTTCCACCACTTTAGCAGAGAATAACCTAACAAATCAGACATGTTAGGAGACAAATGCAGTATAATTATTGACAGTATGGCAGTGCAATATAGTAGCAAGAGAGAAGCATACAGCCTACAAAACACATAGCAAAACTCAACATTGTCATGACTTTAAGCCAAAATAGCCCCAAGTCAACAGCTAACTGCTGCTGCAACAAAACAAGGCAACTTGTGACGTCATGAGGCCTGATCAGTCAGTAAACTGGCAAGTCAGTAAACGTTTAGTGTCAACTCTGAGATATATGAAACAGATGCAAGCAATGACTGCATCACAGCATGACGCAGGAGCTACTGTAACATGTAAACTCAGCCAAGTCAGTCCCAGTCAGACATAAAGATCAGTTCAAGTCTGCGTCCAACAAGTATAAATTCACGTTTCCTCCCCACTTCAATGACAGTCAACTGCACTAAGCAAAGAAGATCCCTCTCAATCCGGGATCCCACGCCGACCCCAGCTGACTTGCTGAAGTAAACCTGCACTATGGGTCTAATGCTGATGAAGCATTCAACAACTACTGACAATTCAACATTATCCTGCTAACAGCAACACTGAAATGGTGACAACTTACCAACAATTTCAACATCTCTTTAGTGTCGGGATCAATCTCAATAATGTCTTCATCAATCGCAGATTTCTACATACAGCACTTACATACTTGCGCACTATGCACAGGTGGCAACAGACTACTCTAATACAACACATATTTACAAACCAGAAACAGCTTATCATGACACAAAAATAATGAAAAGACTATATTTACCCACTAATGGCCAAAGCAATGCATGCGACACATTTTAAGCCATATTTCTACTTCTGGTATATGTGACCTAACGACCTAGAAAAACTGCCACGCACTACACTGCCTACAGTGCAGTATGCATTCATATTTACTGTACAACAAACATTTAAATCAACAGCTTACTAACTTTATCAACCAACTTTTTTCCTGTGATCTTGTCACCATGACAGTCATAAACAGTGTGACAATACAACTGTTAAGACAGACACAGACACAACGTGCTGCTGAATCAACAGCATACAAACTTCTGGCACGTAGTTGTCACGTCTTTCACGTTCTTCCTCCTGTAGCTTTATTGAGATGCCACGCACAGGTCCCTTCTGTATGCGCTTCATCAAGTGTGTTACAAACCTATCAGTCACAAACATGCACGTACACAGTGATAAAAGTTCAAATAGAAGCCACTCCTGTCTTCTATTAAGAGATCAAGCTTTCAAATTTCTGGGGCAACACAGATGCGTCAAATGAAGTCTTTTACATTACATATATTTATAATACTGTGAAACAGACTGGAATTTCACCATTGTAATGTTTCCAACGAAATCAATTCTCTACACACTCAAGATTTGTCACCACAATAATCTGAATCTAAAGTAATTACTGAATTTAGTTATATACCCAGCAATCTTGTTGCGCAGCTTCTTGCTAGGAATGATTGCGATCTCCTCACATATCCGCTTGTTGGTGTGGAAGTCCAATGTCAGACGTGTGTAATACTTCTCAATGATCACCCGGGCCGCCTTCTTAACGGTCTTTGTTCGAACTCGACCAGGCTACACACAACAACACGGTATGCATTATGCATATCTCTATATTAAACGCAGTATCATGTCCCACTAATGCCCGCCCAGTCCCATGTCTTGAGTAACTGACAGCCAAGGCCCACCTCTGATCCGCTCTAAATGAATGGCACGGGTTCACGGATGTTGCACTTCACTCCAGAATTAATATGCATTGTGATGACAGATAGGCCACGCAGACTGGTACAGATATTACACGTGTTCTAACATCATATGGTCATGTCTTTGTGTTCCACCACCTGTACCGAGCTACCGGCCCTACAACAGCACTGGCCACAGAATAGTCGTGGTGTGCTGTATCATCCACGATGTCAGGATGAGCTGCTGCCTCCTGGCACATGTAAGGGGATCCGGACATTTCCCCTGGACACCACCACCACCATCTGTCAATCTACAGTATAAAGTATCTACTGTTAACGTGTACAAAACTGAATAGTGGTTACGGTTAGGAATATGGGTTAGTGTGAGTTTTCAAATTTTCGCCTTAACCTCCGGGGGATAGGTGGGGAGGGAAATTGTCCAGCTGTGGAAATGTCTGAAGCCAGAATGTCCTACACTCCATGTATGATACGCGTCGCTAGCAAGCTACACAAACGTCAGAAAAGAAAGACTAAGGGCCGATTGCACCAACCATAGTATGGTTATCATACTTAACCATAAACAAAACTTAAGTAGGGATAACTCCTATTGCTAACGCTAGACTTAATCTCTATTCTCTACTTAAGGTTTAGTATGGTTGGTGCAATCAGCCCTTAAACATTAATGTGTGAAATGGTGTCAAACAATGGAGACACGTATATATATACATTGCAGTAGATCTTTTAAATATTGTTTGAGGGCCAAACATTCAATGTCAACAATATGTTCTTTTATACAGCAATACATCTAGCTGGATATCCACTCGCCTTCAGGCGAGCGGGTATCCAGCTAGTGTATATTAACCTGTGTTTGCCAACTGCTTAGTAATAGTTAACTACATGTATTTATCTACTGTAGTTTAACCACACGTAGTTAAATGGTAGGATTCCTTCTTCATCTCTTCCCATCCTTACCTGCCTTTCTTCATCCTCTTCTCCCCGCCTTTCCTTTCTCAGCCCCTCCATTCCCGCTCCCTCTCTTTTTCCCCCTCCCTACCTTCTCCCCTTCCCCCCATGCCCTCCAATCCTCCACTCCCCTCTAGGGATGTTAAGCTCAATTTTGTTCATTATCGATGATCGGTTTGTGAAATTCAATTAAATTTTGCTGATCAGAAGCGAGTCCAGTCATGATGGCTAAAAATACTTCCATAACGGGCGACGAGTGGCATGTGTTGTTTCTATCAACATGCTCCATTCAGGCCCCACAGTGTCGGCGCATAGTCGCTGAGTCAAGTGCCTGGATGCAAATGTTTCCATGCATGCATCTATGCCAAAGAAGTACATTTTACTGAAATTTGGCAGCCTAATACACAGTGATAAGCTTAGTACGGTGCTATGGTCAAATCGAAACTGGAAGTAGAATTTCAATACGTCTGACAGTTGTTTTTCTAAACCAGAAGTAGTTATATCTCAGCCATGGATTAAGATATGTTGATGAAATTTGGTTTGCTGATAGACGTTGACCTTTGGAAGAGAGTGACATCATCAACTAAATATGAAACTGGAAGTAGTGCCAGTATGGAGACTCCGCAGTCGCCATCTTGAAATTGTATATGATGTCATTACTCCACCGCAGGTGACCTGATTTTGACAAAATTTGGGAACTTGATTCAGAATAGCACGCAACACTGCGATCCCATCAAAATCGAAAAGGGAAGAAGAATTCCAATATGGCGTACATTTGTTTTTACAAACGGAAGCAGTCATATCTCAACGAAATTTGGTTTGCTGACAGATGATGAGTGACATCAAATATGAAACCGGAAGTAGTATGGAGTCGCCGAGGCCACCATCTAGCAAATGTATATGTATATCTGGTGCAGAATAGCACACCGATTACTGTGATATGGTCGAATGGTGCCTGTTTACATGACCTTCAGCGATCTATAACCCAGATTTCAAAGTCACGATTATTCAACATCAAATAACTCGAAAGCGGTACCACATAGAGCTATACTTACAATGGCCGACCAACAGAAAGCGGTATATCAATAGAATGGTGCCATTTTCAATTACCTTGAACAACCCTAACCCTGGTTTCAAGGTCATGCCATTCTTTGACGCTGAATATGTCAGAAACGGTATGAGATACAAACATAGTTTCAGTGTCATTTCGAATGACCTCGAGTGACTTAGCAAAATATTCAATGGCATGAAGCATCGAGCGGTCTCTCTGTGACAACTGAGCTACTTGTTTGCATGTGTGAGGCCTCTGAAGTGTAGGGGCCCATGTTCATTCGAACATGTTGAACATGCCTTAATCCGCCCCTGCTGTTGACCATCTACGGCGGCGGCAACTGCATGTTTCACACAATCAGTCGTGTAATGTACGGTACTGACAGCCATCGTGCATTGCTCAGATTACTGGCTGCAAGAGTCGTCGGTCTGGATGACATCAGAAGTTCTGGGAGACGACACAGCACAGGCTGCTACTGTTTTCATGCGCCATGGCAAACTGCAGCCGCGCCGTGTGCGTAGAGCTATACTTAATACTTAGGTAATCGTTAAAAATAAGTGTCAGGGAATTTCGGGGACAGCAGCGGTCTTACTAAATAGCCCCACCTCACCCCAGATATGCCACTGGCCAACTACATCCGGCAAGTTTCCCAATTTTCCATTTCCCTTTTTTCGTTAGTCTGAGTCTGTTTCCAGTTGGTTAGAGTTCGAGCAGCATTTGCAGCACTTGTGCAGTGAGTTTGGAGACAGCAGCCATGACATGATGAGCTTCCTACTCGCTGTAGACCACAGCATCCGACTGATTGGATGAAGGCATTGACACTGTATGCGTTTTGCAATGTGCACTGCAATAGTCTCATCTTTTGAACTTTCTATGCATACGCTGCTTCCGATGTATACTGTTAGGCCAATAAGTGCATTGTCACATTGTCGAATCCTGTCCCCAGACAAAATTGAATGGCGGCTTATCTCGGCTACACTCTGCGGATGAAGACGCTGTTTCGTGGCTGACCAGGTATGGTTCATGACACGCATACGAGAAGAAGAAGTGCAAAGTAAAAAAAATTAGTCCCGTACGGCGACTGACGGTCGACTTCTAATATTGCGCCTACTTATCTTCAAAGTACCCGGGCGTGGCATCTGCCGTAAA
>Ga0209149_1002498_pt1 | contig 10361 bp, 12 predicted proteins | sample WorMetTyACAVOLI2_FD_187423 | JGI IMG/M metagenome (GOLD analysis project Ga0209149, IMG submission 187423) | Marine gutless worms symbiont microbial communities from Max Planck institute for Marine Microbiology, Germany - Olavius algarvensis... ...
ACACAATACTTTAAAACACAACATCTATTAGTTTTCTTGCACTACCAGTATATAAATGCAAATACTTCAATGCAAATAAAAAATGTAAAAAAAAAACAATGATATAAACAAAGGTAGAATACAGTGATTAATACAATCAGCACACAATACAAATAGTTGGACAGCGACAAATCTCAGTTGTCTCTTTTATCAGAACAAACTCGAATACATAAAAACACCGAAGTACGGTACAGTGTGGGTTTAGGTACAACATTACCATAAATGTCGATTCCTTTCCACGCTGGAATGGGTTTGAATCTTCATTCGTCAACCGAATTTTATCGGAGTGAGATTTAGCTCCGTAAAATGTAACGAAAACTCGAGCAGAAGTCCCGGCGTTGTCCATGTCACTCGTTCTCACAGCCAGCTTCCATTCACCTTCTACAATACAGTTGATAACGAATGTGATGTGCAGTGTAAATACAAACAGTATGCAATAGAACGTCATGTTTCTTGCAAAACTGTGTGATAAAATGTAAATGACAATCTTAAGTACTTGTTTGCTATTATTATTACAAAAACGTATTTTTTATCTTAAACTGTTAATATTTTATGCTATTGCATTTAATACTAATAATAAAACATTAGAATCAAGCAGAAGTATTTCAATTTATAAGAAATCAGTAAATTTATTAATTGTTGATTTACAAATTAATGGTTTTTACTCTGCTGTTAACGTTTGATATTTTGTTACAATGTTTCAAAAGAAACAAATTATGTCATAAACATACGTGTCTTAGCTTTAGTGCTTGGCAGTTTGAATTCCACTGACGGATTTTCTTGTATGCCTAACATCAGCCATAAATGCAGAACACATCAGTACAGTACAGAAAATTCACTGATTTTCTTGTATGTCTAACATCAGCCATAAACACAGAACACATTGGTACAGTACAGAAAACTGGTTGCAAAGCAAGCACATGTGACTACAGTCTCTTGGCTGAAACAGCTCTGCTGTGTACCTCTTAGACCTAATCATCATAATTTATGCAAATATTCAAAATCTGCTGTGTAACTTTGTACGCTATAGCAACAGCTCCACTGTGTTTTGTGAACCCCTTAGACCTAATCATCATAATTTATGCAAATATTTAAAATCTGCTGTGTAACTTTGTAGCTCCATGCCCTCATATCATCCGTACCAAGTTTCATCAAAATCAGACTCAATCTGACAGAGAAGAAACAATATAAATAAAAGTTGACAGATGATGATGACTACTCAGTCAATCCACGCGCTCTACTGACCTGTGCTCACATCGAAACTAAAAAAATTAACACAACTAAATGCATCTTCAACATGTTTGCTGAACCTATATTTAAGAAATTACATTGATATGTTACTATCTGCAGCGACCTCTTAAGGTTTTCTTTAAGACCTACACAGAACCATCGGTTAAACCAGGTAAGCCTAGCAAATGGCCTTGCAATGGTCAGGTGTGCTATCATAGTCTATTTATATATCAGTAATATCAGATAAAAAAAAGAAAACAAATCCTTCCCACCACAATAGACTCCTAGTACCTAAGACTGCCTTCATGTGTCATCAGACTGGACCAAACTTATCAAGCTCATCGGCTTACTGGTATATTTTGTTCATTTTTTTGTTAAATTTTATGTTTCATTCTGTATAGTAAACTAAACTAGCTGCCCATCAGTTTGTCACTGCGAGTTAAATATATCTTATCGTATCTTGAGAATATACAAACATGTAAGTCAGTCATTTTATTCTCCATCCAGTGGACAGAAGCATCTACAGCTAAAAACAAGAAAATCTGCAGCACGAGGCACAGCAAGCAAACCCAAGCCAGTGTTGTACAACGTGTCTCAAAAAAAAACTGTGCATTTTTGTTTCTGTCATAACTTTGTCAAATTGCCACGAAGTGTAATAGATTGTGGTAGGTAGATGGCAAAGTGGCTAAAATTGTATGCTATATATACATTTTCCACCTAACCTGACCCATGTCACTACACTACCTTGTTAAATGCGGATGTTCTAAATTTTTACCTAGCACTGGATTTATTACAGTCAGATGCTCAGATTTGGTGTCAAAGTGAAGATGGCATACTGTCGTGACAACTTTCTTGCTCAGAGGACACTGCCAGACATGCGCGGGTTGCCCGGAGACAATTGTTTTGTTTTTCAACAGGACGGCGCCCCAGCTCATCGAGCATACGACACTGTTGCTTTCCTGGAGCGAGAGAGAGACGCAAGAAACGCGTCGTCGTCTATATAAGCGCTTGCGTCCGTGTATGGAACACATTTAGAGCACAAATTATGACAATTTTGACCGATCTGTCATGACAACTAATAACTCTGTTATTGTGCACTAATTCAGTCGTCAGATAGTTTGTTGTAAATAATGCATTTCAGCGTTATATCACATTTAGAACATCTGAGTTTCACAAGGTAGGGTGATGATGTGGGACAGGTCAGGTGTAAAATATTTATAAGTAAGTAAGTAAGTAAATGATTTATAAAGCGCCGACGTCTATAAAGAATCAGGGCGCGTCAGCATGCAATCTCAGACACTTTGCCATCTACCTACCAAAACTTATTAAAATTCGTGGAAATTTGACGAAGTTATGACTGAAATAAAAATGCACCGTTTTTTTGAGACTCAGTGTATATAATGCTTTTGAAACACACGGACAGACCACAGACTGATAGACAGACCCACAGTGCACAGCGTGACGCCGTGCAAAACAGTACTCGCATATGGGGAACGGGTAATAATTATTTCCAAACATCACTACGAGACAAAAAACACATTGTACTTCAGATTTCATATGCTCATCAGTTTTCATTTTAATTTCCTTTTTTTATTTTTCAGTTTTTGATCTCTTACGTTACACAGTTTCTGAGTGCATGTTAAATATCTGCATATCGTATCACACACAACTGCACACGTCACTATCATTACCTGCTACGAGGAGTTCTCTCTCAATTCTACCATCATCTTCATGGTCATCAAGCCACCGGTTACATGGAAACACATACTCTTTGCTGAGATCTTCGCTGCTGTGCTCTCGGATGGTGACCTTGTCCAAGAACCATCCTGCGCCATGACCAACACCATCGTGACCAATCACCAGCTTCTGCAGCTCTCCCAGTGACGTCATGTTCAGAAAGAACACGTCCACCTGCAAACATTGTATTAACGTAATTACAAAGTCTTCATTGTGATTTATAAAAACAACACCTAAGTAAAGGCATCATTTATTCGTGATTAAACCAATGTATGTAATGGCATGCCATAGCTGAGATAAATGACAAGATAGCTGGTGAGACCATCATACAAACAAGTCGATATTGGAGTAATTGAACGTGGAAAGATCACTTATGGCGCCTGCCTCGGTGGCGCTGTTGGTAGCGTCGCGGTACGCACTGCCTGGCTACAGTGATCGGCGAGTCTGGGTTCGAGGCCCAGGCTGGCCAGATCATTTGTGTCAGGTTGTAGTGGCGTATGCTTTGAGATTAAATTCTTGGGCAGGCACAGAGGGTTTGACGGTGTCCTCTTTAATCTGTGACCGTTGGCTAATACTGGATTTAGAGACGCTCAGTATTAGTCGCTGCTTGAACCACTGATAACAGATGGCCTCCTGCTGTATGCCTGGCCGGTCATCAATGGCTCTGTTCACACGCACCGCTAAATTGGACCCTGGGCCCACAGTGCGAGGTGCGCATGAGCTATGGCCATCCATCATGCAGTAGGTATTAGTCGCCAGAGAAATAGTGGTTATAGGCTGAGCAGGGTAAATATCATGGCACAAGGTCTCTCCACTCCTGATCCCTCCCTTAGCCCTACACACCTCCCTATAAGGAGAGGTCGCGCAACAACTTCACTGTACACACACCATCAGGTTAGCCTGGTGTTGTCGCGCAACAATACACTAGTCCCTTCCCTGGGGTTGCGCATTGGGCCAGCCTGTGAGGCAGGCCTCAGCACTGGCATGCAAAGGGAGCGTGTGTCACCCCAAATAAGAAAGAAAGAAAGAAAGATCACTTATGGCTAATGATGGCTACAGTGGCACAGCTAAACCACAATATTTTGGTCACGATGCATGAGGAAGCACAGGGGATTTAGCTCTCACAGTTCTCAAAAGAAAGTTCTCATAGAAAGTACAAGAAGGCAACTGGATACAATGTGGTCTGGCACAAGTACACATAGCTGAAACAGACGGCAACAGACAATAGTTAATTCAAGAAGTTCACATGTCACACAGAAACAGCATGATGATTATGTTATGTAGACATATTACACAATTGTCACTTAAAATGTATACGCTGGATTTACAGTTTACATGTTCCTTTTTCTACTTTAACTTTGAATGACCTATAATGACCAAAAAAGACATTCAAAATCACGAACACTAATTTCTCTTTGGTGGACAGTTTCATCAATGCTGTTTATGATATAACTTTATGAATATTAAACGTATAAACTTTGAAATTAACCGTAAATGTCATTCAAGATCATCAAAAGTGGTGCCAACTGATAGATGGTGTATGACTACTTATTAGTAATCTATGCTCCATAGCATCCATGAGTCTATTTTGAACAGTTTTTGAGATGTTAGCACTTGTTTGGCACAGACGACTGACTGCCAGTGACCTTGAACAGTCATTATTTCAGCTAGAATGGTTAAAAGTGACAGCCCGCTTTGACGTTTGATATGAGGAAAATTGGATAGTGGGGCTATTAGATGGTAAAGAAGTTTGATGATATGTTAAACCATTTTGTCACAGCTCACAAGTGTGATGGACAGATAGACAGACAGACAGACAGACAGACAGGCAGACAGTAAGGTCAAAGCATACACTGCACTTGTATGCACTGTATAAAAAGCACTACATTATAACGCACCTGATTTCTTGCAAATTTCAATTTATTGTTTGAATGAAGAAGTGTAAGTCTATCAGAGTTTCCATCACTGCCAAGCAGCAGAATGAACACACTGGCCTCAGTACCAGCAGCCCAGTGACTGCCAGTGTAAACACACACTTCATACTGCACCACTGCAAACACAGAGACCACAGCACACCTTACTAGACATCCTGCAAACACAGCATTTATTGCAGAAAATTACTGACACACTCTCACTGTATATAGATTATATGAAGTCTTCCGAAGTCCAAGGAAAGCTGGTAGAGTTATTCGAACAAGATTTTCCTGTTTCTGATGCTAAAACAAAAGCGTTAAAGCATAAAACTAAGCAGATCCAGTAACTAACAGTTGTTAAACTTACTAGGCTTAGTTTCTGATTTTTCTTCTACCAGCTCGGATGGTTGTTGTACAAGTTCTGGTGGTTGCTGAGGCAGCAGAGTTCTCTCAATAAGTCCGTCACTCTTTCCACGGTCGAGCCATTGACCACACGGGAAATAGAGTGGCTTGCTGTCCATGACGGTCACTTGTTGGACAAGGACATTGTCACAAAACCATCCAGCATCTGAACTCACAGCAAGGCATCAACCCAACATAGACAGTTCATGACGGTCACTTGTTGGACAAGGACATTGTCACAAAACCATCCAGCATCTGAACTCACAGCAAGGCATCAACCCAACATAGACCGTTCTTGTCATGTAATTTACTTACAGTTAACACTTTGTTGTTGTCGTTCTTCTTCTTATCTTCCTCCTCATGATGACAGTTGCTTACATGACCAAAACGTCCCTTAACCCTACTTGATAAACTGCGAAACCCTTCAACTTATCATAATCATAATCATATCCTGCCCCATCCTGCCGTACAAAGTGCCATCAGTCGTTTATTAATTATGGTTTGTTGCACCGTCGGCACGTTTAGTTAAACTTGTGTCTCTGAATTCAGCATGATGCTTAGTTGTTGTTTCATAGTTTCATTTTTTGTGCAATTTTGATAGTGACTTTGCATACCTGTTGTTTGCTAGCCTACGTTTATTAATGTTTTGTTTGTTTGTTTGTGAGTCATTACTCTCGCTTGCTGTGTTCACTGTGTCAATCTAGCCATATGGCTACTAATCTAGCCATATGGCTACTATACGTCAATAAACTGACTTACAAACTTACTTATATATTCCTTCTTCTCAGGAAAGGCGTCCATCATAAAATCTTGGAGGTCACTGTTCATCCGCTCACCTACAGTGTGCCATTCAGTGGACTTTGGTAAGATCAGCACGGAACGGGAGGGTGAGCAGTACCTCATGGGACCACATGAAATTGAGAACGGCTGATTGTTCTGGTGCTGTCTCACCTGGGTTGTCTTACCTGTATTGTCTCACCTGAGTTGTTGGTTGTCTCACCTGTATTGTCTCACCTGGGTTGTCTCACCTATATTGTCTAACCTGGGTTATTTCACCTGTGTTGTCTCACCTGGCTTGTTTCACCTGCATTGTCTCACCTGGGTTGTCTTACCTGTATTGTCTCACCTGTATTGTCTCACCTGGGTTATCCTGGAGAAAGGGCCGTAAAACAACTTTGATGTTGTTGCTGCTGTTATTATTGTACCCTCCTATGTGCAGTCCCTACTACTACTGTTGTAACAAATACTCAATCAAATAACGCCGATCAATATTAAATTAACCTACCAGGGGTGATTCTGCCGTGAGAAATGACAAGCTTGGTGAGATCGCCAAGATCGATGGCCTCAAGTTCAAAACTGTCCGTTTGGCCAGACAAGAAACAAGATGGACTGGTCTTTGACTGATGCAGCAATCTACGGCCTGAATCGCCATTGCTGCCAAACAACTGGACGAAAACACGGATGCTCGAGTCGCCGGCAGATTCCAAGCCAGTCATCACGTCGATTTGATATACCACAACTGCAACATGACAGTAACTCAAACAGGTCACATCAGATATTTTTTATTACTATTACTATTACTATTATTATTATTATTATTATTATAATTATATGGGAATGTTGTTATTCGCCGACTCTTACAGTGCTAGATGGTCATGAGTTTGCCAACGGGATACTGTATGCTCTGCGAAACAGTTCAGTCTTTAGATGTCAATGGAAGGACATGACAGACAGTTGCTGGTTTCGGACTGCGGCTGCATGGCAGAGTGTTCCAAGTCGATGGTGCTGCAACAGCAAAGCTACGAGGACCGTAGCAGACAGTCCAGGTTGGTGGAACGACGAGGTAGTGACGAACGGCTGAGTACAGACAGGGACGGCCTGGGTTCTCCGAGACCGGCTGACATATGGTTATCAGATATCCTGGTTCGAGACTGTGCAAACAGTTGAACATGAGCACACCCAGCTCGTAGTTTATACGTTGTCGAATTGGCAACCAATGACGTCGTTGTGACAGTCATGACAACTAGCCAATATGTCAGCCACTGACGTCACCATCCTTAACTGACTCCTGTCTCCCGCAATCTCCTAGAGCGATACTGGTCGTCTGCCGAAATGAATAAATACTCCGGTTACTGTATCAACATTTGACATTTGAGATACTTAAATCTGACCACATGGAAGGTTGCTGCTGCTGCCTGACTACTAACGTTCAGGCAGATGCCCAGTGTCGCCCAAAATCAATAGTGATAATCTGTGAATCTGGGAATCACTGCCCATCTATTCTGAGTTTCACAATGACAGCTTGACGACGACGACAACAACAACGACGACGACGATGTGTTTGCAAAGAACTATATATTCTCCGACAGAGTTTTGGATCCTAATAACAAAATTTCTTCTCCTTACTTGGCAGTGGTTGTATGTCAGGCTTCGAGACTGCTAGTTCGCGACATACATCATGGTCTTCTTCAAACCGTGACAGCCAGCGGCTGACATCAAACGAATAAACGTCCTCAGAGACCAGATCTTTCAACTCAACCTACATTTCAACAACGAATTATATTAAACATTAAAACTAGACAATTTTGGACACAGACATTAGCTAGCATTTGCAATATTAACATTTGTGACAATAAATCTATACAACTGAAACATAAGTTGATGCGATCAATTTTAATAAATTAACGAGGCTCCAATAATCCCCAAAGGTTTTCCAAACAGATTTGTAGGTATCCGGCCTAACCATGAAAAACTGGCCGATTAAATAAAAACAAAAAGCTGAAGTTTATTAAGTTATTCACAAATTTTGCAACACACATCGGATAGATCGGGATAAGACACCTGCGTCCGTAATCTCCGGTTGAGTTGAGTTGAGTTGAGATCAGTTAGATTTTATATTATGTTAGATGGAATGGGGTTAAAACTAATGTCACATTAACAGAAATTTTTATCGGTGATTTAGTACACTAGAATTGAGCAACAGGTTGAATTAATCTCCCATCATGTACTTACAAGCTTTCACAGCAACAATTTATGATACCTCATTGCAGAAGAAGCTAAGTGAAATTTTCACACATGTATCTTTAAACATTTTCAATGCAACAACACACTGCAATATTACGTTTTATCCACAGCATCGTTTTACTGATTATATGACAATAATAAAACTTCAACGTTTTATTTTCACTTATACAAAATGGTCATTGCTGCAGTTTTTGCTATGACTTATAGGGTGGTGCAACGTTTTGAATGTCAAACTTCACAAGCGAAGAAGAAGATGAAAATGGTTTGCTTATGTAATTTTGGTACATCACATTATGTTAGTGAGCTAATGTTAACCATGTAGCCTATGCTAGACAATCAGAGTGATATAAAAAAATGTTAATGTAACCAAAATACTTAAATATCAATATTATCAGATTCATCACAACCATCATCACTGTCTGTCTACACGGTACGCAGAATATGCCCAGCATCAAGGAGCACTGCAATAAAGCATCACAATAACTAACAAGAGCACTCAAACAGCACAAACTCCACCAAGGCCGTCGCATTGTCGCCCTCTGGCGAGTGAGCACATATTGTATAAAATGCCCTATCTGCTAAGGCTGCTTATTGTTCAATGTTAAGTTAAGTGAAAACTGACCATAGATCCACGTCTGGATCCAGATCAACACCCAAATTTTAGAGGGTCACCCATGCCTACCATGTTTGGTCATCGTCCGTTAACACCTTCACGATCTGCTCAAGAGAGAACGAACAAATGACTGACAGAATGACAGAACGAACGATCACATAACTCCGCCAGGCTTGGCGGAGTAAATATCTGCAATACAATACAAAGTAAATAATGCAGTAAATACACCTTTGACAAAAACCATCCATAGTGCTTAAAGTTATCGTCGTCGCCGAGTAATTCAAATCGGACTTTGTACAGCTCACCAATGTTGTCACCGAAGTTAACCTGTTGCCATCACACCACATCACAGTCATCTTGCACGTTTCATTTCCATTTCAAAATTCGAATTATAATATATACTTTTAATGTTCAAATATTTTAATGAAAATCACAGAACAAGCAACTTGATACTTCACATACTTCAATTCCCCAAATAATTACATAAAAATGAATTACTCCTTATATACAGGGTGCGGCTAAAAACATCATTAGGTTTTGAGTTGAACTGGCAATTCTAGCATGCAAACTGTATTACACGTAATGTAACACAAAATTTAACTACAATATCTGTTTACGATACGATACTGTGTATTTAACGTGTAGTAAAAAGCTGACGGATAGCCAGCTTAGTCTACCACCCAGCATTTGTAACTAATTTTCTGTGCAGTCCTTTATCATTATTTATCTCTGTATGTTACACTGTACCTTGAACTCGTCCAATGTGTTTGGACAGAAGTGTACGCCGTCTTCACCAGTGCCGAGAACTATGAGTTCAGACACGGCATACGTTCCATACGCACGTACAGCAACGGGCACTAACGACGACATGTTTACATCAGGTCCAGTGGTAGCACTCACTGACCAGTCACCAGCTGCAAACCACACCACATCAACCATCAGCTAGATTATAGCAGTAAGTAAGTAAGTAAGAGTTTTATAAGCCGCAATAATCAAAAAGTCACGATGCGCCGCAGTCCGTCTGAAACATGAATGTTTTCAGTTGTTTTCTGAATTCTGTGCAGCTGACTTCCTTGTCTCGCAGACTGGCAGGCAAGTTGTTCCAGATACGTGGTCTAACTGCGCCATCGTGCAAGCCTAGACTCCCAGAAATGTATAGAACAGAGCAGATTTGTGTCCTTGCCAAACGTCGACAGGTCTATCAAACTAGACGTCAATCATTTGACTTAAGTACTGTAAATTCCAGGCTGTTCTGTGCCTTATCGTCCAGCTCTACTCTCACTGCACGTGCCTTTACATTAATGTACTATTTTCCTGAACAAATAAAGTGTCGACGATGACGATGACCATGACGTAAGTCTTAAGCCTACATTTAATTGGGTCTCGTTGGTGCTGTACTCTAG
>Ga0209149_1002499_pt1 | contig 10357 bp, 7 predicted proteins | sample WorMetTyACAVOLI2_FD_187423 | JGI IMG/M metagenome (GOLD analysis project Ga0209149, IMG submission 187423) | Marine gutless worms symbiont microbial communities from Max Planck institute for Marine Microbiology, Germany - Olavius algarvensis... ...
ACATTCACACAGTTTCACTGTAGACTTAAAACACTTGGTGTGGTCAGAGTCGAAAACAGGGGGCTTAGAAAATTCAGGACATGCACAGAGCTGTAATGATAGACCCTCCACAAACCGTCAATTTCTTCTTCTTGCGGTACGACTTCCACGGTTGCATTTCCAGCACCAGCAAGCCGCCAGGTCGAAGCTGCTTATACATCCGACGGAATGTCCACTGTAGACCGACGTCGCCGTAGTTGAGATGAATCCACTTGGTGATGCGAAGTCCAAGAATCACGTCATATTCTTCACGCTGCTGTTCCAATTCCCCTTCTGACCGAGGCACATAGTCACCCTAAATATAAAAACAACAACGAATTGCACAACTGAAGTCTGCAAGAATTAACTTGGATGTAACCACAATAGACGTAGACAGAAAACAGGTGCAGGAGATCTAGCATCTTTGCCCGACTCAATAACACAACTACTATGCCTACTCTAATGAAGATTTTACTGTAATTTCACTGCAGCTTCTGGTTCCATGAATTTCATAACAAAAATTATATATAATATCCTGGTTAAGCCAAAATCTATCTAATCTTGTTTTGAAACAATTTAAAGTTTCAGCAGATAATAATCACAGGATGTGTGACACAATCTGATATCACACATACTAGCACGGAAACAGAACCGCATCAGAACACTGCACTACAGTATAACTTACTATCCATGAGAATGCATGCACAGCCAGCCTTTCACTGAATAAAGTACCACACTTCTCACAATCTTGCCTACTAGTAGGCTAGTAGCAAGACTGGTAGACAGCTGGCAGTGTTAACAATACTACACATTCTTCTTCTTCTTCTCGTATGCGTGTCATTGACCATAATTGGTCAGCCACGAAACAGCGTCCTCATCCGCAGAGTGTAGCCGAGATAAGCCGCCATTCAGTTTTGTCAGGGGACAGGATTCGACATTAAAGCAGTGAAACAACTAGAACAGAACACAGATTACCATTAAGAATGTTACGTGATGAAAAGTGTCCGACGACGGCAGCAGCTGAGGTGCAACAAGCGGCCCGAGACGCCGTCTTATTGCAACGGGAAAACGTTCAACATCCGACAACATGGCACTTGCAAAATGCTGCTTGTTTTTCAAAGCAGTCTCGACAACTTTTTGATCAATGTCCAAACCAACTACACGTCGAGCCCCAAAGTCTCGAGCAATAGACAGAGACATATGACCTACACCACACCCAACGTCAAGAACGTCTTTCCCCGAAAACATCTCTTTTGAGAAGTAAGCAAGCCGAGGATCGACATACTTTCCGAGTAAAGTCATATTTCCTGAATAGTTCCCATGGGAAAATTTCTTGTCGTTTGCTCGAAAATGTAATGGAACATGTGGACCACCCATGTGCACTGATAAATGCCGCCTTTTGTGTCGTGTAAGAGTCTTTTCAACTTTTATCCCATCTTGTGTTTCTTTGAGAGCTTCAGTGGCTGTTTCGGCTCGACTCTCACTGGCAGTTCGTCGCCTCTTCCATTTTGAAGTCTTTTGCGGTATGACTGGTGACACAATGTGGTCAATGACCCTTTTATATCTGGTTGATGAATCTACCCCTGTATCATCAGCAGGCTTATCCAGCTGCATCTCTTCTTTACTCCCAACTTCAATCTCTAGCGATTTTTCCAAGTCCACTTGCTCAGCTGATTGATGTTGCTCGTCAAGCACACTATTACGCTTTCTTCTTCTGCGGCGATTCCGTCGTTTTCGAAAGACAGATCTAGGCAACGACGGTTCCGTTATTTCTGCAGAACTGTCATTGTCTTCGGCATTCAAATTCAAAGGATCGGCACTGTTTACAGGCACCAGAACTCGAACTTCCATCCGGTGCGTGGGTATCGGAACCGGTGAGGAGATGGGAGTAGTTTCATTCATGGACTTGTTCACTTCATCATCACACAGACTATTCAGGTTAAGTGGGTCAGTGATGTTGCCACCCAGCAGAAATCGCGTCGGCAGCACAATCCGTTCTCGCAGTCTGTCAGTTGCATGATATCGTCCCATTCTTCCTCCGCGCCGCCGGCCGCTAAACGTCACTGCACCTGCTGCGAATTTGTCACTGTTACGACGCTGTTTGCCAGTAACGTTCCTTTCAACAACAGAAAAACTATAGTGCCGTTTCGAGCACGCCGCGGCCTGCTTCTGAGTTTCCGGCGCAAACGGCGATTTATCCCACTGCACCTGATCTGACTGCAGAACCGTCCGGGTTTCGTTGAAAGAAGATGCAGAACTGCGGCCATCGCCTTGTACAACCGCACCGGAACTTCGACAACCCGTGTTTGCAAAAACGGAACGTCCCTGATCAGCGGAAATATTTGCAATATCAACTTTCGCGCTCATCGTCGTCGTACAACCGGCAAATACGCTCGCGCTGGCGCCAAATCACGGCTTCACTGACGCCCTCTATCGAGCAAACTGGCCACAGTAGCGCCAATGCCCCTCCTAGCGAATGTCGACGGAACTAGTGACCTACTTCGCTGTATTCGTATTATCGACTTCACTTCGCTCCTTGTCAATCTAAACTCCGGCAGTATGTCGTAAAATTCTGCGTCCACCCGTTGTAGCAGCGTTCTGCCAGATCAGTTCAATCTAGTTCGACCGCAAAAATGCACGATTGATGCCCAAAAACCGCCAATAACGACCGACAACCAAACACCTTCGTGTCCTAACATGGCGTATATGTCGCTAGCGATGGATGCTGGGAAGGTTTACATACGCGAAGCTACAATGCAAAACTGGGTCGCTGGGCTGCGCCGAAGACTGACCTACCCGAAAACGGCGAAAATAGAACAATATTAACAATATTAATTTTTTATATTATATTAATAATGAGTCATTTATCGGTACTAAGCAATAAGGCGAGCTATGATCGACAGCAATGCCAAATAAATTTCTCTGTCGCGGCTAACAGTGCGACGTGATACATCCTTGGGTGAAAAAGGTGACACTTTGGCATTAAATATCTGCATGTTTGTCATGGAAGGTGCATGTTTGTGCATGGTATACCGGTATGTCACTATTATCTACAGACGTTAGTTTCAACAATGATAGTATTAAAATGGAAAACGCAGCAGTTGAAGTTGAATGATAGCTGGTAGCTGCCCTGCGAAGCTATCAACAAATTGCGTGACCTTTCACCCGACCTGACACAGTTCCGTCTTATTCCCTAGCTACGATGGATAAACAACAATGCTGTCGCATGGAGAGTGTTAGATATTAGTGTGATAGCTGTGAAATTGTTAATAAGCTGGATTGTTGCACACAATGTTGATAAGTTGGCCTAACAATCAGGTGTTATCTATACAACGACACTGTGCTTGATGACAGTGTGAGAGTCGTAAAATTATAGCTGAAAAGATCAGACAGTTTTGCAGGCCGGGGGCTTGATTGATTTGATTTGATAAGTAATTCACAGTCCTCCTCGTGGAGTATCGCGTGAATGGGGGGTTGTCTATTTAAGTGGGTACCTATGTCACCTAAGTGCTCTGGTACTCCACCGACAACTGGTGTAGGGGGTACCGGCCCGCCATAGCGAAGGGCCGCCATAGCGAAGGTCCGGCAGAGCTAGGGTTAGGGTTAGGGTTAGGCATCCTATGGCGGACCTTCGCTATGGCGGACCGGAATCGTGTAGGGAGTTGCGCCCCTACCATGCGGAGCCACTTTTCAGTTTCAGTTTCAGTTGCTTTAGTTGCTTAGTTTTGTTGCACCTTTAGTTTGTTTTTGTTGCTCACTGCACAGCACACCATCGATTACGTGACCTGTCTACTACCGGCTCAGAGTCTTCAATATATTGAAGTAACTTGGAAGAAGAAGTAGTGTAGTGCTAACTGTGCTGTAGGTACAAAGGCACTAGGTTCACACCACGTATCTATCTATCTGTCTGTCTGTCTGTCTGTCTGTCTGTACGTATCTATCTGTCTGTCTGTCTGTCTGTCTGTCTGTCTGTCTGTCTGTATCTATCTATCTATCTATCTATCTATTCCTGTAATACACAGGGCTCAAACTGAGCATTGTCGTGCATGAAACTCAAGGTACTCAAAGTACAGTACTCCGGGAGGGTGAAGTGGGAGGGTTGTGACAACAGCTGAGGGGTACAGACTGCAGAAGGTGTTTGAAATTGGGGGTTAAACTTGTTACTTCCCTCTCCCCTTCCCTTTCTAGCTGCAAAGCAATCCCATCCCTGCATGCCAGGGGTGTAGCCAGAAATTTGCTAAGGGGGGGACAAAACAGGAGGTCTGAGGGACAGAAGTCCCCCAGCGGGGTCTAGGGGCAGAGCCCTGGTGGGGGTCTGGAGACATATGCTGAATGCATAATGGTCTTTTAACGGAGAAAATAAGTAAAAAATATACAACACAAGGAAAACTTATATACAACACAAGGAAAACTAACACAGTTACTGACACTTCTTCTGTAGACAGACATACACTCAGACTACAGACTAGAAAACACAGAACTGTGTTGAAAACAAAGAAAGAAGTCAAACAGATCACAACAAAACAGCGTAAATGAACCAAAATGACTAGGAACTGGTTTTGCTGCACTCTATATTGCACTATCATATCACTGCATGCAGTTCATTCTCATGCAGTAAACCATGCAGACCAGAATTTCAGTAGAGTGTCATAGCCAGTAGTAACAGATCATATCTACTGCTCTTTAAAAATTTTACCCGTACGATGATGGGGGGACATGCACCAATGTCCCCCCCTTGGCTACGCCACTGTGCCAGGGGCAGTGGGTGACTTTTAAGTTTCTGCTAAAACCAAAGTTTTAAACTAAGGTTTTAAACCAATCAGTAATCAGTAATGAAGAACAGCGGATGCAGGCTCAATGCCTCTAGATCCGCATCTTTCGCAAAACTATAATGTACTCTAGTCACTTTCTAGTTCAAACTCTGATCTGTTCCCGGTTCCGGTCAAGTCAGCATCGCAATCGAACATGACATCCTGATCCTTCCAAAATTTACCAAACCAAAGCTTAATCTGAATGCTAAATCGGGTTTCTAACCAATGCTGAGATGGTTTTTAACCATTGCTGAGATTAACTTTGGTTATTTAACCTGGTTTTAGAACAGTTAGCTATCCATTATAACAAAATCGCAAATAATACTTACTGTTTAACTTATTTTATGTTTATATTATTGTTCAGTAATTATCAATGTAAAACTGTAGGCCTACAACTTATGACCAAAAAATAATAATACAGTATTTGGCGAACACGTTCAGCAATTAGCTGAAACGTCAGCTGCCATACCAACGCCATAAACAAAAGCATCCGCCATGCTGTCGTCTAAGCAAAACTTAAAGTGGTTTTGGTTTAAAACCAAAGTTAAAGACTAGAGTTTTAGCACAGCGGCCTATCTAAATGCATTGCATAACTTCGGTTTAAAACCGGTTTGTTCAGATTAACTTTAGTTTTAGCGGAAGGTCTTGGGTTTAAACCGAGTTTAAAACCGAACTTCAGCGCCACTTTAAGTTTCCACTTAACCTCGGTTTTAAACCGGGTTTTGGTTTAAAACCAAAGTTAAGAACTAAGTTATAGCAAAACTTAAAGTCACCCTCTGTAAGCCTTCAATTCGATGTCCTAGTGTCCCGAGTGAAGTGACTAGTCTACAGATTTTGGCAAGTCATGTCATATTAATCGTTGTCCTGTTTGTTTTTGAGACATAGTGTATTACATTTACAATCTATTTTTACATTGCTTAGTTTCTACTGATGATGATGATGATGTCAAAGCTCGAATCTACATGGTAAGTCTACTCGATTTTATTAATTATGCTATTTCATAGATGGACAACATTCAAGATGTTAGCACTCGAACAGTCAGCAGAAAAGTAGATCTCACCAGGGGTGGTCGTCCGTCCGACCGCTCCGACCCCCTTGGCTATGGGCCTGAAAAGCTAGTGAGTGTAACATTAAAATGTATCTGTTGATAAATTTGTCCAGTGTCAACATCAAATAACTCGTGATAATAATAAGTGATAATAAGTCGTGATTTCTGTTGCAGAAAGAAGATAAATAGACTACAGAAACTGCATTTTTATCAGCAACACCGTGGTAGTGCACTCCTATGTTAATGAACCGTTATGAAAGCATGTTTGATGAGAGTCAACTACGACCACAAGTATGTTAACCCTAACAAGTCGACCAGTGGCGTCCGGCAAATACTTACAACATCTCGATCACCTGAGGACAGTAGTTTGAAGACATATGGTCATGTACAGAGCCAGTCGAGACTTAAGGTATGATGACAGTTACTTTTTTCCAAATATGTTGGTTTGATCTTCATTAATTGTTTTTATTGTGTTCTTTTTGTTAGTCTGTGTTCTGCATGTGTATGATTAAGCATACTGCTTGAACTGCTGGGTGATAATTTTTGTTCTATTACGTTGATGATTTATAACTTAATAAAGCTTTTAATCTTTTATTTTAGTTTCTTCAAACAATAATGCAAAGTCAATTTGATACCGTGACTTGTATGACTGGGCAGTAAAACTGTTAATTGAATTTTAGGCACAGAGCTGAATCTGAGCTGAATCTAATAAACATAAAATAATGAGTTACAATTTGTATAATTGTAATTGTACTTCTTCTTCTCGTATGCGTGTCATTAACCATAATTGGTCAGCCATGAAACAGCGTCCTCATCCGCAGAGTGTAGCCGAGGTAAGCCGCCATTCAGTTTTGTCAGAGGACAGGATTCAACAATGTGAGACATCGTCTGGATCTCGCCACAAGGACACAGATCAGTGTAAGTCGCCATTTCCTTCTGCAGGCACCGCAATGTCCCTGTTCCATGCGAAAACGGTTCAGCAGAGACCACTGTTGCCGAGGGAGGGCGTACACCAGATCGGGTGTACGCCACTTGATTAAGATTGTCATCGCATGAGTTGGCCATAGAGACGGGTAGATGGAGTCGTATACCCAGGGAAGATAGACTGTGCCCCTGTGGTGTGATACAAACGGAAGAGCATGTGATTTGTCATTGCCCATTGAGTGATCACATCCGATCTCAGTTTGGTGCTGTGTCTTTATCTAACATTGCCGTTTTTTTGATTGTGCTGAAGTTGATGTAGTTTGTCGTGTATGTCATTTGATTTTGTCGATGTATGATTGAAACTGTCATTTCATTTTTCTTTCTTGTGTTAGTTTGAATTTTGCTTGGTGATTTGTTATCTTGTGAGATTGTACTTTTATATGTGTTTGCTGTATTTTTCCAATTTGACACCGGTGTTTTTTTTTCTTTTTGTCTCTGCTCACTTTTTCATTTCTGTCAATAAAATCTACTACTACTATAATGTTTTATCGCGGTGCTGTGAGCAAACAGAATGATGATCATGAGGTTTTTGGTATTGATGATGGAGGTGCATAGAGATAACTCCCCGGAGATATCAACCCTCCTAGTCAGATAGGGTCAGGAGTATGGGTTACTGCCTTTTTCAGAGTTTTCCTTGGGGGTAATTTCCTGGAGGGGGAATGTCTCCAATGGGAGTTACCTCATGGAACCAGTGATGGAACCTGCCAGTATGTATAATGAAAAATGTCACTGTCAGTTGCTGTTTATTTAGCTGCCTACTTATATGTCCATTCCTTCGTATTTCCCTCATTATACTCACGGTAGTTCGTGTACATCATCATCATCTAGCATCATCATTGTTATCGTCGTCATCATCGTCGTGTTCGTTTAATTCTCTTCAAATACTTTTTTCCACTCTGAGCTCCAAACCTACTTTTTTCACAAGTTTTCCCACCATAGACCTCTGGACTGCCTTCTCGGACTTAGACTGCTTTTTGGACTCATGCTCATCGGTTTTGTTTTATTTTCTTACCATTATTAAGCGCCTCAGTTTACGTTAGTAAAAGAGGCGCTTATTGAGATAGGCTGTGTCGTGACGTCGTTGGTCGTTGGTTGGTTGGTTGGTTTGTTGGTTGGTTGGTTGTCACGCGCGTGCACTGTGGCCAAACGGTGCATCCTAGGCCTATAGTTACTATGCAACACTAATAGGAAACCCTACCCCAGGAATTCAATGGTACAACTTTCGACCCCATGGGGTGACCCTTAACTGGGGAATGGGCCCCCTGTGAGGCGCTTTTTGTCAAATTACTTTGACCTCTTGTTTCTTTTAATTTCTGACCCCGTGCGGTAGACTAAGCTGGCTATCCGTCCGTTATTTTGACTGCACATTAAATACTTGTGTATCGTATCATATTACGTAGGTGACACGGAGTGTGTACAGCTGCCCAGAGAAGAAGGTTCATGAGCAGTTGCAGCAGCAGGCAAAAGAACACTTGAAGCAGACACTGAATGAGCTAAAGAATGGAGTCGTCGAGGCTGAGTCGAACTCGTCAGAGCAGTCAGCCAGCAGACAACATCGACAAACAAGTCCCCGAATACTCAGTGCTGTATGTCTGTCAATGTCATTTAACCCTCTAACGGGCGTATTAAAACCGCTGAGCAACGGACCACTATACAGTAATACGGTGATTGGTGCACTGGCCGTTGATGGGTGGGCTGTTACATTTGGTACAGCGAGGATGGCCCCGCCCAGTCCCCTCCTCGCTGTACCAAATGTAACAGCCCACCCATCAATGGCTAGTGTACCAACTTCATATTATTCGATATGGCACTATAATTACCTGTGCCCATTAAAGGGTTAAAATGTACATTCTTCGTTAGTAAGAATACAGGAGCTAGATAAAGCCACTCTGTTACATCCCACGGCTTCGTAAGACATCGCCTTAGGCCATTGGCCAAAATGCACAATGTATGAGGCCCCATAACTTAAATGTCGGGAACCAAATTTCAGCAAACATAGATGTGAACGTAGCCTAGATATTGTAGTTATACCAATTGTTCTGGTTTTCCCACAATTTGTCCTCGTTTCTGTGCGGCATCCGTCCGAAGACGACGGCAGAATCTGAATTCTTGCTCCAAAAAATGGACGTTTTCAGCCCCCAAAAATTTTTGGGAGACTGATTTTTATGGGGGTACCACCATTATCAAACTAGAAATCAATATGGTCACCTCCGAGGCAATGCAATACCGGCAGGCCCCTTGAGCAATTTTGTTACAAAATTAGGCGCGGGGGGGCCTCACACCAAACTTCATGGTTGTGGCTTAAAAATGTGGGCTTACGGGCACCGAAATCGCCAAAATTGGTATTTTTTGGTATAAATTTCCCCAAAGGGGTATATCCCCTTAAGCGATTTCTACAAAATTTGTCGTGGGGAGCGACTGCCAGGCTTGCACCCTCCTGCCAAATTTAAACATTGTCACTTTTAAAATGTGGGCTTACAGCCCCGAAGATTGCCGAAATTGGTAATTTTTTGTATAAATTTGCCCAAAAGGGGTATACCCCTTTAAGCGATTTTTCCAATATTTGGCTTGGGGAGGGAGTCCCAGGTCTGCATCCTCATACCAAATTTCACTGTTCTGGCATTAAAAATATGGGCTTACAGCCCCAAAAATCGATCGCAAAAAAAAATCAATTTTTGGTATAAATTTAATAATAATAATAAGAATGAATGTCATAGCAACATTATAAAAAACTTAAAAGCTACCTACAGACGTGTACAAATGCTGAGAATTTCTTAAAAATACTGCAAACGAGTCGCTCCTGAGGGCCCCTCAGGAGCTTTGCAGTATTTTTGCAATTTCAGTTACAGTTTCAGTTAACTGAATAAACACTGCTGAGGGGTAAATTTATGGACAAAATTCGAAATTTTGACAGTTTTGGGGGCTGTATTCCCACATTTCTGAGCCAGTAAACATGAAATTTGACTTGTGGTCCACTCCCCCGTGCAAATTTCACGTTATTGGGGCAACGTGTCGCTTCTGCATTGCGAAAAACCTATTTTTGGTCCACTGAGTAAAAACAATACCGGCATGGCTGCGCTTCGCACAGGCCTGCCGGTAATGACATCTGCAAAGACATAATTTGGTGAAGATTTGGTAAAAATCCGTCCAGCCATTGCTGAGCAGTCGAGTCAAAAGGAAAAAAACACAGCAAAGTATTCAGTGACACAAAGCGACGCACCATCTCTGCGACAGCTGAGCTTCTTGTTATCTATATGTAATACATTATGTGCACGATGTCCAACACATTACCGACCCATCGCTAATTACAATTATCAGTTGCTAGCAATACAGTGTGAACTTAAACAGTAACAAGAGGTCAAAGTAATTTGACAAAAAGCGCCTCATGGGGGGGGCCATTCCCCGGTTAGGGGTCACCCCAGGGGGTCGAAAGTTGTACCACTGAATTCCTGGGGTAGGGTTTCCTATTAGTGTTCCATAGTAACTATAGGCCTAG
>Ga0209149_1002500_pt1 | contig 10356 bp, 5 predicted proteins | sample WorMetTyACAVOLI2_FD_187423 | JGI IMG/M metagenome (GOLD analysis project Ga0209149, IMG submission 187423) | Marine gutless worms symbiont microbial communities from Max Planck institute for Marine Microbiology, Germany - Olavius algarvensis... ...
AGGCCTTCCTATTAGTGTCAGCAATTAAAGGAGATATGTATATTAACACATTGTAATTATAGCCAGCCAACGTTAATTAAATTAGACAACGAAAATATTGGTGGGCATCTAACACCTTTACAGTAGTGGACAGTCACAGTCAGTCACTCTAGTCACTGTTGTTAGTCCGTGAGATGTAGTGATAGATGTGTGTACTGGTAGCTGTTGTGGGTGTGTCTGTGTGTGAGGGGTAGCGACCGGTGTGCATGGGCTGAGCCGGGCTGAGCCAGGCATGGATATTAACCTAGTAACACGGGTTGTGCTGAGCCCAAAATGAATGGCCGAAACATCTAAGCCTGTGTGGTCAGCAGTTAGTTACCAATTGATACACAAATGCACGTGGAACATAACGGCACTTTGTGGCAGTAATAATAATATAGTAAGAGCCGGAAACGTCAGACTAATTGTCAATTGTCACCTGAGAAGTAGCAGTATTGGGATGTGTGCTAGACTTAAAATTGTAAATCCATGTGCTGGAAGTGAACGGGCAGAGCCAGGCTGGGCTTGGCCCAGACGTCAATGGGCCTTGTCGGGCCAGGCCTAGGAATACAGCTGATAAATGGACCTAGGAATACAGAGCTGTATTCCTAGGCCTGGCCCGACAAGGCGGGTTGACGTCTGGGCCAAGCCCAGCCCGGCCCATTTATCAGCTGTATTCCTAGTCCTGGCCCGCCAAGGCCCGTTGACGTCTGGGCCCAGCCTAGCCCGGACCATTTATCAGCTGTATTCCTAGGCCTGGCCCGGGAAGGCCCGTTGACGTCTGGGCCCAGCCCAGCCTGGACCATTTATCAGCTGTATTCCTAGGCCTGGCCTGCCAAGGCCCGTTGACGTCTGGGCCAAGCCCAGCCTGGACCATTTATCAGCTGTATTCCTAGGCCTGGCCCGCCAAGGCCCGTTGACGTCTGGGCCAAGCCCAGCCTGGACCATTTATCAGCTGTATTCCTAGGCCTGGCCTGGCAAGGCCCGCTGACGTCTGGGCCGAGCCCAGCCTGGCTCTGCCCGTTCACTTCCAGCACATGGATTTACAATGGGCCAGGCTGGGCTGGGCCCAGACGTCAACGGGCCTTGGCGGGCCAGGCCTAGGAATACAGCTGATAAATGGGCCGGGCTGGGCTGGGACGAAAATTTAATGGACCGGGCTGGGCCGGGCTGTAAAATTTATGTTCGTGCACACCTCTAATGTGTGTGGTGGGTGTATCTGTGTTTGCAGGAGAGTGCTGGAACACGACGCAGCACGTGGCAGGACAAGTGTTGTGCTTGTCACAAGAAGGTCTATTTGATGGAGCGCCACATGAATGGCAGCAAGCTCTATCACAGACAATGTTTCCGTCATCACGAGCGCACCAGCAATGTGATAGCTAATGACGACGACCTGCAGTCAGAGGACTGCACAGCCGATACACTATGTGATGACGACTGCACTAACAAAGCTGCATCAGCGTTTGTGTCAGCGCCATCGGTGGTGAAGTCATCGGACACACCGTCACTGTCATTAACACATAAAGCAGACTGTACATCACACCAGACATCTTCAGTGCATTCACCAATTGCAGCATCCTCGTTGCAGTCTTGTCAGCCTCTAGCAGTAGTCACCGGTGAACAGGCATCTGTGAAACCGTTGACACAGCAGCAGCAGCAAGACACAATGGACAAAACTTCTCTGGAGTCCGCGAGTGCAGTCCGTGATGCTCCTGATGACATTTCAACACCACAAGAAAGCTCTGTATCTGCTCGGCAACAAACCGATACATCAGTTTTACGTCATAATGTAGTAGATAACGGTCACCCAGCAGCTGCAGCGGTGAATGTGATAGAAATGTCAGTTAAGTCAGTTGAAGTCGGTGTGCCACCAGAAAAGTCGGCTGTCAGTTTACCGTGCAATATTGGAGATTCTTTTAGTCCAGTGAAGTCAACTGTGACTGATGCACCAGAACAGAAAGTTGAATCTGAGAACACCGAGGAAACAGCACCTGGCAAATCAGTTAAGACTTCGGACATACCAGCTTCAGTTTCAGAAAGTTTGGCGTCGTCGTTGTCGTCACATTTTGCAGTAGAATCTGCAGAACATGCAGCTGTGCCTGCAACAGAAAATGCGGTGACATTTAGTTCAGCTGCGGTGTCACCAAGGTCTTGTCAGCAGGCACCTGCTGATGTAGGCATGACTACTTCGCAGCGAACTTACCATTCTCCCAGTGTTGGCACTAAACCTGCCGTTTCACTGACGTCCAACACACCACAGATAGCAGCATCATTGTCATGTGAGACCGTTTCTGTGTCAGCTGACGATGTATCAAATACAGCGCCTGCATCTGCGTGTGCTGTGGTGGCTCCATTGTCGTCAGAATTATCATGCAAGACTGTTGATCATGCAGTCACAGATCCTCAGCGCGTCGTTCCTCGTCGACCCGCACCTCTTCCTCCCAGACAGACAGAGGAGAAACCGGCAAGTAACGAGCAGCTGACTAAGGCGACATGCTTCGACTCCAAGCAAACAACAGTCAGTGTCAGTACAACACCAGAAACATTGGAATTGTCACGAGATGTTACGGCAGCTGATCAGCAAATGTCAAGCAAGCACAGTTTACAGTCAAATATACAAGCTGAAAAACAGTCGTCTGCAGAAGCCATAAGCAAACAGTGTGAAGAACAGACAGCATCTGCACCCGGACAAGGTCAACCAGTACCAGTGCCTCGGCATCCTCGGTTACCGAAGCTGAAGGTGTCATCCACGGACGTGGAAGCATCCAAAGCTAGCTCGTCATCACCAGAAAGTACGGTGACTATCAAAGCTGCCCCTGGCAATGTAAATGCACCGCAAAAACCTTCCCCAGTTCCTAAACCCAGAAAAAGTATGCTGTGTGTTGTAGAACCTAGTGAAGTGGTAGACAGAGGAAAACGAGACGTGTCGGTGAAGCATGGAGACACTGAGCTGTGCCAAGCAGACAAAGCACTTGTTGCCAAGTCAGAGGCAGGTGACAGTTTCATCACTGATTCGTGTATGCCTGCTGCTGTAGCTGAAGCAGTACCAGCAGCCCGGCCGAGGTCACCAAGGTTAATGACAGCAGCAGTTTCATGTGACGAAAATAAATCTCCGTCATTATCTCCATCGTTGCCTGTGAAATATCCTCGCTCGAAAAAACGCTGTGCTGCACCGCTGCCACCCAGTTCTCTAAGTGCAGTGTCTCCGAAACTGCAGCCTCCTGAACCTGAAGCAGGCAGCGCCACAGAGCCAGAGCCACAGACACTTGGGCCTCCACAACGACATGAACGACCACACTCACATGGCAGCATGTCACCACAACGACCTGGTCGACCTGAACGACCCCGATCACCTGGCAGCATGTCACCACAAAGGACTGGCCCACCTGAACGACCCTACTCACCTGGCATCATGTCACCACAACAACCCGAACGACCACGTTCACTTGGCAACTTGTCACCACAACGATCTGAACGGCTCCACTCACCTGGCAGCATGTCACCAAAACGACCTGGCCCACCTGAACGACCTCACTCGCCTGCCAGCATATCGTCACAAAGACCTGTCTCACCTGGCAGCATTTCGTCGCAACAACCTTCCCCATCTGTCGGCATATTGTCACAGGTAGCTAACAACCTTGAGGACAAATCACCAATAGTGAACTCTGAACAAACTGTAAGTTCAGAACCAGTCCGGAGGAAAATTACCCCGGGAGTGAAATTTACGTTTGAAAAAGACGTGTTTCGACCATCGCCAACTGCTCCCGCAGTGGACACATCAGTAACGGAGCACTTGAAGCCATCAAGACCTGCACCGCCACGTCCAGCTGCCGTTCCTGTCTCCAAAAGAATGGTACTGCTTGTTTATCTTCTATATAAATCAGGGAATCCATTCCTGGGTACTGAATTTCACTTTCCGGGAATTGGGAATTTAAAAGGTCATTCCCAGGAATCCAGGAATAGCTTTTGTCTAAATAATAGGCCTAATACACAGCATTTACATTAAATCTTTACTTACCGGTACTTACATTTCCAGTCTTGCAAGTTGTGACAGAACAGAGAGCAAGGTGAACTTATTTCCAAATTAACAACATAGTAGTGTAGTGTAATTGACAGCATGGACTTATTATTAAACATTCTATCAAAAGTGATATTTTTGCAACTTCTTGTGTTGCTATTTTGTAAATATTTTAAAGTTACCTGACTGAACTAATCTGGTGTTCGCTGATGTTATGTCTTTTGTCATATGGAACATAAAAGAGTTGGTAAGTTTGGCTCATTCAGCTCGCCAGTCTCCATGAGGCGTGCTGCAAGAATGGAACCCCAGCCAACAGTGGCACAACACTCCTCCCCACATGCCGAGCACAACAGATCCATCCAAATCTTTCCGACAGAAGCATCATACAGTCAACAACGAGAAGTGAACCGCCCAAAGTTGCATGCACACAAGCCCAAGGCAAAGCTACTAAATCACATGCCTGGACCTTATAACAATATTTTCGGCTGATCGTGCCATTAGCCGGTTTTTGATATCTTTTCAGTAGAGATTTGACTTGAAACGACAATTTTCAAAAAAATGTCTGAAAATCATTGTCGGAATTTTGACACCTCATTCATGTCGATATCTTCAAATATTATCCATTAGTGTTTCAGCTGCTGCTGTGGTTGTCTTAGCTAATTCTGTCTATGCTGTGGGATTAGTATACAAGTTCCAGCTGAAATGAAGGTAAAATTTGGCAGGTGGTCGAATAGACCTGCTGTAAACACTAGGTGTATGTGATAACTTCTGAGTAGATGTGTCATAAAGTCCCTTTATAAGAAATTGTTGGAAGAAAAATGTATGCGATGGCTGCTTTGACAGTTGCATCATGGAACTTGAGTTTTAGAGCTACTGTAGAAGTGTAGAAAGCATCTGAAAGTTGAGTTGTGATTAATATGTTGCGACAGATTGCGGCAGAAGAACGTCTGCCGGTTGATTTCATAAAGCAGCGGTTAACAATTCTCGATGCAGAACTGAAGAAGCTGGAGCAAGATGGCTGTAACATGGAAGACCGCATCCGCAGCTGTTTGTATTTTTGAACATTTTGTAATAATAATAATAATAATAATAATAATAATACGTAGACTAGACTTGTATAACATGCGCAGTGTCGGAGTATATGACCGAATCTTTGTAGCTGGGCAGAATGGTCCGTTTCTTACTGGCAGTTGATATTGTTTTGGTTTTTGCAGACAGTTTATTATAATCTGTTTATTATTTTGTTATTTTAGTCATTTAGTTGACTTGAGTTATTACATAGATTGCAATCAGTTACTGTAGTGAGTTCACGTCTGCTGATAATGTTGGCAAACAATGGTAGTGATGTGTGATGTTTGTGAGACAAAGTTGTTGTATAATGATATCACACGGTAGCTGTATATGATTTGCATTGACTGATGGTGCTGTACAGTGTCTGATGATGATGCTGACATGATGATGAGTGACTGGCTTGACATGGTTCGGAAGAAAAACGATCTCGCCCGTGAAGAGTCGGAGCTTACTTACAGGTTGCATTGTGTTCCGATATTAATTACATTTGTTCCACTGACGATTATTTTTTGTTTTTTTTTCAGAATCAGGAAATTGTCAATTTCAGTTGCTGTAATAACTAATACACTATATTCAGTGTGGCTTACCACCGCCAATGCATTATTAATTTACCAGTTGAAAACTATCGGATTTTACTACCAACAACGTAGGAATGACGTAGTACTGTTTTCAGCTGACTGTGTCTGTCGGAAGTCTTTCTTATTTTTCAGATTTGACTAGATTGTCATACAATTGTCGTGAACACATGCATATATGATGAATTTGGTAGAGGTTTGTATGTCTGTCTGCACGGTACGGTAACTTGAAAACTATTGCAGATATCTGCTTTCTGCTTAGTAGTTACGTTGATTGGAGAAAAATCTCGGGGGAAAGTTTGCATATCAAGATCACAGGTCAAGGTCATCTTTTGGAGGTCAGTGTCACTCGGTAAGATTGTGATCTCTTCTGTCGTGGGTAGTGAGATTCCATCTTTGACGGCTTCATTTTCTCGGCAAAACTGGGAGTGTCCAAAATCATTCTTCGTTGATGCAAATATTGAGATGATCTGGCAGTGTGCATAGTGTGGATACAAATGAGTGGATTACTGGCTGTAGAAGTATAGAGAGAGCCTTAGGTGGTAGCATTTGAGACCTGTTTTGAAAGGAGTTTAGTTAGGATACATTTAGCATATTTCAGGATTGAGTTTATGTCATAGTTATGATTGACGGCAGAGACTTGTCCACTGATGCTGTGGGTGAATGAAGGGATTTGGCCTTTGAAAAGTTCCACTTTGATATTCCCCCAAAGTTTCTGCTTTTGGCACTCTTTCGGGATACCCGGTCTTCCTGTAGTAACTCCAGAAAAGTATGCCAGTTAAACAGGTAGAAATGTTGTGGTGGCCCAGCTTGGAAAGCACATGTGAGCTGGGTAAGCAGTTACTGGAATCTTCTTCTTCTCGTATGCATGTCATGAACCATAATTGGTCAGCCAGGAAACAGCGTCTTCATGTGCAGAGTGCAGCCAGGATAAGCCACCATTTCCTTCTGCAGGCACCACAATGTCCCTGTTCTGTGCGAAAACAGTTTAGTAGAGACCACTATTGCCGAGGAAGGTCAAAACCCGGTTGCTGGATTGTGGGGTCACACACTAGGTGGGAATTGACCACCTGAGTCGACTTCCAGTTATGCCTCCGTCGACTTTTGATGTCAGCTGGTTGCAAGTCCAGCCACAGCAGCTTCCTGGATGTCAGTCATAGAAATGATAGGTTAAGGATGTCAGGCTGGGTATGGAATGATGATAGATTATGACTGACTAATTACGATTATTGTTATTGCTAAATGAATGATACATTCATCAGTGTATAACATTGTCATGTGTTGGCGTTAGACTAAAACAACAAGAATTAGAAGATCGACATTCACAGCTTGAGTATGAGCTGCGTCGTTTGATGGCCATTCCAGGTCTCTTATTTATTTTGCTTGCATTTCAATTACTAAGTGCTCACTGCTAGCTGTCACGTACAAGTCATTACGTATAGTGTCAAGAGTTTTTGGGAGACGAGGCTGTGGATTAGGGTATCCGTCATTCTGGCTTGAAGTAACTGACTTGCCGGTATAGGTTGATATTGCAACTAAGTAAAACGTAGGTCAGCTGGCTTATTTAAACTCTAGACATCTCGAAAACGTCCAGCAAAAGGCTAGGAGAAACAAAACACTAGGTCCGTGATGATAAAGGAATTACAGAAGCTTATGCTGAAAATTTGCAACATTTTAGCATGGCCATATAGTGAAGTGGTACACGATTGAATTCAGCCTTGCACTCGACGCACCATTGTCAGGCATGTTACTGCTAGACTCTAGCCCATAGCCAAGGTCAGGGGGGTCAGAGTGATCGGACGACCCCGCTCTCCCCCAGCACTAAAAGGACACTTTTCTGCAGACTGTTCGAGCATTAACATCTTGAAATCTTGAATATCGTCCGTCTATCAAATAGAATTGAAGGGGAATTCAACCTTGACATAATGTCGCAGTCAGGTTATTGGTCTTATATATCAGTTAACAATTTTCACCCTTTCGTCGTCGCCTTTTGCACATTAGTCAAGAAACTGTGAGATTTTTAAAACATTTTACTTATTTATTTAGATAGTATAAATAGGATTTGATTTCATTGCGATTGCATACTCTATGGTCTGGTGGGTGTGTCTTGCTGAGTAGGAAGTTGTTTAAAATTGTTAAATAAAGTATAATAACGGAGTCATAATGCACATTTTCTATGCGGTTACGATTATGAACCAAAATATACGGCCGAGGATGTCGAAGCGCCATTCTTTGTTTTGCTTTTCTTCGTTTTTGGTTCCTCCGCCTCCATCGCTGTTTGTTTACCATAGAATTATAATTATCTTGTTTACATTTTGTTTTGTACGCCACTACTCCAAGTTGGAGTAGTGGCGTACATTGCGTACAATTTTTATCGTCATACATCTTACTTGTTTCAGCTTAATTGTCACTTTCATGCAAAATGTATGATTTTATTAAACGTAAATCCTCATTTTAAGCCATATATTTTTCAAGGTTGAATTCCCCTTTAATAAACTCCAGTAGACTTACCATGTAGATTCGAACTTTGACCACAAAGTAATGTCATCAGTCATTATTATTTTAAAAATCAAGGTTTCCCATAGACAACTACTGGGAACTCCAATTTTCAAACACTGTAAAGGTCCAAACTCTGAGGAAAACGACCCCCCGTTATCAGAAGGTTGGCTACGAACCTGAGACTGCTGTGACCTGCACTTGTCAAGCAGTTCATACAACTCTGATTAAACTGTTGCACAACTCTTGTAGGCTCATACGCATAGAATCATGTTTGTTACAAAGTAAAGCAGTCCACACGGCTGAAATAAAACTGCATTACAGCAAAGTTCTAGTGCAATTATACGGACCGCATTACGGAACACTCGAATTTCGCAAGGTAGTGCAGAGACAGATCTGAGGCGATGTGATACATCTAATTCCATCTTCCTCCATGCTTCTTTGCTACCTTACTGACACATTTTTGTGGCCGACAGTATACAAGTAACTTCGCATAGAATTAACTTGAAACAAATTTTTAAATGATGCAATTTCTCTATCCCAAATAAGCACTTTTGTCGATTAATTGGATTTATTTCAAAAACAAAAAAAATAGAATGGAAATGTCTTTATAACTTATGTAAACTGTTGCCAAGTACAATTATTGTGTTGCATAAAAGGTCTCAGAAGAATAAATGCCGTTGTTGGACTGTTTGCATTTCTGTCAGTACATCAAGCTGTTAAAGTCTGGAACTGTGCATTGTATATATCTAATGTTGTAATGATTTATGAATGTTTTCTGCCTGATAAAATAAAGGAAATATATAAATTAATGGTAATTAACATTAGATATGGCCAATTACGCATTTTTTCCTTTTCAATATGGCACAAGTTGCCTTAGGATCACCACACCGGCCCGGTAAAAACGAACGACACGGCCATATATGATGTTAATTTGTCACATTTTATTTATATATCACTTTATTGTAATTAAAACAAGAGCACTCAGAGAGTGCAAACCTCTGCCAATGGCGAAATTTCTACCAAAAGTCACCCTGGATTCCATTCCGGATTGCCGGATTAATGCAGATCCAGATCCAGATGTCTGTTCTGTCGGTTCTGTCCCAAAATGTTGTGGATGCATTACCTTGTCGGCGTCAGTCATTTCACCAAGTGTGGTACAAATTGGCCGTTGATTGTATGAAAAATACTAACAAATGTCCAAAAAAATCCTCTATTATGCAGCGGTGAAGATAATGAGAAAGTGATCCGGAATCCACATGCGGATCTCGATCACCACCAAAAGTTAATCACTTCTGGACGGTCACCAAGTTTGGTCGACGTCTGTTTCCGCGTTTGTCAGTTATCCTGTTTACAGAATGACAAAACGATCACGTAACCTCCACCTGGCAGAGCTGACAAAATGATCACGTAACCTCCACCTGGCAGAGCTTGTAACAAAGATGATGACAAAAACTATATTGTATTCCTGTATCAGTTTGTGTGGTGATGTTTCGTTGAATTGCAGACCATAAAAAGACCGAAGCACAAAGGTCACGAGAAGGCAAACTGCTGCAGCGGTTGTTGGCTACTGTTCACCGACGAAACAACATCGTCGACTCGATGGAGGAAGATCGGAAAAGGTTAGATGCACTGACGTTTCTTTTAGTGAGCTGATCCTGGTGGGATTAGCCCTTGTCCTGGTTGACTAACAATTGTCTTTCAGTGCTGTGACAGTCTTGGTTGACCTGTAAAATCGTCCCCGAACTGACCTATAATGTGTAGAGTGGAACGTTAAACCCTACTATGCTATGCAGCTGTTTATATGAAGTGTTCTTATAAGCTGGTGGAATGCATTTAAGGGATGTTGTGAATGTTTTTATTTGTTTTAGATACTTAGCAGAAGATGAGCAGATCTCCCAGATGAAAGCAACGCAAGGTAGTTATCGTTAGTTCCGTTGGTTGTGTTGCAGTAGTTAAGATAGCAGATCATACGGCACAGATATTATTACAGAATTTTCGACAGTTGTTATAACTTTTTGGCAAGTATACTGATGTTACAACATGAATTTATTCAGCTGTGAATTATTGAGTTAGTTGATATACAGGGTGGGCCAAAAAAAACCGGACTGTTTTTGATTGTGAATAACTTTTTCTGTACATGACATACGACAATGTGCCTTATATCAAACGGTAGCA
>Ga0209149_1002501_pt1 | contig 10355 bp, 6 predicted proteins | sample WorMetTyACAVOLI2_FD_187423 | JGI IMG/M metagenome (GOLD analysis project Ga0209149, IMG submission 187423) | Marine gutless worms symbiont microbial communities from Max Planck institute for Marine Microbiology, Germany - Olavius algarvensis... ...
GTTCTGCCTTCTGGGGAATACACATGTTTATAGATGGCTGAAATGGAATCATACCGAAGGTAAAACTGTGTGATCCACACCTGAGCGCCTTGAGTATGAGGCAGCGCCGGCGCCAGCGGGGGGGGGCAGGGGGGTCTGGCCCCCCGTATGAAATTCTCCCCCACCCCCAACCAGGATCCATAAAGTTATACTGCAAGAAACGACGGCGACGATCGGACGATGGTACTGTACACATTACCATCTGTCGAACCCATAATTCGCGTGAACGACTCTGCAATAATAATCGTGGCCCACATTCTTATCTACTCACCTTTCCCGAATTTGGTAACTAAATCGATGCTTGACTCTTGAACGACGTCTGTTGTGTACGATCACCGTGACGGGTCACCAATGATATGGTGGCGCGTCTAGTCTAGTACGTTGAACATAACCTGTACGTATGTTAACAAAAGTTACAAAACACAGCAAGAACAAGTTACAAGCAAAGAAACAAACTTGAGTACAATTCGTTTTTGCCGTGCCTTGGATAATTCGAAACAAGACGTTACCACCTATTGTGGGGTGCCTGCCCTTATCTTACACCTTTCTGTCTTATTGTAATGGATTGCTGAAAATACTGCAAAGGGTACAAATTTGCCCTGTCCGTTGCACGTCCGAGAGCTAAAAAGCTTTCATGTTCAGGGGGCTTCGCCCCCTGACCCCCTGACGAGGGGCTCTGCCCCTGGACCCAGCTGGGGGCTCTGCCCCAGACCCCTGTTATAGGCTCGCGCTCCACGCGCTCGCCATGTGCCCCCCAAAACTGCCCATGGCCACCCTTGCTCCAGTACTCTGGCGCCGGCGCTGATGTTCACAGTGAAGTGATCACATTTCAAAAAGCCCCAGTTGTTCGTTACCCGTTGTCAGTTGACTACGACTTCACGACTACACCTTCACTTTGATTGACATTTCCAATATATTCTAAACAACATTTTACATGTATATACAATGTGTCCCAAAAACGTCCCCTTTAATTTTTTGAATAACTCTGTCAAAAATTAGCCGATTTCAAGAATTTTTTGTGTACGGAATCCCGAGAAAACTTGCGACTAGTCAGCTATAAATTTGCCAACTTTACCTGAAAAGTGTCACTGCACTACCTTGTGAAATTCAGGACTATTATTGTTACCAGCTTGTAACAGAAATATTATAATAAAATGTTTTAATGAAGAAATAAAGGCGTCAAACAAAAACTGCAAAGTTAACGAATCTGCTGTCTGTTTTGTACAACAATTTTCTTTCTGTGTTATTTTTATAGTGGAAGTTAATACTGTTTTAATCAAAGTTTATACCGTTTTCTTTGGGAAAAAGTGGGTGACTTTGAAAAGAGCAGGTTGTTGGGTGGCTGTGAAAAGAACCGGTTATTGTTATTGACCTTGACCTTCATTACGAACACGAAGTATAGCGAGAAAAATAAGTAAAAGTTATAACTTCGGCTGTATTGTGACAGCTGGAATCAGTTTTATCAAGTAATAACTTGAATAGACAGGAAGCGCCTGTGATTAATGTGATCGAAAAGTGACTTTTTTGCATTTCACTAGGTAGTGCGGTGACATTTTTAAGGTGAAGTGAACAAATTTATAGTCGACTAATGTCAAGTTTCCTCAGGAGTCCGTATACCAAAAGTTATCGAAATCGGTTTATTTTTGACTGAGTTATTACAAAAATAAAAAGGGGAACGTTTTTTTGGGACACAGTGTATATATTTGTGGGTCACTTTTTAGTGACGATGATGTAAGTCGGCTGACCCCGTGGCTGAACTTTATCCCACGGAGATCTAACCGACGCGGCTAGGCCATTAATACATGATTGTAGGCTTGTAGCAGTTTGTGCAAGAGTTAATCATTGTTGGTTATGCATAATTGAGTCGTGATATTTTTTTATTGATTTAGCAAGGGACATCTAAGTTATTCTTGTATTGCGGTTTTACTCTTTGACTTTTTTGTTTGTCGCCAAAATTTAACTTTTCTGAAAGGTTTTAGCAGGTATGGTCGTTGCGAAGGTGAGGTGGAAGACATAATCAGAGGCAGACTTGCAGTTGTCTCTTAAATCGCTGCCAAAAATTAGAACTTATTGTTGCGGTTTGATAACGCTATGCTAAAAAGTACCTGTCTTTGTTTTTTTCCGTAGATACACTATAGAGAACGCTACATAATGTGCTTGAGTTGACTTTGAACATGATCTGTGTAAGTGTGTAAATGTGTCTAGAACCACGAGTTAATGATTCCCGACATGTTCAATTACGTCTTTCAGTATTTATTGTCTTATGTCTGCGACTTTATTTTGAAAAATAGCATTTACGCATGAACAATAGTTAGATCTGTAGAACGTATTCACCGATTCGTCAAAAACTTAACAAATAAACGGCATACATTGAACTTTATGGAAACACAGTTTCCGACCTTACATGTGCAGGCATGATTATGTAGGCTACTTGAAGAAAATCTGTTTGTGCAGACTGCAGACTTAGTGTCTTTTAATTTGTGTGTTGTTAATAGTGCACCAAAGCTTGTAATGCCGCAACGATTTTCTTTCGTAGTTTGTTACTCGCTGCAAATGTGACAGCCGATTGTGTCTCAAGCTAATTAACAAAGACTGTAGCTAGAATATTTATATTATCTTTGCTATTAAACTTTGGCCTGTTTCTTGAACTGAAGCTTGACTCACGCTTGAAGGTGAACTGAATTGCCGTAGGTTGTTGAGTGACTTGATTCATGTAAATTCTTGTTTTGATCTTTTGATTGTTGATGCTGTACAGGACGAAAGTGTCTGCCGATTGATTGTTGATTGCTGTTTAACGAAACGAATAAATACGTAGTCAATAAGTTGATATTAATTGAGCAGTTATACGACATGTGAGGTCCAGCCGCTGTATAGTTACTGGTCGTACAACCAACGCAGACGTTGATGCTGGTGATGTGCGCACCGCTGCCGGCGAAATTTCGTTTACGGTTGCTAATGACGACGACAATTACAGGCCTAATTACACACGCAATGTGGCAGGTGGCAATGTGTCCTGCGGGTTAGCTGTGTGAAGCAGTCAGTGCAGACAGTTCGTCGAGTTTCCCCGACATCCGCTGACGCACCTGCTCACCAGAGCCATAGATTCTAATCTATGGCTCTGCTGCTCACCTGCTGATTTTTGTCGCCCGTCCGTACATACTGCACTGACTACACTTGATGACGTACACTTGACAACAGGCAGACTTTCGTGCAGAGTGTGTGTACACTGTGTTGTTTTTTTATGGGCGTTATTGTGTGAATTAAATAAAACGGTGATGATGATCAACACCGAAATACGGAAAGATCATGCATAATGTATTAAATATTGTTTCAGCTTAAGATAAAAGTGTTAGAAAAGACTACGCGACTGTTTCTGTACAGTTCTGAGTTCTTGATCCAGCCTCGTAGTTGAATGGTTATGCTACGGCAGTTTTGTATGCTATTCGTGTGTAATTTTAATTTTAAGTCCGCTAATTTACCTCAAAATTTTGACGCAGTTTTATCGTCTGAACGTACTGTAAGAGCATCTTTTTATTGCATCTACTTCTTAATTTAATTGACGATTATGAGTGTGTTCTGCTGTTCACTATTGTGTTTCGCATATATATGTTGTTAAAGTTCTAAGGTGTGTTTGTTTGTTTCATTCTTAAACTAGATACCCGCATTATGCGTCGACCTTCAGCTGGCCTATGGTCACCTGCAGCGTGTCTCCTATTTCAATCTCGTGCGGTCGTGCCGTTGACTTTTGACTGCTAAATCGTACAAATTCTCGATGTACGTTGCGGACACAATATTGAAGACTGTAAGACAATCAGTTATGGAGCATTATATTTCTGGGTTTTTGCCGCGCGATGTTATGCAAGCGCGGCCTATGTAGTCATGCGGTGTCTGTGTGTCTGTCTGTCTGTCTGTCACGTTCGTACATTCTGTCAAAACGAATAAACATATCTTCCAAAAAATTTCACACCATCGGGTAGCCACACTATTCTAGTTATTCCGTACCAAACGGCATGGCAATATTCTAACGGGAACCTACCCCCTAACGGGGGTGTCGAATGCAGGTGGGGTAGGCAGAAATCGCGATTTTGAGGCAATATCTGGCTTCACTGCGTGCTGTGAACCGTTCCAGCGGCAAATGCAATACACTTAGCTGCGACGGATCATGGCGAGTTTATAACACTAGTCACGGCCGAGTTTGTTGATGGCGAGAAAAAACGACGAAGTGTATGACAAGAAGCCTCAACGTTACGCCGAAGACAACGTTACGCAGTGGTAAATCTGAAGCCTAATCACAGGCTGCGCGGTAGCGCCAACAATGTGTTAACGGCGACCGGCCAAGTCAATGGGAGATGGCGAATTTTGACCCCTCACAGAATCGAAACCCATGAGCCGACTGCAACAAAATTCTGCACAATTGATTACGTCCGCGCGAGAGGACCCCCTAAACCAAATTTGGTACAAATCCATCCACTGGGGGCTTCTGGGCATATGGGTGAAATATAACGTTTTGTGCCTTTTGTGGTTTATACACGAGTTAACGGCGCATCACACATCGAAAACTGCAAAAATTACAAAAAGGTGCTATACTCATCAGCACATTGACACTTAGGCGATGTGCTGGTGGGTTATCACCTTTTTGTCATTTTTGCAGTTTTCGATGTGTAATGCGCCGTTAACTCGTGTATAAACCGCAGTTTTTTTTTACATTTATTAACAATAATAAACGACACCGCACAAGTTATTTTGTTGAGGCTATAACTACTAACGGACACAAAGCATCGCGCGGCCTCTCTGCAACAGCAGAGCTACTTGTATAAGAAAGGCGTGACACCTTTTTGACCTTTTGACCTAAAATTGTACCACCATTTACAATACCTCAGAAAATATTCCTATCAAATTTTGAACTTTCTATAACTCGTCATTCTGGAGTTAAAAGTTTTTAACATTTTCATAAAATTTGAACTTCATAAAGGCTTCTGTTCTTGAGTTTTGTGCCCAAATGGCACACCCGTGATTTTTAGTTTCGATGTGTTTCGCGAGTTACAAATTTACACGATCCATCTGTCCGTCAATTTTGGATGCTGTAAAGCTTTCCATTTTAACATCGGAAAAACGCACGAGTCAAACGGACACACAGATGGACGGACAGACGTGATGCAGTGCGTAAAGCTCGTCAAAAAGGCGGCCGCCAATGATGTCGTCGTCGTTGATGACGGCCGTCAAGCAGACACGACAGCCGTAAGAAAATATTTTTGAACGAAAAGACTATTCATGCACTAATTATTGTGTGAATTACCGGGTGGGCCAAATTAAATGGGGCCAATGCAGTTTCTTTCGTCGTAGCAAAGTACGTTGTAGAGACTCGATAATTTTTGGTAGGTGAAGACTTAGTAAAAGCTCATTTACGCACTTTGAGAAACATAAAAATTAAATACTTTTCGCCAGAGGGCGCTACAAAAGCTAATGATTTTCTCTGTAGTAGCATTTTAGTTGTTTTACTTACTCGTAACTTTTACATTAAAATGATTTTATTAAAAAACAAATTCTGTGGTAAAAATCGCCTGCTTTTGCTAGTATTTATTTGCTAGCATCTATAATGTACTGTAATCTTTTGGGGGTGGGCAATAACTACCTGTTTTTGCTAAAATAACGCATGTTGTATTTTCTGTACTCCGGAGTACAACACTCCTTTCTTTGCTTTCATTAAGATAAAATTGGCATCATGTCACTTGTTGCTTTAGTTTATATACATCTTTATGCGCCAAATGGCAACAACAACAAATAAAAGCGAAAACAAAACAAACTTAACTAACAGGTGAATAGTTTATACCTGGCGAAAATATGTCATTCGTCATTCAAAATTGTATTAAACATCTTATTGAACCGTAAACGTTGTTTTATAACGTTATCTAACGGAAAAGGCTATGCTGTGGCAAATCCGTATGTCTGTGATACACGTGATCTGCGTTTTGTCTACATAAGCCATTACACACCGAACATTAGTGAAGTCCGAAGCGCAAACGGCTTTAGGCTTAACCCTTTACAATTCAGAGGCAATTATATTTCCACATAATATGAAGTTGGTGCACTGGCCGTTGATGGGTGGGCTGTTACATTTGGTACAGCGAGGAGGAGACTGGGCGGGGCCGCAGTCCACTCAGGCCCCTCGTCGCTGTACCAAACGTAACAGCCCTGTCATCAACGGCCAGTGTACCAATCACCGTATTGCTGTATAACGGTCTGTTGTTCTGCGGTTGTAATGTGCCCATAAAGGGTTAATGCTAGGCCACTAACTGTAAACGAATAATTCCAAAAAAACAAGGCGTAGATGACTATACTTGATACAAAACAGACTCCCTTACAGTCATGATTCGCCACGGTGAAAGTAGTGCATAAGAAGTACCTGAACGCATAAGGGATGAACAACTGAGATTCCCGAAGATGCGTAAAATGCGTGGACAACTATTTTAAAACGCGTTAGAACTGTAAAAGTGCCGCGGAACTGTAGCACGCTGATATCAAAGGTGGCGGAACTCTGCTCGCATTCACTGATGTTCCCTCCCGTAACTGGGGTATTTCGATGTAGGTCGACGAACCGAAGATGGATGTTCCTCTAGATTGGATCACGTTTTCGCTCGTCACGCTTCCGCGCATCATTTCCGCAGAGTATTTTTTAGCACTGTCGGTCACGAACGTTAATTGCATAAGTAGGCTGGCGTGAATATATAGCGGAACGTGTTTCATCCTGTTTCTTAAATTCTGATTGATTAGTAAAGTCAATTATGCTGCACATATAGCCTGCAGTTCATACCGGTAACTGTCGTATGAAACTTACCGGGTGGGCCAAATTAAACGGGGCCAATGCAGTTTCTTTCGTCATTTAAGGCAAGTTTTAAATAATTTTAATAATTTTTGGCAGGTGAAGTAATAGGACTAGTTCATTTACACGCTTTGAGAAGCACAAAAATTAAATAATTTTTCGCCAGAGGGCGCTACAAAGCTAATGATTTTTTCTATGTAGTAGCATTTTAGCTGTTTTACTTAATCACAACTTTTACATTAAACGATTTTATTAACAAACAACTTCTATGATAAAAAATCGTCTGCTTTTGCTAGTAGTTATTTGTTAGCATCTATAATGTACTGTAATCTTTGGGGGGGGGATAGCTAGGTGTTTTTGCTAAAATAATGCATTTTGTATTTTTCTGGACACCGGAGTCCGGAGTACAACACGACTTTCTTTACAAATAGGCCTATCAGCCTGTATCATAAGTGATGATAGACGTGCTGCTTTCATTCAGATAAAATTAACATCTTGTCACTTGTTGCTTTATTTAGTTTATACCTGCCAAAAATCATTTAATTCTATAAATGCGTTCGCTTGTTACAAGCAAAAATGTAAGCTGCAGGCCCGTTTAATTTGGCCCACCCTGTTTTACTTAGTGCCTATAGTAATGCGTTACCGGTGTAGGTAGTGAATGACAATAGTACAGTGTACATAGCCTAGGCCTGCAGTGTCGTGTTCAGCGGCTGTGACGAACTTTCCTTTGTGCATGGGCTCTTGCGCCATTATTGATCAACAGTGATATCTTAATGAGTAATAAAATATCTGAACGACGCCGAATGCTCCTCAATATCAATTTTCACACCTAACTTACTCGTTAACAATGCATTTGCTGCAATACTTTCACACAATTCTTTCTTGTGAGGTTGGTAAACTTCTGCAAACTAGGCTACATGAGTAATAAATACAAATGCAGAATGGAAATGGGCCGAAGACGCTGTTTGGCGCGGCATCGTGGTAATTACCGGGGCAGTTTTACCGTTACTCCAGTGGAGTCGGTGCCAGATCTGCTCCAGTCTTCTCAGCATAACACCGGTCACCCAGCGCATCCGATTTAACCTCTCGGATAAGTTTGTCGAACAATAAGAATAATAATTTAAAATAATAATAATAATAAAAAAAATTTAAAAAAATAAAATAAAAAAAATAATAATAATAAAAAGAAGAACACACAGAGAGCGCAAACTCAGCCAAGGTCCAAATGTCAACTGAAAGTGATCCGGGATTCGAATCTGGATTTCCGGATTAATCTTGATCCTGATCCGAATGTCTGCCGGATCGCTCCCAAAATGTTGTGGATTCATTGCTTTGTCGGCATCAGTCGTTTCGCCGAGTTTCGTAAAAATCAGCGGGTGCCTGTATGAGAAATGGTAATGGTAAGATATCTCCTAAAATTCCCTATTCCGCAGTGGTAAAGAAAATGGAAAAGTGATCCAGAGTCCACATGCGGATCCGAATAAACACCAGAAATTAATCACTTCTAGAGGGTCATCCCTTGCCCACGCCTACCATGTTTGGTCGACGTCTGTTACCGCGATCGTGAGTTCTGCTCACACACAGAATAACTGAGAGACAGAATGACATCGACAGAACGAACGAAAACATAACTCCGCCAGTCTTGGCGGAGTCATAATAATGAAAATAACGATAAAGGGCGTTTACGGCTAGCAGGTTTAACAGCTGCACGAGTCAGCGAATGCAGCAATGTGTCAGTACGAAGCTCAGCTGTTTGTATATCTACAAGTTGACTGGTGCAAGATCAGCAGCTGCGGATGGAGTTACGTTATCGTCAACAGTAGCAGCTGTTGGATGATCGACGGTGTGCGAGCCGCTGCCGTCCAACGTGATGCTTACCGCGCTGCGAGCTGCTCTCGACTGCGCGTCACCAGCGCCAAGGAACGTCGAGTACTTGCACGACGAGCCGTAGTGGTCCTGGTAGATCTTTTCTCCGCCAGCAGCTGTGCACACGACGACGTGTTGACGAGGATGCCCGCACGGCCGCGAGACGCCCGCCGTCAGCGTGCCGTAAGCCGGGGGAACAGCCACGTCCGGCGGAGCGACGTCCCTACCCGGCCCGTCGTCGTCGTCGCCGGTCGTCCTGAGCCGCGGTTCGCGACGACACGAGCAGTAGTAGGTGGCGTACGGGCCGGCGGGGTCGTCCAGCCACGCCGACGGGTCGCCGACGCGCCGTGCACGGTGACGACAGAGGCTGCCGACCTGAGTGTGGTCGGCCGCGACGCCGTAGTCGCCGACGCTCGACGTGGACTGGTCACCAAGCCGCAGCGGCGACATGCTGGCTACTAGGTTCGTATCGTCCGGAGTAAAGCGGATCATGTCGTGCGAAACTGTATTTCCATTACCGCCGCCACTTGACGGAAACCTCAGCGACGTCTTGCGGTGCCTGTAACACACGTACACGCACAGGCTGAGTTGCCTTCAATAAACAGATGTCAATCGTAACCGTAGAATCAAGGTCGTAAGCTCGCTTTAAAATCCGAGTGGGCCACATTTCTAGTCTCTTCCCCTTTAATCTCCCCTACTCTTCTTATTTCCTCTTTCTCTTCCCTTTCTCCCTTTCTCTTATCACCCCTTCATTTCCGTCCCATGTTCTCCTAAAGCCGGATAAGCGTCTGAGAGTGCCGTGAGCCTTCCCAGCGACGTCAGCATGGCAGAGTCCCAGCCGAAATTAAGCTTGGTACATTTTACGTGTACAGGAACACACCTATGAAGTATAACTATGGTGAGTTGGGTAAAAATGGGTGAGTACGAATAGCATACCTGTCCCCACCACTCCAAAATCTGGAAGAGACACGTCCCCTGTCCCCAAAGTTTATGCCCCTGCGTAGAATAAACATACCAAACGAATCTCATCATAAACAAACACCGACAGAAAAATATTATACAAAGACAAAAATAGCGACTCGGTACTACCTCTATACAAACTTAGATTTAGCCAAAACTCGAGCTGCATGTGCATCAGTTCACGAAATAATAAATAGTGTAATAGTGAGAAAAAAACAACGAATGCAAAAAAATGATGCCAGTGAATCACATCGTTTGAATCCACGAAGGAACAGAACCAGATTTGCTTTTCTTTCTGGTCGTAAATGGTAACTAACGGACGTGAAATGCAGGATTTGAAAATTGGCTAAATGTAGGTGTAAATGACGGCTATTGACTGAATTCCTGTAAAAGATTTATAAGGTGATGCATGTAGAACTATGTTGAACTAGAAGGGCACTCGGTGGAGCGCATGTACCTCCGACAAAGTTGTCTAGACGGGTGACTGAATAAACCATTCTAGAACCACGCGTCGCTGCAGCGTCGGGCCGCGCCAATAACAGATGGTGTATTGGAAAATAGGCCGAAATCCGAAAATTGGTCAAGTTTGACTTCCCATAGCTCCGCAACCGTACGTCGTACAAAAAAGTTGAGCAGACCGCGGAAACTCCCTGGCCCTTGGACTACAACG
>Ga0209149_1002502_pt1 | contig 10355 bp, 9 predicted proteins | sample WorMetTyACAVOLI2_FD_187423 | JGI IMG/M metagenome (GOLD analysis project Ga0209149, IMG submission 187423) | Marine gutless worms symbiont microbial communities from Max Planck institute for Marine Microbiology, Germany - Olavius algarvensis... ...
TAACGTGATTTGTACACTGGCCGATGATGGGTGGGCTGTTACATTTGGTACAGCGAGGAGGGGCCTGGGCGGGTTGCGGCCCCGCCCAAGTCCCTTCTCGTTGTACCAAATGTAACAGCCCATCCATCAACGGACAGTGTACCATCTTCATTATTCGATGTGGCACTATAATTACCAGTGCCAATTAACGGGTTCATTGAGATGTCGCCATTTCGATGCTGACCTCGTTCACTCCAAGCAACCTTGAGCAATTGCTAAGCTACTATGTGCTCAACCTTAGACAAACTCAGCTTCCTACCCTCAGCGGGACGGAAATGAGTAATAGCTTACTTAGTGTATACTATGTGACGCAACCTAGCGCGACTGAGTGCAGCGGCGGTATACCTGCATGCTGCACCGAGGGTCCAGTGTCCGCTGCTACCAGCAAAGGATCGCTGCGTTGCTAATGCTAATGCTATCCAGTCCGAGATTATACAGAGCGCTGTTGTTTTTACATTGACATTTTATTGACAGTTTTATTATACATTACGCAGCAGTAGACTACCAGAAGTTGATTCTGTCTACGTGTGCATGTATGCGTGGAGATGTACCAGCGGACGACCTCGGGATTTATATGCTTTAAATGTAAAATTAGCACAAAAATTAAATGTGAGATGTACGTGAATGTTATATAGTTGACACCGAACACGGACAGCGGAGCGTTAAGACGTCGTTCTGACGGTACTACGACATCCAGCACTGAATCTACGCCAGAGAACCAGTCTTTGCGTCTGCCAGTAATGTTCTCCGCCAGTCGTCCGACTCCTCCGGAGACTGAATCCGAGCGAATGTCGCCAAAATCTCGGTTATTATCACGGGTTTTGTTAACGTTTATTTTGTTTTATATACAGCTTTATTCGCCAAATGGCAGACGAAAAAACAACAAAATATAAAAAGAACAAAATAACAACTTAACTAACTAAATAGCCTAAATCTATTCATGTCCAAAGGCTAATACATGCATATTGTCTAATTGGCCGAGTATTTTTTGCAAATAAATGCAATTTCATTCGAAGTAGTGAAAACGTTGCTTAACTTGTTTTGTTGATACTTTTACTACATGTTTGTGGTCCGCTGTGGCTGACTTAATAAGTGTTTATATTATTTAAGTGTTTATATTATTACGCAGCCGTGGGCAGTCAACTTGCGTATGAATTGTGTGCCGTTTTGTGGTATTGCTTTATTTCCTTCGTCATCATTGCTACGGTACTTTCTGAATTAATATTTATACTGTGTCTTAAAACATTTACATTTTAATCTTAATTTTTAAGCAGAAAATTGCTAGTTGCAACTTTTTTATGATTAGTAGAAATTAGTACTTTGTTTATTATTTTGCTTATTTTTTTAGATGGAGATAAATTTGTAATGAAAGACGGTTTATGTGTGAATAATTAGAAGGCTGATAGAACGCGTGTGTTGTTCGTTCAGCTGTGGAGGTCGTTCAAGGCCGCTGCCAGCTCGTGCCGTGTCGATCCTCAGAGCGTGGTACGATGAGCACCGCGAGCACCCGTACGTCGACGGTGCCGAGGCGGCGGCGCTGTCGGCCCAGTGCCAGCTGAGTGTCGCTCAGCTGCGCAAGTGGCTGGCCAACCGGCGACTTAGAACCAACTCGACCAAACACATCGCCGAGGTCGTCAACCGGCGTCGACTGAAGGCGGCCGCCAGACGGCGCCATGGGCAGATCAGCAGGTGCCCGATTGATGACGACGAACAACGTCAACGCTGATTGGTTGCAGTCTTGGGTCACATGTCAACGTCATTTCCTGTAGACTCCGCGAGTCCAAAACTTGTCGAATGCTCTGAGAGAATAAGATAGGTTATTATGTGGTGACAGTGGTGTATATAGCAACAGCTGTATATAGCGAAGTTGTGAGACATTCGATGAGTGCGTAAAATAACATTTTGTGATTTATTACGCAGCGCCTGTTCATTGTATGATTCTCGTGTTTGCTGTAGACTCTGTAAAGTGGTGCTACAGCGTGTACTAATTGTAATATATTGATTGTATTATGTATATAGGCCTATTGTACCAATAAATGATAATAAACTTGTTATACTTAGTAATTACTTTCACACTCTGCATGGGATATGTTAAATGTTCAGCACACCAGTTTATGATAAAGAAGACAACATTAGAAATGTTCTCCATTTAAAAATATTAACTCAATTAGAAATTTAATTATGTCCTACGTGACATATTAAGTGCTGGGATTGTTTTTGTCAACGAATCTGCGATATTCAGGTATACTTTTGCAGAATATTCCAAAATTTACAATAAGTGACTTGATAAGAAATAAGTAAAATATATATGTTACATTTTCATAAATGCGTTTGATATCAGCGCTTTTTTACACAGTAACGCTTAAAAGAATAAAGACAGAATAAAAATACAGACGGAAGATAAAATAGAAAAAAGTCATTTTTTTAAACAAGAGCACTCAGAGCGCATACTCCACCAAGGCCGAAATGTCAACCAAAAGTGATCTGGAATTCTAATCCGGATTTTAGGATTAATCCTGATCCAAATTTCTACTGAATCGTCCCAAAATGTGGACTCACTGCCTCGTCGCAGTCAGTCATTTTGCCAAGTTTCCTAAAATTCGGTTAGTGACTGCTTAATGAAATGGTAAGAAATGTCCTAAAATCATGCCCTATTCCGCAATGGTGAAAAAACTAAAAAGTGGCCCAGAATCCGCATGCGGATCTCGATCAACACCAAAAGTTAACTATTTCTAGAGGGTCATCCCTTGTCCATGTGTACAATGTTTGGTCGACGTCCGTTTCCGAGTTCGTGAGTTATCCTGGTCACAGAATGACGGATAGATGATAGACAAACATAACGAACGATCACGTTACTCCGTCAGCCTTGGCGCAGTAAAAACAAGAACTTAGCTATCGCAAACAGATTGTGCGTCAGCTGCGCACACAATACGTCGAGGGCATCTATGATAACCCGTAACCTTGAAATCTAGGTTAACAGTCACTCAAGGTCACTGGAAACGGAACCATTGTGTAGATCATATACGGCTTACTATTAGATGAGTCATTGGACGTTGAATATTATCGTGACCTTGAAACGTGGGTCAGAGGTCACTCAAGGTCATTGAAATTAGTGCCATTCGAAAGCTTGAGTGCGGTTTTCTATTCGCTTTCTATAGTAACTATGGCTGTGTCTGCAGCCGTTTGTGAGATACTCAGTATCAAAGAATGGCGTGACCTTAAAAACCAGGTTATGGGTCGTTCAAGGTCATTGAATATGGCGCCGTTCGATAGACCATATGCGACTTTCTATTGGTCGGCCATTGTAAATATAGCTCTATCTTGTGTCATTTTCGAGTTATTTGACGGTGAATAATATCGTGACCTTGAAATCTGGCTTAGAGGTCACTCAATGTCATTGAAGCTGATGTTATTCGAAAGCTTGGATGCAGTTTCCTATTTGCCTTCTATAGTAACTGTGCATTTGTAGCCGTTTGTGAGATATTCAATGTCAAAGAATGGCGTGACCTTGAAAACCAGGTTAGGGGTCATTCAAGGTCATTGAAAATAGCGCCGTTCGATAGACCATATGCGACTTTCTATTGGTCCGCCATGGTAAATATAGCTCTATCTTGTACCATTTTCGAGTTATTAGACGTTGAATAATATCGTGACCTTGAAATCGGGATTAGAAGTCACTCAAGGTCATTGAAATTGGTGCCATTCGAAAGCTTGGGTGCGGTTTCCTATTCGCCTTCTATAGTAACTATGACCGTATCTGTAGCCGTTTGTGAGATATTTAGCGTCAAAGAGTGGTGTGACCTTGAAAAGAGGGTTAGGGTTCGTTCAAGATCATTGAAAATGGCACCATTTGATAGATCGCATACGAGTTTCTATTCGCCTTCCATAGTAACTATGCGATATCTTGTATCATTTGCGAGATATAGCGACTTATTGGTAAAAAATCGCGAAATTTTTATACCCCATTTGTATTTAGCGCCCCGTCAGAATTTCGTGAAGATGTTTGATGCTGGTAAAACTAGAATGATTGGGCTACTGTATGGTGAAAAAAACTATGACGATATATTAAGCCGTTTTCATCTGATACCCGAACGTCACGGACGGACATACAGACAGACAGACGGACAAATTTGCTATATCAGTATAGCGCTTCAGTATGCTGACGCGCGATAATAAAATGAGATTGTGTTCCTGAGTAGCAGACTTCGAAACAAATTTAAATCCAAGTATGCATACGAGCTGTTATTGCTCGCCCGCTTTATGGCCAGATGTGCAATGGTTGGCACCGCCGTCGATCTGTCGTCTGCTGTTCCGTCCCGTGGTCATAGGCCTATCTCGGAAACTAAACATGAAAGACCCATAGTTATATCGGAAGTTCGCATCGCTCATTCTGTTGCTGCATTTGTATCTTCTACCAAACGCTGCATAGGGAGATAATCGGGTTTTAAATAGAAAATATGTGCAACTATTAATAAGGCCTCCTGTTCGACTTGTCACCAGACTACAGCTGTTGTAAACTGATCACGACCGTCGTCTCGCCGCCGCCGGTGTCGTCAACTGTTGTAAACGAAGTGCGACGCTCGGAATCTGTTGTTCACAATCGTCGTCCGTTATATTGACAGTGCCAAAGTCAACAGGATGTTCATTCGCAGTGTGAGATTATTAACAAGTTGTGACAGATAGAATTCGTCTGCAACTGGCTATGATTTTGTTGCGAGAAATAAAACAAGAAGCTCAGCTGTCGCGGAGAGCCCGCGCGTGCTTGAGGTCGTGTGAAATTTTGCTAAGTTTTATCTCTATCTTGTAATGTTTCTGCGATATTCAACGTCAAATAATGGCGTGCACTTAAAACAATCTGGGTAATGGATAATTCAAGGTCATTAAAAATGGCTCCATTTGATAAATCATATACAACTTCCTATTGGTTTGCCATTATAAGTATAGGCTAGCTCTATCTTGTACCATTTTCGAGTTATTTATTTTGATGTTGAATAATACCGCGACCTTGAGAGTATACTCAAGGTCATTAGAGATGACAGCATTCGGTAGATCGCATATGAGTTCTTACTGGGGTTCTATAGTCACCTTGGTCCTGTCTTGTCATTTCCGAGATAAAGTAAGATAGTGATCGAAAAGTCGCAATTTTTCGTACCCAGCTTCCATTCGACGCCGCCGTTAGGGGGTTTTTATTGACAAAACGTTTGGTACGAAAAAAACTAGAATAGTGGGTCTACCACACAGTAAAAAGTGAGAATATGTTTACTCGTTTCGCTACAATACACGAACGTGACAGACGGACAGACGGACAAACACTGCATTACGGCGTAGGCCGCTCTATGTACAGTGTCGCGGCGCGGCAAAAATGTAGCTCGCCGTATTGTGGTTGTATCATGGTCGTGTCGTACGTGTGAATACAGCTTTATAGTACGGTACGTCACTAAATCGCTGTGATTCGCTCTGCCATGTTTTACTATCACTCTCAGATTGGGCTACATCAGATTTGTTGATGCATCGTACTGAACGTTTAGGAGAAATCGTAACAGTTTATTGTAGCATACAGGGGCGCCTGCAGTTAGAATATATGCGACGTCGTGTGACAAAAACTTAGGCTGAAAAAGTATTGTAGAAGAGTCAATTGGACGTGGTACTCGCCAGTCCACTTGCTGGGCGCTCGCTCGGTGAATTGTGACCAGACCGCGTCGTTGTGTAAATATGTAAATTGAGCGCGACACGCACGACGCTCGGCGCATCCATCAGCTCTCTCGTTGACACGTGACCTCATCGCTGACGTCACGCTGCCATGACGACCAGATACAGCTAGGCCGCCGATGCCAGCCACAGATAACACGTAGGCCTACACACTGTACAAGTTACGAACAATTTCAACAACCGCATATCGCAGCACTGTTTGCGCTCCCGGAGCGCACTGGATAGAATTTGCTGTTCAGCAGTTTTTTTTGTTTCATTCAACTACAACTCGCGGAAATCATTCACTACATAGGCCTATTTGCACAGTTTCGGTGCTGCAGACAGTGTATCTTGTCGCAAGATGTCCCAGTGTCTGTCTGTCTGTCTGTCACACGCCGGCATTGTCGGCTAAAGAAACGGCCAAGTTACCATAGAATGCGAATAGAAAACCGTATCCATGATTTCAGATGGTACGATTTTCAATGACTGAGTGACGTCTGACCCAAATTTACGGTCACGATAGGCTATTATTCAACGTTAAATGACTCGAAAATGGTACCGAACGGACAGAGCTATAGTTACAGTGGCAGATCGATGATAGTAAGTTGAATGGCACCATTTTCAATGACTTTGAATGACCTCTAGCCCAGATTTCAAAGTCACGTCATTATTTGACGCTGAATATCTCAGAAACAGTACGAGATGCAGACATAGGCCTAGTTATTGTGAAATACTAGGGACTTAAAAACGCTCTATTCAAGGGTGTCATTTCGAATGACCTTGAATGATTTTGAGTGACTTAGAGAAATATTCAGTGACACGAAACATCGAGCGGTCGTTCTGCGACAGCTGATCTTCTTGTTACAGCCAGTGTAGCTGAGAGTTTGTTAAGCAAAACTAAAATGGTCTGGCTAACCGACGATGAAAAAAGTTTGATACGTTTAGACCTTGTTATACCATAAGTTATAGTTATGCTTAACCCTTTAGACTCCAAAGGCAATAGTGCCACATCGAATAATACGAAGTCGGTACACTGGCCGTTGATGGGTAGCTGTTACATTTGGTACAGCGGGGAGGGGCTTGGGCGGGCTGCAGCCCCGCCCAGTCCCCTCCTCGCTGTACCAAATGTAACAGCCCACCACCCATGAACGGCCAGTGTACCAATCACCGTATTGCTATATGATGGTTTGTTGCTCTGCGGTTTTACTGTGGCGATCAAATAGTTAACTTCGTTGTCGCGCGTATTTTTTATGCCACGCTGTGCATTCGCACTGCTCACGACACGTTATCAAACAGCAACCTCCTCACTTCGACTGTCTTTTAATTCGAACGTGTAACGCGTAATTTCTTCTTTACAAGTTCTGTTGATCATATTAGACACGCCAACAACTGGTAGCGAGCGAGTGATCGATGACGACGAGTGGCTCCTCGAACGACATCCGCGGCGTCGGTGGCGCTGCCGCAGAGTGTTGTAGACGAGAGACGCCGGTCGGGCGACCGCAAGTGGACAAGTTCTGATTGACAGACAGGCGGACAGTGAAAGTGCACTCCAGTCATCACCGACTTCTCCCCGAGACGATAAATTTTTACCGAAGATGAGTTTATGCAAATTTAATCATGCATCGCGGCTGCGCAAGGGGTGGGAAAGGGGAGAGGAGAGGGGCGGTCGGCGAGATTCGACGTCTAGAACTCTGTAATGAATGAAAAACGGTTTGAATCTGATCAGCAACCAAGTCCGTGCGCTGACGTACCATGCAGCGACGTCATATCACTCCCATGTGGCACGTCCAACTGCTCGTCAGCAATGCCATAAGTAGCACGAGTCGGTGACGAACGCGAGTGCGAGTCTCAGCAGTTTAAAAGACGTTTAACCCTTTACAGTGCAAAGCTAATTATAGTGCCATATCGAATAATGTGTAGTTGGTACACTGGCCGTTGATGGGTCGGATGTTACATTGGTACAGCGAGGGAACTGGACGGGGCCGCAGCTGTACCAAATGTAACTGTCCACCCATCAACGGCCAGTGTACCAATCACAATCACCGTATTGTTGTATAATGGTCTGTTGCTCTGCGGTTTTAATGTGCACAAGACGACTTCAATCGTTGCACTTCCAATTACTGAACACTTTTGTTTCTGGAAGGAGTAAAGGACCCAACTCGTGAATCAGCTATGGTGCTAATGTTTGTGTTTTTCTGTACTGTTTTTATTGTTCTATGGGTCTTATCACGATTTAAATAAATTGATTGATTGATTGATTGATTGACTAATTGATTGATTGATTGAATGATTGGTTGGTTGGTTGGTTGATTGATTGATTGATTGATTGGTATAAGGAAATAATGTGTTATTAAAAATTATTGACGATTTTCATTTACCACGTTGTGCTAAAATCATAAACGAAAAAATAAAGAAATGCAATACGTTATTAACTAATCTGAACATCTGAACATTAATACACATTTTATACACTTAACACGGTTGTTTTGTATTTTTGACAAACAAGCAGTACGAGATAATATAAAGTAAGATTATCCAAGTTCTTGCAGGCAAAATTAATTGCTAAAGCTTGAGGCATAAAAACTGTCGGCTCGATTCGAGTTTAATCAACTGTGTATATCGCCTGTTGTCACTTGTAACTCCGCCAAGGCTGGTGGAGTTATGTGATCGTTGCGTCTGTCATTTGTTCGTTCTGTGAATAGGATCACGAACGCGTTAACGGACGTCGACCATACACGTACATGGTATGGACAAGGAGTGATCCTGTAGAAGTGTGGTGTTGATCCGGTTCCGGGTGTGGATTTAGGATTAGTTTCTTCACTTTCCTTAACATTAGGCTAGGCATTTTTATTACAACATTGTCACTCACCAGGGGGCAGGCGACACCGAAGCGGCCTTAGCAGATGGGGTATTGTATACGATATGTGCTCACAGACAATGCAACGGCCTTGGTGGAGTTTGCGCTCTCTGGATGCTTTTGTTTAAAAAATGTGTTGCTTAGTTTACGAGCAAAACAAAATAAACAACTGGTGCTAGGCAAAACAAATCTCAGCCGCATCCCGTTGCACGGTGCTGCCACTTGGCGAATTTAACGGCACAATCCCACAGCCATTGTCCGTCTACTCTGAATGTTTGATGACGACAGGTGCAACCGTTTTTCCGTAATGATTCTAACAAACAAACAAACAAACGAAGTTACAAAATTACAAAGTTGCAATCATCGTAATAAACACATGTGACCAACCAAACAATTACCTCTATCACCGGCTGTCGTCAGACCAAGGTACTAAACTGACAGGCTGCAACTGTTTAACATCGAGTTTAAATGTTGTTTCAAAACCTTTATTTGACATCGCTTTGACGACAAAGGATAGTTGATAGCGATCATGTATTAAAAGTAATTTTTAACCCTTTAATGGGCACATTAAACTGCCAGCAACGGACCACTATACAGCAATACGGTGATTAATACACTGGCTGTTGATGGGTTGGCTGTTACATTTGGTACAGCGAGGGAGACCTGGGCGGTCTGCGGTCCCACCCAGTCTTCTTCTCGCTGTACCCAATATAACATCCCACCCATCAACGGCCAGTGTACCAACTTCATATTATTGGATGTGGCACTTGTGCCCATTAAAGGGTTAAACTAGAATCGTTGAGTCCGGCCGTGCCCGTATCACACCAGCCGCGACGCCACAGATCACAGCAGTTGGTGACGCAGCGGAACGGACAAACAAACAAACTCGCAACCCACTCAACAAGACATGTCTCCAGAACTACTTTTTGGTTTGCTGACACATACACACAGAAACAGACACGTGGAAACAATACAAGCTTTCGTTATCGCGACTGGTAAATATACCTATTACCCAATCACCGTTTAACAGGATATGTATTAATAATTATTATTCTCATATTTATCTTTATTCACCACATAGTGGTAGAAATGCATAATACGCATAATAAATAGTATACAACATGACAAATACGGTACTGAGCAAGTAAATTACAAAATATATTTACATAACATATTGTCAGTTTTTAAAAATTTATTTTCGAATTTGTGAACACGCTTCGCCCACAATAGGTCTACACTACGAATTTCATAATCGAAACATTCTTGATTTTGAAATTTCTAGTGTAGGGCCTATAACAAGCCTATATATAACAAGTATATCGGAGACGATACGAAAGCCGCCGCTCGTCAAAGACCAAACTGCATTAAAAAACAAAAATAAATAAACAAAAAATATGGCGAAAAACGATTTTTAATATGGCGGATGGAATTTTTACACCCTGCAATGTGGCACGATCATGATATTGATTTCGCCAGGTGGCCTGCAATGTGGCATGTGGCTTTGGAATCATGACAGTGAATTCACCAAGTGGCAGCACCCTGCATTATACGTCACCACATTGCTCCGGGACCTTCACTGGTTGCGCGTCCCGGAGCGTGTCAAGTTCAGGTTATGTGTGTTGGTCTACCGGTGTCTGCACGGCACGGCACCGTCGTACCTCGTCGACGACCTCCAGCTGACTTCCGCTGTCGGTACCCGCCGTCAACTGCGGTCTGCTGACTCTCCGACTCTGGTGGTCAGGTCTACCAGACGCTCAACGCTCGGCGACCG
>Ga0209149_1002503_pt1 | contig 10354 bp, 9 predicted proteins | sample WorMetTyACAVOLI2_FD_187423 | JGI IMG/M metagenome (GOLD analysis project Ga0209149, IMG submission 187423) | Marine gutless worms symbiont microbial communities from Max Planck institute for Marine Microbiology, Germany - Olavius algarvensis... ...
GATACGTTCACCGTGCGATGTAAATAAGTTCCTACTTTCGTACGTAATATTGTTTAAATGCGTTAATTTTCCACAACATTTCATCTGCTTCTGGTAGTGTGGATGGCGTGTTAATAATTATTCAGGTGCACAACAATGTACATTGACAACGGACCATGACAACATCCAGACTAAGCCTAGTCCCCCTCGCGACCAGGCGTAAATGGTTATGACCGGGCATAGAACTTGAACCAGTGCTAAGACGTCGTTCTGCATACCGGCTTAGTGAACTAGTCCATTGTAAGTCAATTTTAGTCTGAGACTAGCGCTTACGATTGCGTCATGTATACGGCCCCTGGTAGTCACAAGGAGAGTCTATTGCCTTAAGCACCGAGCCGTGGCTGCTTCTAAGAAGATGTCAAGGAAAAAAAACTATTGCCATATTAAATGTGAAGACGACTTGTGAAACTGACTGTTGGTATTCATGTTGTTTATGTTTCTGCAGTTTTATGAAGTACGCTTAAATGTGTGCATGAATACTTACTTGATATTGTCATAGGCAACCAATGATGGTCGATTGTGAGTCGTCAGGATATGATCACATGCTGTGCTGAAGAACTGACTGTTCCATATAGACCAAATAACTGTCACTGTGACAACAAGTTATTGAGCTGTTCTTTGTTAGTCATTTTTGCAAACTTTTGAAAAGTATATGTGAATGACTCTTTTATTCGCTATATTGTAGAAATCGTGGTTTGAACAGGAATAACATAATGTTGAGTTGCTTATCCCTTTCAAGCTTCGTATTTTTGCATGTTTATTGTATGGCAGGTCTGTTGTTAATATGTCATACCAACTTTTTAACTAAAGAAAGTAAGCAACGGCCATTACTGCATAATTTGCAATAAAATTTGTAGTAAACTTTTGACATTAATTTAACTCATCATCCATCAAAACAAATGATGAAACATATGTCTCTGAAATGTCAAACTTGTGTTCAGTGCTCGTTTTAAATTTTCACTTTGTGACATATTTTTGATGTTTGCACTTCCACTATACATGACAATAGCATTGCTATTTACAGTCATACATATCTTGTCATATTAATTTAGTTCTGTTTACTTTCTAGGGTCCTTTCGATGTCTGTCGCAAAGTATTTACTGGAGGCGAAGAAACGGCACATATGACAATAGCAGACAAGAGTGATTTGTTTTTCCACGACTACAGCATTGGGCCACTTTTTGTACAAGAAAATTACATTCATGTCACACCGTTTGCTGCAAGGTTATTTTGTCACTACTACGCAGAATTCTTTTATTGTGTAGAACAAGTACTGATAAACTGTGACTATTGTCAGTCATTATTTTACATTGTTGAGTTATATCTGTTCAAAAGAGGTAATTTATAAAAATGACTCTGCTGTCTGTTGCATTATTTCTCCTGGTGTCTATATAACTTTTGATTTAATTCTGCCGCATAGCAAATTATATGAAGCAAGCTGTTTTCCCAAATACTGAAGTTCGATGCTACGTTTGATATATTAGCTTTTGCCGTTATTTGCTTTTGGCAGTACCGCTGTGTCTGACTGCTTAAGTTATTTTTATTTCTACTATTACTGAGGGTTATTTTCTTGACATCAGTGCTATGACACTCTTGGCTGGATGTTTACTTGCAGTAAGTCCCCTCCCGCAATACCCATGGGTTTCTGTGGTAGACCTTTCGTTGACGTTGTCTATCTCATGGTGGCATAGAACAATGAGCCACTTAAATGAAAGCTGAGAATGTGTGCATGACTAACAGTTGTGTGTTGTTGGTTGGCAGGGCTGATCTTCAGAAGCACTTGCGTTATTTAAGTCGTGCAGCGGAGAGCATTGCAGTTGGTGACACGATTGACGCCGTCGTTCGTCGCGGCCAAAAGTGGAACATGCTGCCAACTCAGGTGTCGTGACTGTCATTTCTCTGTTTCAGCAACTAAGATAAAAAATATTATGACATGGTGTCTAGTGACCATCAGCCAGAGAAATATGGTTATAAACCCGGGTTTCCCTGAACCCGGATACACGGGAAACCCGGCCGTTTTTCAAACCAGAAAACCTGGGTTTTGGTCGTGCTCAAACACTGGTTTTAGGGTTTGGCATTTTTTACCTATATTTTATGCAAATGGAACATTTTCACGGCCGAAATGGATAAAAACAGCCGTACAGCGTTATGCAGCACTTATTTTATTTGCGTTACGTCTCGCGTTCTGGTTCAGCGATTACATGATCAATATTTTATGTTTCCTCTGCTCATATTACATGGCACAGTGGTGCGCTAAGTAAGTTAAAACTTTGACTTTCAAGTTCCATTTTTAAAAATAAATACAAACTGAAGCAAGAGCCTATTTTCGTGCAGATTGCAGAATGACAAAGACGTGTAATTTTGCCATGCACATAAACTATAACGTGGTCAACGGACATTAAACTATTGACAGTGACAACGATATGATGCTGAAAAGTGAAAAGTGAAAAGATTGATCTTCAGACGTTTTGTCTGCTAGTAATTGATGATATTTTTACTGTCTTAAGTCTTCACTTTGGTGTTCAGTGTTCACTTATCGTTGGCTTAGTATGTATTTAGTACATACAGCAGACAACGCTGATGCGCATAATAAGCAATTTGGAGATGATGAATAGGCCGGAGAATGCCCAACGGTCGGGCAACGTTATGGGCTTGATGGCCGTCAATATCGGAACGGTGCCCGTTCATTGACCATTGGCAAACTCAAACCCGAAACCCAAACCCGAAAACCCAGGTTTGGAAAAGACGGCCGGGTTTGCAAACTTTACAGAGAAACTGGGAAGATAGGGAATGGAATGTACGATTTGTCTGGGAAGGTGCTGATAGCGAAAGTGGGGGATTTAGAGTCCTATTATACCCGACTATGCTGCGAAGTACTTGAATTTGGCAGTTGCATTATCCAGTCCTGTAGACAAATCCAGTCATAGACTGGAACACACAAAATGTTGATGTCATATATCGTATGTACTGTTAATATGTGAGTATTGTGCACACAACTAGTCTGTTATTTCTGATTACTGCAGATGTTAAAAATAACGTTGTACAATGAGTTGCAACACTTGGAATTTATGTCAGAGGATTATTAATTAATTTTATTGCTTTTATGTCAGTGAAACATTGTGTTGCATTGGCATTTGTGTGCATTACTGTTTTGTCAGTAGCTCATGGAGTATATAAATAATGGTCATGGATTGTCGTCAGAACTCATTGAATTTCAAGGTCACAGTGTCCTGGCAACTCTGGAAGTAGGATAGTGGTGACATGAGTTTGATGTTGAACTGCTGTATTTTATTGCTGTACATTCTGATTAGTAGCATTTTGCTGTTAGGCAATCTTTGCAAGTGTTTTGCCTGGAGAAATAATGCGAGGATCGATAGGACAGATGATACAGTTCCCATCTTGGCTCGGTAAAAACTCAACTGCCGCGAAAAACGATCGTTTGTTACAAGAACTATGTCGACACATGCAGCTACAGTTTGTAACCATTTGTTTGCCTTTCTTTATATTAATGTTTAGTGTTTGATGTTGCAGTAGATTTGCACTGTATGAGAATAAAAGTGAATTTGTATAGCGCGTCTTCAATAAAAAAGAGTGTGCTAAATTTATAACGTACCATTATTAAATTAAGTTACATTGTAAAATATACTGAATAGTTAGTTTAGTCTGTCTGATTTAAATCTAGGCTTAAGGCGTACTGTTTCCATAAAGCTTTTGAGTAACACCCACGACTGACCTGCTGCCAGCACCTCTGAAGCCAAGGCTTTAGGTGCTTTATACATTGGATTATTATTATTTTTTTAAACCATTATTATTATTATTATTATTATTATATTTGGTAATAGCTAATAATACAGTGTATGTGACATTATGACCTCAAAAATGACAAATACATTTTATTTTGCACCACTTAACTGTAAACCTATACAAAGTGATGCATTATAAAATATATTTGTTATTTCTGAGGTGATAAGCTGCATGCCTCGGTGGCGCTGTTGGTAGCGTCGCAGTACGCGCTGCCAGGCTACGGTGATCGGCGAGTCTGGGTTCGAGGCCCAGGCTGGCCAGATCATTGTGTCAGGTTATAGCGGCGTATGCTTTGAGATTAAATTCTCAGGCAGGCACAGAGGGTTCGACGGTGTCCTCTTTAATCTGTGACCATTGGCTAATACTGGGTTTAGAGACGCTCAGTATTAGTCGATGCTTGAACCACTGATAACAGATGGCCTCCTGCTGTATGCCTGGCCAGTCATCAATGGCTCTGTTCACACGCACCGCTAAATTGGACCCTGGGGCCCACGGTGCAAGGTGCGCATGAGCTATGGCCGTCCATCATGCAGTAGGTATTAGCCGCCAGAGAAACAGTGGTTATAGGCTGAGCAGGGTGAATATCATGGCAGAAGGTCTATCCACTCCCGATCCCTCTCTTAGCCCTACACACCTCTCTATAAGGAGAGGTCGCGCAACAACTACACACTACACACACCAGGTTAGCCTGATGGTGTCGCGCAACACTACACTAGTCCCTTTCCTGGGGTTGCACATTGGGCCAGCCTGTGAGGCAGGTCTCAGTGCTGGCATGTGAAGGGAGCGTGTGCCACCCCGAATAAGAAAGAAGAAAGAAAGAGGTGATAAGCTTATGTGACATGTGCTATAATGCTATTATTAACAACAATAATTATACAATTACAATTAGTGCATGTAATGTAATAAATGCATCAGTGCATTGACACTGTTGGTCTGTAAAAACTGCTCCAAACCATTTTGTTGTTAAAGCTAAAAAATGGTCATGTGTGGATGTGTGTGTTATAAAATAATGGAATGTTAAAATAATTGTAGTTTACCATATAAATGTGCATGTGTAGTTTTCTGCTTATATATGTCTCGCCAGACCAAACGACGTCTGTCTGTCCTTCTCCACAGAAAGAATGTGACGTGAACACTAAGTGAACTATAGCTCGATGGAAAGCCTACAGCACGACGGAGGTTAAATCAAATTGATGTGGTGCATCCTGATCGATGTTCAGTGAAAATTGATGCACATCGCACAGCGAATGGCTGTTAACACTAGAGTGAATGCCCCAGGCATGAGATTGGAGGTGCCATGTGTGCCGAGAGACAGAGACAGTAGGGATAGAGTGTGCAGCACAGTCTGCTGCACAGATGGTACTGGTGCTAGAGGGAGGCAGGGTTTGGTTGTTTAGACTGTAAGCTCCAGACAGGCGGAACCGAAGCATGGTGTGGGTATCTAGTGTTATAATGGAGTTGTGCTTGTAGTATATCAGGAAGCCGGCAATCAGTGAACATGGACTACATGCCGTACTTGAGGCATTTGATGACTTCGTCGTTGGTTAGTGAGGGAAGTTCCGGCATTGACCAAACTGTGTCTTTACTTCATGCTTACGACTTGTTGAGAGAAGATTTCGACAACGTGCTTGAAGTGTCATCGTGGTCGACAACTGAGGACATAATGTCGCATATTGACTCCAAGGTTAGCAACTCTCTTTTCATTTGACTTGGTTGAAATATTGGATGATATAAACATGTTATTGTAAAATGTTTGACTTTGACTTTTTATTTTAATTTTACTGATTTTATTGTGATTTCATTAATTTTGACAATGATATCGGTAAATGTTTTTGTTTACTCAAATTCTTTTATGCAGTTTATTGAGTAACATGAGGGGTATCATAAACTTCATTCCAATAATCCCAAAATGTTTCTTTAGTAAGCTTTGGGTTAGGTCAGGAAAATAGGTTTGTTAATTGAAGTTCAAAAGTAGTTATCTTATTTTGTACTAGAACTTTGACACCATAACTGTTGAGTTTCTGATAAATCTTGGTGTTATAAAAATAAAATCGTAGTAAATATTTTAGAGCTGTCTGTCATTTCTCTACTTGCATATTATGTGTAAATTTTAGGACTAAAATTAACACGTCCGTTTAATGCGTTAATGAACGCGTTAATGAACGCGTTAAGGAATTAATCACAATTTTAAAAAATTAACACCATTAAAAATTTTAATGCAGAAAAAATTACGAACACCAGCGGTGCCAACAGTGAACACAAATATTGCAAAGCCGAACGTTTCTCGGTGTTAACTCAAAAGACTTTGTGATTCAGTTGTCACTAAGTTCAGTGAATTGCAGTAATCAGTCACTGTAATAATAATAATATAACAATATCGAAGACAATGTTTATGGTGCTGTCATCATGGCAGAGCCATTGCGAGAGTTCACCCGGTTCATTTGATGAACGTAGAATGGCGCCAAGCAGCCACTGACCCAAGATCAAGCCAGACGACTTAGGCTGTGAGTCCGCCTGTACAGGCTGCCAGAAACTACACCCACCATCGCCATTTATTATTATTACTCAGCCCAAAAGCCGATACTCATTTTACTGTCCCACAGAGGGTAGAAGGCTGAGTCGACCTAGCTGGCTGGTTACATACCGAGATGGTTTACCCGTCCACAGACGGTCACCCATCCCGGTACTAGCCGGGTCTGACGTAGCGCAACTATGTTGATCGAGGCCAACATATTACCACTAAGCCAAACCGCCAACCAAGCCAAACCACCAACTGTAATCAGTCATGAGTACTAGCGTTCAACAGCAGTGGGCCGACGACGTCTACCTGCAAATGGAACACGAACAAACTGAAAAATGTAATGAACAGAATGTGTGTTAAAACCGTGATCAGCACATGATTAAAAAAATTATCGTGCGATTAACGCGGTTAAAGAAATTAATTGCTTGACAACTCTAGTAAATTTTAACACCTATTTTGTGAGTTTCCATTAGAGTAATATTTGTGTTCATCTATGTAGTTGAGATAACGGTTTGTGGTTTTTAATTGCTTTCTACACTTTCATGTATAGGTAAAAGCTGCATTTACTCGGTCATACAACAAGACTGTTCATTTGACTCCATACTCGACTGGTGCTGCCCCCAAGAAACGTGGTCGGCAAGCAGCCGGAGGCGATGAAGATGCGGAAGATGTCTACAATGAAATGGAGCCAGCGGGAGTCGAGAAGGAGAGTGAAGACAGTGATGATGACGTTGCAACAGACAGGATGATTGTGGTACATCATGTTTTGTGATTTGTTCACGCTTAATCATAAAATAGCATTTTGTCAGTCGATTTGTATTGTTTGCTGTTTGCTGCATTTGTGATCCACTTCACCGAGTATAGCAGTGCATCAGTATATTTATAGTGTTTGTACGCACCATAGGGATCTGATCACATAATTACTTCAGACTTAACCAAGTAACAGTAATTTCCATTGTTGTCTGAAAACTCACCTTTTACATACCAATGCTACTCAACTGGCAACTGCCGGCACCTCTGATTTAATTATCGTTGCTTGCATTGTTCACATAACATGTCTCTATTGTTGCTGTTATTATTATTGTTTATTATTTGTTATTCTTAATCTGTTTGACAGGCAAAGAAAGCTGTGAAGAAAGCCAAAGATGATCGTTCTTCATCAAAGTCTAGCCCAGCTGTCGGTGACAAAGGTGCGGGTAAGGGCAAAGGTCAAAGCAAAGGGAGTGGTCAGCGGAAGAAGAAAAAGTGAATGTTACATGTCGGTCTGTTAACTGTTGCTGGTACATGTTGTTCATGTCGCGTCTCGTTGTGTTTTCTGTAATTTAATATCTCGTCATTGTGACTGTGTCGTGGCTGCTACCAGAATAGAACTTGTCTTCAGTAATAGCATCTATTTAATTGTTACAGCGAGTTGTGGCTAACTCTCACTATGTTAACTTAATATACCTAATGATGATGTCGACGTCAAGTAACTGTTGAAAGTCTCATTGTCGCAGCCAGTGTTTGACACTCACGCCAACTACTACTGTTCTTTGCTTTGTTTAGCCGGCCTCAACTAACAGGCCTAGTTCACCTGTAGCAACTAGTCATATGAGCATCCGTATGACTGGCACGAGTGCAGTACATATTACAACACATAACAGTATAACAGTTCTTAATCTTGCCTTTTATCCTCCAGACGGTTGTCAGTGCTCAGCTGTGATTTTGTTTATTACGGTTAATTTTGTTCTTTTGGTTGTCAGATTTAAACCGTTTTGCTCGTTGCTTGTGGTTACTTTTGGTTGAAGAAACTGATATAGTAATAGTAGTAATGCCATAAAAATACTTATGGTGATTTATTATAGCTACTGTGAAATTCGTGCGATTCACTTGATTGTGCAGGAGCTCTATTGACCTGCAGATGAATCAAAAAGACTTCTACAATACGATAGTGTGTATTTAACGTGCAGTAAAAAGCTGACGGGTAGCCAGCTTAGTCCACCACACGGAACAAACAGAAAATATAAAAATGATGAGTGTGATAGGTCCAGTCTAAATCCTGCTACACTCAGTCACCGTAATTTGTTCATCACGTGCTGAATTATCATACGTCAGTAACAAGCGTTACAAATTTGCACTAATTTATTATTTTTCTATGGTGTACATTTTGCAAAATTTCAGTTGTTTTTGACAACGTTGATTGTAGTTTAACTTCGGCAGATTTGTAGCTCCTCCGTTGTATCTACATTTTAAAACTAAATTTAATTCACTGTTTGCACTGGTATAATTACGAAAATCACTTTGTGATAATTGTGTATTTACTCTGTTGAAGTTTCAGTAAATTGAGGTTATCATGGCAGACAATATCATGTCATATAATCATCATTGCCATGTCGATTATTATAATAAACATTCGTAAAGCTGAATCTGATGCTGTTCATTGTTTTCTTGTATGAATAAACCAAATCAGACATAATCCAGACTGACATTACACAGAAACATATAATATGGAAAAGTAAAAGCGGTAAACCCATGCTAATCGTTTCAGTCTCGCATACTTTGCTTACTGAATTGGGAAGTTTTGCATAAACGTTTTAATGAGCCTGTAAGAATAAATGAGATGCAGAATAAAGAATAGTATAAAGTAAAAAAATAAAATGCCCTTAAATACAAACAATATCTACATGTAGTTTGTGTATGTCTTCATCAAAATGACACCTACAATTAACAGTGCACACACACACACACATACGTTGATCAGTGCAGTTTGATAGTGAACGCGCGCCTGTGTTACACCTAATTTTTTTTATAAATAAATAAATAGATCATGCGTTGTATTATTACAGAAAAAGAACAAACGTTGGTCAATGTATTCCACTGACACAATATCTCCCAATGGTACATTTTCGGCTCTCCTGGCAGGACTCTGGGGAAATCGCCACCAATGTGCAGAGTCTGGGACAGACCTCTGTCCTGTGCCAACTAAGCCAACTCTGTTATACAGTATCTAAAAAACCGGACCGCTAAGATTAATATGACATAACTTCACCAATTCACAACATTTACTAATTATTTTTCGTAGGGATGGACCTTATTCAATTCTCAATTTACTATTATAAAAAGTTTTAAATTGGCTTAGAACCAGCTGCGAAGTTTCCATAACAACAGTAGCCACTTGACGGTCTGTGACTAAAAAAACCGGATCGATATGAATGCGATATTTTGACATAATTCGATAAATACTAAATAGTTCTTTAATTTAAATAAAATTTTAGAGATAAGCTGTGTTAAATATTCCTAATTAAATCTCAACGTTAGAAGACAGTTGTGTTTTACAGCAGTGTACCAACTGAAGCGGTTAGCATATAGCAATTGTTAACTGCGCTTCATTCCAGTTTATGAACACAATGGTTGAATTTTTTGAAACAGTGTTTTTATCAGAATAGTGCGCAGTATCAAAAGTTACAACAAATGTTGGAAGTGCAGTCTTTCAGCCTTGACACCGCCCCCCCCCCCGCAATCGTTTTGCTACTTGTTTATTGCCATGTCGATAACACGTTTTTCAAAGTCAGCCCAGAAATTTGCTGTTCGGGTGTGTTATGTCGCCACTGTTGTTATGGCAACCACCAACCACGCAGCTGGTTCTAAGGCCAATTTAAAAACTTTTTACTACATCAGTTGAGAATTGAATGAGGTCTGTCTCTACCAAAAATAATTAGTAAATGTTGTGAATTGGTGAAGTTACCGTATTTCCTCGAATAGAAGCCCCCGGCGTCTATTGGTACAAACGGCTCGGACCCCCGGCCTGTATTCGAGGCCCGGTGTCTATTAACACCAATGGCTCGGACCCCCGCTGTACAGTACACGAATACCAACAATACACCGGCTGTGCAGTACTGAGTACACCAATACCAACAATATACCAGCTGTACAGTACTGAGATACCAACAATACACCGGCTGTACAGTACTGAGTACACGAATACCGGGCTTCTATTTGAGACCCGGCCTG
>Ga0209149_1002504_pt1 | contig 10354 bp, 6 predicted proteins | sample WorMetTyACAVOLI2_FD_187423 | JGI IMG/M metagenome (GOLD analysis project Ga0209149, IMG submission 187423) | Marine gutless worms symbiont microbial communities from Max Planck institute for Marine Microbiology, Germany - Olavius algarvensis... ...
ACCATTTTAAAAGCACGCGTCACTGCAGCGATGGGCAGTCAATACGTATAGGTGGGATTTTCCTGACGTAATAAAATTCCGTGTAGCAGCACTTATCTGATATCGGAGAAAGCAATGCGGTTCCGGCATCTGGATTATAATGCGAATCGGGCTGCAAAAGTTAATCAGTTGTCCATGTCCCGACATCTGTCGACACGTTTTCATGCAAATCCATATCCATGCGCGTGTTTTTGAGTAATCTCGCTAACAGACAGACAAACGAACACGGGCAAAAACATGTACCTGCTCCTCTGTCGAAGGTAATAACAAGAAGTGTGGCTGCCGGGTTTGGCTGACACGGTATGCTTCCGCCCACCTGTAATGACACAGGTATAGCATTTTGTTTCCCGAATGAAGAAGAGGCAGAGATGAGACATATATACGAGTCAGAGGATTTCTAGACATGGACTCCATCAAGACGCTCGTCCATGCCTTCATCATGTTGCATGTGGACTACTGTAACGCCATTTTCGCCGTATCACGAAGATACATTACTGATATCAGTACGAAGATCAAAAACGCACAACAGGTTTTCTGCTGACCACGGCGTCTATTGTCAGTGTCAATGTATTTCGGAACACATTTCCAGCGCTATGTGACAACTTTCGTTCGCATCTAAAAGCGGCTCGAACTAATTAAGAATGTAAACACAGATAGACTAAACATAGAACGAGCGGTCATTGGTCGTTATGCTTGTTATTGATCGATCGAGGCTAGCAGCAGCGTTGCTGCTATGCACGTCCGAAATCGTTAACTAACTGTTTTCGGCGACAAAATTCTATACTTAGAAAGCGATTGTCGAAAATTGGGCTCTGTTGCAGTGTTGCGGTCCCTCATTAGAATACTGCGTGCGAGTTTGGTGCATATTGATATGGAAATGGCCGAGAAATATGCCAAACTACACAAGGCTGCAAAGTTCCGTAGCTTATACAATATCCAAGAAAGTAATCCAGTTCCGGCATCCGGACTATGATCCGGATTGGGCTCAAAAGTTAATCAGTTCGTCCATGCCCCGACATCTGTCGACATGCAAAATTTCATCCAAATCCATGCACCCATTTTTGAGTAATCTTGCTAACAGACAGACAGACAGACAGACAAACGCCAGCAATCGCATTTACCTCGTCCTTTGTTGGAGGTAATGATCACTGGTTTTTAAATCGCATTACATGAGGTAGTACTGGTACTAACCCTAACGCCAAAGTTAATCGTTAATGACTGTTTGAGGATCATGGAATCATGAACTACTGGTTCATGAGATCAGTCGTTGTTGTGTGGTCGTTACTTGTCTTTGTGTAGTGCAAATTCTGTTCGTTTTCACGACGATGATGACGATCATGGTTGTTAACTTAATGGGACTCGTTTCCCGTGAGACCTGGACTTTACTGCCTATCGCTGGAGTGAAAATAATCAAAATCATTCTTGATGCCATGTCATGAGTGCATGACTACTAGTATTTAGACACAGATGTAGAGACAGTCTCGCCTGATGTCTAGCAATGCCGTAACGTCCACGACGACCACAGTGGCCCAGGTTATCTAAAGCTTAGACAACGAGGATGAAATTAAGGCCTCAGAATGCATACCAATGTATGAATTTATTTGTATTAAATACATAGTCAACACTCGACACTCATAGTAGCAATGAATGTCATTAGCTGGTACATACACTTGTATGATTAAAATAATAAATGCTGTGTAACTATGTGTTTGTTTGCAGACTAGTCCTGCTTTCTTGCATGCAAATAGTACCAGCCACACATGGGTTTTCAGTGCTATTGCTGAATTAATTGGTATGTTTGTTGTGTTTTGGTTTTGTATTACTAACTACGTAACTAGCAATTGTGAAATTGAATTTTTCACGGCGAACGTGCGAGTTAGAATTACTGTTTGAAAGGAAATTTCTATAAACAGTTTACTGTTCTGCACAGTTTACTCTGAAATACCACAAGGTTCTGTAGTGCAGTGACATTTATCTGTAGTGAGTCTTTAACATACAGTGTGTTCAGAAAAAAAAACATTCGCTTTATTTTCTTGCATAATTCGTAGATATGGTTTTGTATAGTATTGTTTAACATCCCACTCGATATGTTATAGATCATTTCAGACTCAGAGAAAAGTATAATTCCTGGAAAGTTAACTGTTTTGAATCAAAATTTCAGAAACATAGCTAATGGAATGCTGATTATACATGTTTGAAATTTTTTTTAATTTTTTTCTGAACACATTGTATGGTATTATTTAGTTACGTTTGTGTAATTGCTGTATTTGCAGACAATGCCTATGACCCAGACGTTCGTGCTTCAGTGTTGCGTATTGACATCGAACCGTGTCGCGATGGTGAAATCTGCATTACATTTACCGATAATGGTTGTGGTTTGGGTCCTGATAAGCTGCATAATATGCTTAGGTAATGCCACATTGCTTTGTGGACATTTGCTTTTGTGCTGAGCAAAAATGCGTAAAGTATAAGTTCTAATTTTTAATGTATAAGGATCATTTTGTATTTATACTACTGCATCACGTCATTAATGTTTTATAGCACAGAAGGGACACCGTGCATTGCGCAGATAAACGTAGCCATTAACACGTGCATGTAATAATTTTGTGATGACAAATTCAATTCCTCGTCTAATGCTGCCATTACTCCTGTTTTCACCAGTCAGTTAGATGCCTGCAGCTCTAGCTGGTGTGTGCCATGGCCCAGGCCACTGCACCATCTCTAGCTGGTGTGTGCCATGGCCCAGGCCACTGCATCATCTCTAGCTGGTGTGTGCCATGGCCCAGGCCTCTGTACCATCTCTAGCTGGTGTGTGCCATGGCCCAGGCCACTGCATCATCTCTAGCTGGTGTGTGCCATGGCCCAGGCCACTGCACCATCTCTAGCTGGTGTGTGCCATGGCCCAGGCCACTGCATCATTAGCTGTTGTAGCACATGCCACAGATTTTGTGAAATTAGAGATAATTAATTTGATTACTCAGTGAGGAACAGCTGCACGACATTTTCCTGTGATACGCCTACTTGCAGCCCCCAAATATATCCCCATTCTTTCTAGAGTGGACACATAGACAGACATTTACTTACAGTACAGCTGCAGAGAACGTGTTTGATTTCGTGTGTTAAAGCTGGTGTTGTGATTTGTAGTTTTGGATACTGTGAGAAGGAAGAAGTGAATGGTCACAAGCCAGTTGGGCAGTATGGCAACGGTTTCAAGTCTGGTTCAATGAGAATAGGACGAGATGCCATTGTCTTCACTAAAACTGAAAACACAATGAGTGTTGGAATGTTGTCTCAGACGTATTTAGAAAGAATCGAAGCTGAGACCATTCTCGTTCCTATTATAACCTGGGAAAGAAATACAAATATCCTTTTTTTACAGTTGAATCCGGAGTATAGAGAACATTTATCAGTTTCACTTAAGTTTATCTGTTAAGTCATCGTCACCAGCCTTGGATGTTTTGTAAGTTTAATCCTTGAGGATAACGCACATAAGGCATGGGTGTGGTAGTTGAAGCAGGAAGTTGAGCACTAGTGAACAGCAGGCATCCTGCACCTACTGTTAACCATAAGTTGAACTGTTAAAAACACAGACACAGTGACAAAGTTTCATTATTGGTTGCTGCAACTGCTCTTATTGTCTGTCTGTAAACACACTTGCAAGATGGCGTTGTTCAGTTTCGGTGTAACTTGGAGTGTGTATTGGTACTATTATTATTATTATTATTATTATTAAGTGGATTTATATAGCGCAAGATCAGTGTACGAAATTTAGCAGGAAGACTGTTACACACCGGAGGTCTTTGGACAGTGATGCTGCGGTCACCATAGTTTGTTATGGTGCGTGGAACAGTCAATCGGCCGGAGTGAGCGGATCAAAGACGCCGGCTGGTGACTGTTGACGTCGGCTCGCAATGCGTCTGAAGGTACTGTGGAGCCATGGTCTAGCTGTGCAGAATGTAAAGTTTTTTTCCACCCATGCTCCTGGTTCCTATAAAATTTAACAAAAACCAGTGTTTTGTGTCTATTTACTAATTTTTGTTGCATCTGCTTGTGATGAATATTTTGGCCAGAAAATATTTGCTGTGAAATCAAAATTGTAGGAGATAGGTCTGGTGTAGGGATTAGTAATCCCAATCGATACACACCTATAGCTTTACATTACTTGAACAATCACTAGGTGGTGCCACCGGCTGTATATGCTGATTCACAGAACAACAATCCTTGCCAGTTTGACTGGCTTGCTAGGCCTACAGGGCATTTATCACAGACAGATAATAAGGGTGCTTGTAGTAACGTCATCACCCACTGGCTTGTATTAGTAGATGTTTATATAAGATTATAGACATAAATCATTTTGTTTTATACGCTTGTGTGATTTGACTTCTAAATAGTGTTGCTAAAGAGTGCAGTTCAGATGAATGACCTTAGCAGACTTTACTGAAAATTGTTACCAAGCAAGATACAGCAGGCAGTCAGCGGTCAATCACAGGCCATAGCATATACAGCACAACAACGGCACTGTTGCAGCAGTTTGATCTCATCCAGCACAACACCGGAACGCGTATTGTCATCTATAATCTCAGAAAGTTTGTTAATTGTTTTACTTATTTTTTCTCACTGCTGTAGTTGTCGGCAGAGGTGAAATTGATATCAGTTTTAATTGTTCACTTTATTATTATTGTTTATTGTACGATTCTGTGATGAACTGGAATTACTTATTAGCACTGTAGTTAGGAGCAGCTATGACCACGGTGACCACTTGTCTGGAAAACATGGAAATGTCAGGGAATTTGACATCTGTCAGGGAAGTGTCAGGATTTTACTGAAAATCAGGGAATTGTCAGGGCAAAAATCTTGTCAGGGAAAAGTTGCCTAAAACTGTTTATTGTAAACTGCATATTTGTGTCCATTCAGGTATTTAGTAGGAGTCTGTTGTGTCTTAAATGTTAAGTATGTGGTTTCAGATCATGCACTGTTACATTCCTGCCCCCACCACTGACAGTACACTAGTACAGGCATGATATTAGTATCACTTGACATGCCGAGTGCCGCGAACCGTCAGGGAATCGTCAGTGAATTTCACATTGTCTGGAGAGTGGTCACCTTGTGTGACTTGGTGGTCAAAGTTATAGAATTCATGGAACCTGGAATCAATTCCCTCTGAAACGTGTGAGTGATTGGTGGTATTCGGAAGGATATCTAACCAAAATATTTCCCGTGTTCCAGAAACTTACATGTGACACATCCAGGCCTTGAAATGACATTAAATGCTGTCTTATTTGTCAGAACTGTGTCACATCAAAACATTGTTTGCATTTGTTTCTGAAAATGTGTACGTTTTTCGCTACAGTGTGCGTGCTGTTTGTAAGCTGATTGGTTGTTTGTAGGGGATCTGATGGAAAGTTTGAGCTTGATTTCGAGTCTAACCCAGCAGATATCATCAACTCGGAACATCATGAGATAGATGCTGTATATAGACCAGTTGTAGATTATAAACCAGAATATCGACGCTCACTCAGGGTCAGCAGTTATTTCAGTGACTGTTTATATTCAGGGTGACCACTTGTCTGGAAAACCTGGAAATGTCGGGGAATTTGACAGCTGTCATGGAAATGTCAGGGATTTTACTAAAAGTCGGGGAAGCGTCAGGGAAAAAATCTTGTCAGGGAAAAGTTGCCTGAAACTGTTTATTGTAAGCTGCATATTTGTGTCCATTCAGGTATTTAGTAGGAGTCTGTTCTGTGTTAAATATGAAGTAGGGTATATGGTTTTGGATCATACACTGTTGCATTCATACGCCATCACTGACAGTAACACTAGTACGGGCATGCTATGAGTGACATTTAACATGTTGAGTGCCATGGAGGAGTGCCGCGAACAGTCGGGGAAATGTTATGGAATTTCACATTGTCTTGAGAGTGGTCACCCTGTATATTGCAGCTTTATAATCTTTATCATCTAGGTCTGCCGTGGCGTTGTGAATTTAGCCAAAGTATAGATTCCGATAGATAAAATTGGTCCCAGTGATATGCCCAACTAACTACGATACTAGTCTTGTTACTTTTAGTGTTAGGAGGTGGCATTCGATATTGTGTATAATGCAGTTGTCTTAGTTTTTACTGCGCGATGCTATGCATAAGCGCGGTCTATGCTGTCATGCGGTGTCTGTCCATCTGTTTGTCACGTTCGTGGATCATGTCAAAACGAATAAACATATCTTCGAAATTTTTTCACCATCGGGTAGCCACACCATTCTAGTTTTTCCATACCAAATGGGGTGGCGATATTCCGACGGGAACCCCCCTAACTGGGGCATCGAATGCAGGTGGGGTATAGGCAGAAATTGCGATTCTGGTCTAATAGCTGGCTATCGAAGATTGCTGGACGTGCGAAGTGCCAATTTACCGATGACGAAGCTGAGTATATGACACAGTCGGCCATGCACCACTGGCTATCGATCGATCGCTGGACGTGCGAACTACGAAGTGACAAAAACAGTTACCGACGACCAGGCAGTGTAGATCGCACAGTCGGCGACTCACCAGCGAATGTTTGTGACGGCCTGCAGCATCGATGAATACGCTGAAGAGAAGAGAACAGAAAAGACTTCAGTTGTACGCAGTGGTATATATGAAGCCGAAACAATTAATAATAAAATACTGTGCTCGACGTTTTGTATTGAAGCTATACAGACACAAAGCATCGCACGGCCTCTCTGCGATAGCTGAGCTTCTTGTTAATACTGTCACTAAAATGACTGGTTATTTGTTAGCTGTCCAATATCTTTATGTGAGAGATGTCCATTTGGAAGGTTGGGAGATGCATAATGGCTGTTAATAACCATGTGTCCTCTGCTATCTTGATGAATGTGCATGGTATTGTGTAATTCTTTCATGTGTAGGAGTACTGCAGCATTTTGTTCCTGAAACCACGCATGAAAATATTTCTGCGCAACAAGAAAGTTCGCACAAAACTTATTGAAAAAAGCCTAAAGAAGATGCAGATTGATTTTTACCGACCTCGATTCCTTGTAAGTTTTCGTAAATATTTACTGTTAAAATGTTTGCAATTTGTCTGATGTTAAGGACCTCCTACATGATATCCCGATCTGTCTGTCATGTTCTTGCCTTTAGCTCAAGAACAGAGTGTTGTAGAAGATTCAGATTTGGTGGAACTGTCCTCTGTAGTGTATGTGACTCGTGATGTTATTTTTAGGTCTTGTTACTGGGGCAGACACAGTTCAGTCATCAGTTGGCTTGTGACTTGAACAGAAAATCTTATAAAGTTTGTGTGCTGTTGATGTGTCATAAATTGTGAACGTTATGTGTTACGTGCTTGTGACAAGATGAACCATGCATTATGTTTGTATGGTGGTGCCTAGTAACTGTGCTGTGCATCAGTTCTGTAATTACTTGTTTTTAGCCGGCTCCTGTGAAGATTACGTTTGGTTATGGACCAACCGAAGACTGTGGTATCATGCTGTATCACCGTAATAGACTTATCAAAGCCTATGAAAAAGTCGGCAGTCAGAAGCAGGTTACTGTTGACTAGTGTCTCAAGTACTGTAATGAAAAGGAACATGATAGAGTTAAAAAAATTGTGATATGATACTTTTCTGGTTTCAATTGTAAACCTACTGTGTGCATTTCAAAGATACAGACTTATCGTATTATGTGTTGGTGAGAAGTTACAAAGTTTCTGAATACTTTTTTTACTGTGCACTGATGATATGCTGTCTTGTTGCTGTTAAGTGGCTGCCGAACCAGGTTGGTTTGGATGGTGCTGGAACTGCGACTGGTGCTGGAATCGTCGGAGTCGTTGAGGCAGATTTCCTGGACCCCATACACAACAAACAGGAGTTTGACAAGACTGATCGATACAAGTAAATTATCGCTATTTGCTTTTTGTATCAAAGCAGTGTGAAAGTTATGTTAGTGTGTGTGAAAGTTACGTTACTGTGTGTGAAAGTTACTCGTACGTTACTGTGTGTGAAAGTTACGTTACTGTGTGTGAAAGTGTGATGCTTGCAATTGACATGTACATGCTGCTTTAAGTAATGAACCACTGAACCATACTTTATTTGAGATATGTTTTATTTTAAAAGATATCTCACATAAGTATTATTATAAATTCTAATGTTATTATTGATATTATTGATGGTTATTTGCAGACAGCATTCATATAAACTGTCAAGGTAACTAAGTCAGAAATCAGAAAGTGGATTATAAGAGAATATTTGAATATACTGGTACATTGACAATGGTAGGGAGTTGCTTGAAATGAAGTCAGTTGTCTTTCTTAGGTCCATATTACGTAAAATATGACGATGTCAAAGCTGCAACCAGTATTTAATCTAACATTTAAATTTTAAAATATAAAATACTTTGTTTAACTTTATTGCACTTCTGCTGTAATTGTAATTGCAGTACGTTCATGCATGCACTGGGAGCGAAGGTGAATGACTACCGTGACATCATGTCAGACAGTCAAACAAGCACAGTTAATGACAGGTTGAACAACCTTTGGTTTTGCATATTTTAATAACTGTCCAGTCATGTTAGTGTCACATTTTATATGCCATTTAATATGTTTATGTAATAAGTTTATTGGGAGAGAGTCAGCAGGCAACATACAGTGATATTATCACCACTATGAGTAAATGTGTAGTTGAAGTACACAGCGACTGTTATAAAGTGGTTCAGACTTGCATGTGAAGTTGCTAAATACTTTATCGTGCAACGTGCATGTGACTATAAATTTGTCTTGTGTCTCAAAGTGTGTTATCTCTGTCAGTTGTGATACAGACTGTTACTCAGCATTGCATAATAGCAAGTAGAAGTAGCATTCATTCGTGTAGTATACTTGGTATTTTATTGTTTTTTTTAAAACCAATTAAGAAATTCTCTAAGTGGATTAATAGTTCTGCAGTAACAATACGATACTAATATGGGAGATGAGCTTGAGAAGACAGGTTTCAGCATGATCTTTGTCAGTGGTTCAAGAGTTGTTTAGCTGGTTTCTGAATGTGGATGCAGTTGAACGTGTTGCGTAATGCTTAGAGTGGTGGACTAGTGATGGAGAGATCACCAGTTCAATCCCGGCCTTTGCATCGTCATGTAACAACCCTAGGCAAGTTTTCACACTCGTGTCTATCAACAAGCAGTATAATTTGGTACTGGCCAAGGGTCGGTGATGTCCTGCAGCTGGGAAGGTAACTGTGGACGTGGCATAAAGTAATAGCAGCTTATCACCGGGTGTGAGAGTTAAATCACCTGACAGCCGACTGTCTGGACAGTGGGAACAGCTTCAGGTCCAATGCTCGTTTTTTATGTAGGTAAAAGTCACTCAGTTTAGTAGTTAAAAGCTGATGAGTAATAACAGATGTGCTTGTAATAGTAACCCGTGGACGTGGGCTCAGTGTGATAAGTGCTACAAATGGCGTCGTCTTCCGCCTGGCTTTGACAAGCAACTGCCTGAAGTCTGGTTTTGCTACATGAACCACGATGCTGTTCACAAGTTTGTACAAATTTTTGTATTATTATGAAAAGATAGTATTCAGTAAGTACCCAGTTTTAGTGCCATTTCACAGCGATGTGAAAATTCGCTGCAGATAAGCCACTGTGTTTGATGAGTTCATTGCGAGTGACCACGGCAGTGTGAGATGATGTGCTATATCTTGACAATGTTACATGTCATGGCAGACTGACAGAGTCATTGTAAAGCCTGTGGAAGAATCCAACAAGAAAACGATCATTGTTCTTGGTAGATTCTTCGGTCGGCTTTGCGAAGATTGTCATTTTGAAACAGCCCTTCAGTCGACTGTGACTCCACAATCCGGCAACCAGGTTTCGACCTCCCTCGGCAACAGTGGTCTCTGCTGAACCGTTTTCACACGGAACAGGGACACTGCGGAGCCTGCAGATGGAAATGGCGACTTACAGATGATGTCTTACATTGTCGAATCCTGTCCCCTGACAAAACTGAATGGTGGCTTATCTCGGCTACACTCTGCAGATGAAGACGCTGTTTTGTGGCTGACAGTTATGGCTCATAAAACGCATACGAGAAGAAGAAGAAGTCGACTGTCATGAGCATGCTGTTACAAAATGCATAGGCTTTACAGTGCTTTAACGTTACCAGTATCAGTGAATGTACAGTAATCTGTTGTGTGTGGCTGCTGACTGTATGGGTCCTAGCCCTCGATCTAGAGGGAGTGCACGACCTAAAACTGCATCATCCCTCATCCTCCGTGGCCACGTCTAATCAGTGATGTTGGTCTGGAGTTAGAGGGAACATTAATAAACTGCTCCTTATT